>Ga0114974_10001128_pt1 | contig 21277 bp, 20 predicted proteins | sample S_130206_EF_Meta_FD_87318 | JGI IMG/M metagenome (GOLD analysis project Ga0114974, IMG submission 87318) | Freshwater microbial communities from Lake Simoncouche, Canada to study carbon cycling - S_130206_EF_MetaG | ecosystem: Environmental > Aquatic > Freshwater > Lake | place: Lake... | reverse complement strand
TAACGATGTCGACGTCTGTCTCGGCAAGCGGCTTCGCCGCCGCCTGCTAGGCCTGACCCAGCAACAACTGGCCGGGCCTGTTGGCGTGCGTTTTCAGCAGATCCAGAAGTACGAATGCGGTGCCAACCGCATTTCCGCCGCCCGACTTTGGGCGCTGTCTGAGGCGCTGGATGTTCCGGTCGGCTATTTCTACGATGGCCTGACAGAGGCTGCCCGCCGAACCGCGTCGGCCGATCATGGCCCCGACGGTGGCGAGATGTTCGCGCGTAAGGGAACGATGGATCTGATCCGCGCCTACTACCAGCTCAGCGAACGCCGCCGCCGACTGTTGGATTTAGCCAAGTCGCTTCATAGCGGCACCGATCAGTCAGACGTGGCTTAAGACGCCTTTCTCTTGAGGCCGCGCCACAACCAAGGGTAAGGCTGGACGCATGACCGGCCTGCTCCCCGAACGCCTCGCCGAACTTGACGGCTTCTTGCTTCAGCTTAACGCCGCTGCCGGCGAGGCTATCCTACCGCTGTTCCGCGCTGACCACGGGCTGGACGATAAGGGCGGGCCTGGCGCTTTTGACCCTGTCACCGAAGCTGATCGCGGTGCGGAGGCAGCGATCCGCCAAATGATCACGGCACGCTATCCAGAGCACGGCGTGATCGGCGAGGAATACGGCCGCGACCGTGACGACGCTGAGTTCGTCTGGGTGCTCGATCCGGTCGACGGCACGCGCGCCTTCATTGCCGGCCTGCCGCTTTGGACCACCTTGATCGGCCTGCGTTGGCAGGGCCGTGCTGTGCTGGGCTCCATCGGCCAAGCCTTTTTGGGCGAAACCTATATCGGCTCCGCCGCAGGCTCGCGGCTGGTGGGCCGCGACGGGACCGCGACACCCCTGAACGTCCGTGCCTGCGCCGACGTCTCGCGCGCCGTCATCGCCACCACCGATCCAGAATCCTGCTTCAACCTCGCCGAACGCGCCGCCTGGACCCAACTGCGCGCCGCCACGCGCTTAGCCCGCCTGGGGTGTGATGCCTATGCCTATGCCATGGTGGCGGCCGGCACGCTGGATCTGGTCGTCGAGGCCGGCCTGAAGTGCTGGGACATCGACGCCGCGATCCCGGTGATCGAGGGCGCTGGCGGGGCGGTGACGGACTGGCGCGGGAATGCTGTCGGCACCCTGGGGGGTCAGGTCGTGATCGGGGGGGATCGTGGGATGATCGATGCCGCCGTCGAAATCCTGCGACCGGCCGCGACTTAAGCCGCGACGAACGCCGCCAGCTGATCAAACGCTTCGAGGAACACGGCCCGCCTGGGGTCGGTCTCCTGCAAAATCTCATGATTGGCACCGGGCACCTGGACCAGTGTTCCCTTTGACAGCCTTTCCGCGGCAAGCGCCTGCGCGGCGTTGTCGACAATGCCGTCGGCCTGGGCACTCAATACGGTCACGGGAATTGGAATCGCGCTGAGATCCGCGTCCCGCGCCAGCCAGCGCATCGCCGCTACGGCCGAAGCCAGCCAGCTCCAGGTCGGCCCGCCAAGTTTCAGCTCCGGATTGGCCAACAGCTGGGCGTGCATGCGCGCATAGCGCACCCGGTCATGTGTCAGCAGGTTAATGTCAAACGCCGGCCAGGGCGTGCCCTTCTGCCCCAGCACATAGTCGCCACCGCGTCCGAGGCTGTCGAAGAGGCGGCTGAGCGGGCCGGCCACGGCACGATTTACGGCCGATAGGTTCAGCCCCAGCATCGGTGCCAGCAGCACCGCCGCCGCAAACCGGGTCTCGCCCTTGGCCAGGGTCATCAGATTGAGGCACCCCCCCATCGAATGGCCCATCATGAACCAGGGTTTTGGCAAGCGAGACAGGTAACCCGCCAGCAGGCGCTGATAATCGTCGAGGAACGCATCGAAACCGACGGCATGGCCGCGCAATCTGTCGCTTAGCAGCCGATCACTAAGGCCCTGGCCGCGCCAGTCATGCAGCAACACAGCAAATCCACGGTCGGCCATCGCTTGCGCCGTCTCGAAATACTTTTCCAGGTATTCCGTGCGGCCTACGCTCAGCACAACTGACCCGCGCGGCCTGCCCCTTGGCTCAAGCAGGGCAGTTCGCAACCGTGTGCCATCTGCGCCCATAAGCCAGGCGGCCTGAAGTCCCGCCGGAACGGGCGCGCCTTCGACCGCGATCAGGGGCGGCCTATCCGCCATCAACGGCTCAGCTGATTTTAGAGAACAGCGCGCCCATTTTCGGCTGCAGACCCATGGCCAGCATCATGTCCGAGAGCTTGATCCGCCCGCTCATTACCCCCGACGTGGCATCCAATCGTCCAGCGGCAACATCGAGAAGATCGGCCAAGGTCAGGGTCAATGTGAGATCCGACGGGGCATCTTCATTGGTTACGCTCCCGCCGTCGATGTGGATAAAACCGTCGCCCTTGAGGTCGAACTTCAGGCTTTTCCCCAAGCCGGAATCGGCACCAACGGCCATGCGGATCTTGGCGGTGACGTCATCCAATGCGGCCATAGCAGGGTCCTTCTCGGGTTCGTTTCACTTTGAGCCAAGCGGTTGGTTTGTTGAAGCGCAAAGTCATTCAATCGCTTTCCAAACCGAGGGGTACCGACGCGACGGTTGCGAATACGGCCCCAGCCTCACGGCCTTGAAGCGCCAGCGAATACCCCCATCTCTTTCCCGAAGGCGCTGGATTTCCGGGCCTTTCGGATGACCGGCGGTGCCAAATTGGGCTGCCCTCCGTCCGCCTCCACAACCTTGCTTATTCAAGAAGGATGCTCCCATGAGAACCGTCGATTTTTCCCCGCTCTATCGCTCCGCGGTCGGCTTTGACCGCCTTGCCTCCCTGCTCGACGCCGCTGCCATCGAAAACGCGGCTGGCTATCCGCCCTACAACATCGAACGCACAGATGATCAGACCTATCGCATCGACATCGCCGTCGCCGGCTTCAAGCCCGACGAACTCACCATCGATGTGCGGGAAACCCTGCTGACCGTGCAGGGCCGCAAGACCGCCAATGACGACGCCCGACGCTACCTACATCGCGGCCTGGCCGAGCGGAATTTCGAACGCAAGTTCCAGTTGGCCGACCATGTGGTGGTGAAAGACGCGCGCATCGCTGACGGCCTGCTTTCGATCAATCTGGTGCGAGAAGTGCCCGAGGCCCTCAAGCCACGACAGATTCCAATCCAGCAATCCACGCTCACCATCGAAAGCGAAAAGGCCGCTTAAGGACCGAAATCGATTCGGGTTTGAGCCAGGCGGCGCAGTCCTGCGCCGCCTTTTTCAGGCCGATCTAGCGGCGGGTTGGGCGGGCCTCAGATGGGCGGAAGCGGCGTCGCGCGCGCGGCGTCGAGGTAGCGGGCTGAAACAGGCTTCAGGTCCGCGTCCAGCGCGATCAACAGCGGATTGCCGGTCGGGATCTCCACCTCGACGATTTCGTCGTCCGGCATCGCGAACAGCAACTTCACAATCGCGCGCAAGGAATTGCCGTGCGCGGCCACCAGCACAGTCTCGTTGGCCTGCAAATGCGGAGCGATGGATGTCGCCCAATAGGGCTCGACCCGGTCCAGCGTCGACTTCAGGCTCTCAGTGTCGGGAATATCCTGGCCAGCGTAGCGCGGATCGACTGTGAAGTCGTAATCACCGCCGGGGGCCAGTGGCGGAGGCGGCACGTCATAGGACCGGCGCCAGATCTTGACTTGGTCCTCGCCGTGCAGGGCAGCGGTCTCGGCCTTGTTCAGACCCGTCAGTCCGCCGTAGTGGCGCTCATTCAGCCGCCAGTCGCGATTCAGCGGCAAGTCGCCCTGTCCGGCCGCCTGCAGCGCGATATGGGCCGTGCGGTTGGCGCGGGTCAAAACAGACGAAAAAGCCACGTCGAATCGCACCCTGGCGGCAGCCATCTGCTCACCGGCGCTTCTGGCCTGGGCTTCGCCCTCGGCGGTCAGGTCAACATCCACCCATCCCGTGAAGCGGTTCTCCAGGTTCCATTGGCTTTGGCCGTGGCGAAGCAGAACAAGGACGGACATGGGGCGCACTTCCGGGGCTGTTGGCAGGGTCTGGCGGGCTAGAAACCTTTATCCGAGCACGCGTCAAGTTTTCACCCGGCAGAGGCACTGCTATGAGGGGGTATGCTCGACCGTCTGACCCTTCCGCTCATCGTCGCCGCCGCCGCCGCAGTGACCCTGCTGGCGATGCAATGGCCCCAGGGCTACGGCGCTCGCTCAATCGCGCCGTTTGGCCATATCCCGGTACAGCAGACCCCAGAAATGAAGGCCACGATGAAATTGGAATACGATCAAGCCATGCGTCGGCAGGCCGAGGCCGCAAAGGCCATTGCCGGAACGTCTGGCCCCGCCGCGGCGGCTCAATGAGCGATTTCGATGCTGTAGCGGTCGGGCGGCGGGTTCTGACCGAAGAGGCGCAGGCGCTTCGCGGCCTGAGCGATTCGCTGGGCGAACCCTTCCGGGCGGCGGTGACGCTGATAGGCGAGGCCTCTGGCCGCATCGTCCTGACCGGCGTCGGCAAATCAGGCCATGTCGGGCGCAAGATCGCCGCGACCCTGGCCTCCACCGGCACGCCCGCCCTGTTCGTGCACGCGGGCGAGGCCAGCCATGGCGATCTCGGCATGCTGGGCGCAGGTGATGTGGTGCTGGCCCTCTCCAAGACCGGTGAGACCCGCGAACTGGCCGACCTGATCGCCTATGCCAAGCGCTTTGGTATCCCCCTGATCGCCATGACAGCCGCCGCCACAAGCGCGCTAAGCCGCGCCGCTGATGTACTGCTGTTGCTGCCGGACGTGCCTGAGGCCGCCGACGTGCTCAACGCGCCGACCACGTCCACTACCTTACAGATGGCCCTGGGCGACGCCCTGGCTGTGGCTCTGATCGAGCGCCGCGGGTTCACACCGCAGGAGTTCGGCCTGCTGCATCCCGGCGGCAAGCTGGGTGCGATGCTGCGCACAGTGGGCGACCTTATGCATGGCCTCGCAGAGCTGCCACTCGTCGTACCGGAAACGCCCATGGCCGACGCCATCCTGGCCATGACCCAGAAGCGCTTTGGCATTGTTGGTGTATGCGACGCCGCCGGCACCCTTGTCGGGGTTATTACCGATGGCGATCTGCGCCGGCATATCGACGGCTTACTTGCCAATACCGCAGGCGCGGTGATGACCCTAGGGCCCAAGGTCGTGCCACCCGACATGCTCGCCGCCGAGGCTCTGCGCTCGATGACCGAGCGAGCGCCACCGACCACGGTGCTGTTTGTGGTCGATAAACAAAAGCCCGTTGGGATCGTGCATATCCATGACCTGCTTCGTGCAGGCGTGATCTAACACCCCCTGCTGTTAGCCCGCGCCCGATGGCGCGCGCGCCTTTTGAGACGAGTGAAACAAAGATGTTTGGCAAACCCCGCAGCGACTTGGTTCCCAATACCGCAGCCTACGAGAACGAGGCCCTGGTCAAGGCGACCGGCTTTCGCGAGTACGACGCCCGTTGGCTGGTCGGCCCAGATATCAACCTGCTCGGCATCCAGGCGCTCGGCCTTGGCCTCGGGACCTATATCCACGAGCTGGGCCAGAGCCGCATCGTGGTCGGCCACGACTTTCGTTCCTATTCCTTATCGATCAAACAGGCCCTGACCCTTGGCCTGCTGGCCGCCGGCTGCGAGGTGGTCGACATTGGCCTGGCGCTCTCGCCAGTCGCCTATTTCGCCCAGTTCGACCTGGACTTACCGTGCGTGGCTATGGTCACGGCCAGCCACAATGAGAACGGCTGGACCGGCGTGAAAATGGGTGCCCAGCGGCCCCTGACCTTCGGGCCTGTCGAAATGGGCCGGCTGAAGGACATCGTGCTGGGCGGGCTATTTCAGGAACGGGCCGGCGGAAAGCTGACTCGCGTCGACGGCGTAGCCGAGCGCTACATCGCCGACGTCGCCTCACGCGTGCAACTCAGGCACCCGCTTAAGGTGGTCGCAGCCTGTGGAAACGGGACGGCAGGAGCCTTCGCCCCAGATGCCCTGCGCCGCATGGGTTGCGAGGTCATCGAGATGGACACCAACCTCGACTACACATTCCCGCGCTACAACCCCAACCCCGAAGACCATGAAATGCTGATGGACATGGCCAAGGCGGTGCGCGAGCACGGGGCGGACCTGTGTCTGGGCTTCGACGGCGATGGCGACCGCTGCGGCGTGGTGGACGACACCGGCGAGGAAATCTTCGCCGACAAGATCGGCCTGATGCTGGCCCGCGATCTCGCCCCGCTGCACAAGGGCGCAACCTTCATCGTCGACGTCAAATCGACCGGCCTCTACGCCACAGACCCCGTCCTGGCCGAGAACGGCTGCACCACGGTCTATTGGAAAACCGGCCACAGCTACATCAAGCGCAAGACGGCCGAGCTGGGTGCGCTGGCCGGGTTCGAGAAGAGCGGGCACTTCTTCCTCGGCGGCGAACTGGGCCGCGGCTACGACTGCGCCCTGACCGCCTCGGCGGCGATCCTGGCCATGCTCGACCGCAACCCAGACAAGAAGCTGAGCGACCTGCGCAAGGCCCTGCCCCCGGCCTTCACCTCCCTGACCATGAGCCCCCATGCCGGTGACGAGGTGAAGTACGCCGTCGTCGATAAGATCGTGCAGGAATACCAGGACCTGGCCGCCGCTGGCGGGAGCATCCTGGGCCGCAAGATCAAGGACGTGATCACCGTAAACGGCGTGCGCGTGCAGCTTGAGGACGGCTCCTGGGTTCTGGTGCGGGCCAGCTCCAACAAGCCGGAGATGGTGGTCGTGGTCGAGAGCATGCGGTCGGAAGACGACATGCGTGACCTGTTCCGCAAGGAAGTGAAGCCGCGCTTGGCCAAGCACCCCGAGGTTGGGGCCTATAATCAAGAGATCTGAAGGTAAAAGCGCGCAGCTTTCTGCCTTTAGCCCGTCATCCCTGGGCGTTTTTCGAGGATGACGACGGCCATCGTTGACCGACCAAACACAGCACCTTCCGATTGTGACGGTTTTGCGCGCCCCTTGGCGAAGGTGCCGGTCCATGCCAAAGCCGGATTCACTGGCTTCAAAGAGGAATCGTCATGCGCGTCGCCATGATCGGAGCGGGCTATGTGGGCCTCGTGTCGGGGGCCTGCTTCGCCGATTTTGGCCATATGGTCTGCTGCGTCGACAAGGACCAGTCCAAGATCGATGCCCTGCGCGCCGGCAAGTCGCCGATCTTCGAGCCTGGGCTGGATGACCTGATCGCCCGCAACGCCCGGGAAGGGCGGCTCACTTTCGCCTGCGACGCGGCACAGGCTGTGGCGGAGGCGGACGCGGTGTTCATCGCCGTGGGCACGCCATCGCGCCGCGGCGACGGCCATGCCGACCTCTCCTATGTCTATGCGGCGGCCGAGGAGATCGCCACCCAGATGCGCGGCTTCACCCTGGTGGTGACAAAATCCACTGTGCCGGTTGGAACCGGCGATGAGATCGAGGCCATCATCCGCCGCGTGAGGCCCGACGCTGACTTCGCCGTGGTGTCGAACCCCGAGTTCCTGCGCGAGGGCGCAGCCATCAGCGACTTCAAGCGGCCGGATCGCGTCGTGGTCGGGATGCGTGACGATGACGCCCGCGCCAAAAAGGTCATGACCGAACTCTATCGCCCGCTGAACCTCAATGAGACGCCGATCCTGTTCACAGGCCGCCGCACCAGCGAGCTGACCAAATATGCGGCCAACGCCTTCCTGGCCATGAAGATCACCTTCATCAACGAGATGGCTGACCTGTGCGAAGCCGTCGGTGCCGATGTGCAGCAGGTATCCAAGGGCATCGGCCTGGACAAACGCATTGGCTCCAAATTTCTGCATGCCGGCCCCGGCTACGGCGGCTCCTGTTTTCCCAAGGACACCCTGGCCCTGGTGCAGACCGCCGCAGATGCTGGCAGCCGGGTTCGGCTGATCGAGACCACGGTGGCGATCAACGACACGCGCAAGAAATCCATGGCTCAGCGGGTTTCCGCAGCGCTCTGCGGTGATCTTTCTGGGAAACGGATCGGCATTCTGGGCCTGACCTTCAAGCCCAATACCGACGACATGCGCGATGCCCCAAGCCTCGACATCATCCCGGCGCTGCAAGCCATGGGGGCCAGTGTGCAGGCCTTTGACCCCGAGGGCATGAAAGAGGCCGCTGGCCTGCTCAAGGACGTGGCCTTCAAGGACGGCCCCTATGCCGCTGTCGAAGAGGCCGACGCCCTGGTGATCATCACCGAATGGGACCAGTTCCGCGCCCTGGATCTAGACCGGGTTAAGCTCTTGATGCGCTCGCCGGTGGTGATCGATCTGCGCAATATCTACCGGCCCGATGACATGCGCGCGCGCGGCTTCCGCTACACCGGCGTCGGTCGGGGAACCGCGCTAGCCTAGAACGAGGTCAAGTTCCGCGATGGCGGCCGTCAGACCGCCGGCTTGCCTGGGGGCAAGGAGGCCAGGTAGGCGGTGATATTGATGATGTCGTCTTCAGTGAGCTGGGCCACGACCGGTGCCATCAGCGAAGCCATCGCGCCACGTCGCGTGCCATGCTGCATATCGGCGAGCTGCCGCGCCATATAGCTGGGCGACCGCGCCGCAATACCGGGGATTGAGCCGACGCCGCTGAGGTTACCGCCATGGCACATGGCGCAGGCCGTGGTCTTGCCGCCGCCTGTGGTGACCAGGACCTTGCCTTTCGCGACCGCGCCCGGCGGCACATAGGCGATGAAGCCCGAATGCGGATCACGGATGACTTCGGTGGCCTCGCCGTTGATTGTCACTTCGACGACCCGGTGGCCGATCGGTTCGCTACCGGCTTCGGCACCCTCTAGGGGGATGTAGAGGCCTGCGGCGCTGCGCACCTTCGGGGCCGTGGGGCTCTCGACCACCTTAATCCACGGCGTCCAGGCCATGGAGGAGAAATAGTCGGCAGCCTCATTGATTTCCGCCTCCGTCATGGCCTTGGCGTAGTCGACCATCTGGACGGCGTTGATTTTCCGCGGCTCGGAGCTCTGGCGAACCCCAGACTTCATGTCGTGCAGGGTGGCGACAATATAGTCGTGCGGCTGGCCAGCGACGGATGCGTTCTCGCTGCGTCCTTTGCCGTTGGGATAGTGGCACAGGCCGCAAGGACGGATGCCACGCGTACCAGGGCCCTCCTCACCTGTGGAAACCACTTTGGGCATGGGCGGATGCTCGTCGGGGTACCAATCGGCGACCCCCGGATCCTTTGGATCGACCGAGCGAATCTTGCTGCGAATGAAGCTCTTTCCCGTACCCGGCAGGCTGTAGATCTTGCCGTCCTCGACGATGGGCGGAGCCGGCGGCCCCAACTGGACCGAATAGGCCCAAATCGGGCTGGTCAGCACCTCTTGGCTCGCCGCCCCCCAGGCTATGGCGGTCGCCCCGACGAGTACAGCGCAAGCGCCAGCCCCGAGCAGAATTTTGCGGATACCCATCCCTAATTTCCTTTATTCTACGCGAAGAGCCCGAACGCGCTGTTTGTTTCAACTGAACAAAAATTCAGCGCTAGGACAAGCGCGAACTCTTGGGGCAACGCCTTGGCCGGGCATTGGCCCCAGCCGTTTTACTGCGATTGGGGGCATCGCGCTTAGCTGTGGGCAAATCGGCCGCGCCGATGGTCTAAGACGGCGGCTCCGGGACGATGTGACGTCGCGCGCCAGACTAAGATTCCACGTTGGGCGTTACAAGCCGCTTCAGGATTTCGTGAACGCGTGTCGTTTGAGCTAGACTGCCAATTTCAGACCCTATGGACCTTGCAGAGAAAGCGCCCTGCCAATGGCGATAGAAGATCCGGCGGCGATGGCGTCCGCCCAGCGCGCCAGATCGCTTCTTTCCCCACTTTGGAACCTTTCTGCTGAGCGCAAGGCGCTTGTCTTGATCCTTGGGTTCACGGCGCTGCGGCTATGGGTCGGCGCGACGACCGGGCTGGGCGTCGATGAAGCCTATTCGCTTAGTATCGCGCGCGCGCTGAGCCTGTCCTATTTCGACCATCCGCCACTGCATCAATGGATCGCCCATTTTTCCGAGCTGGTCTTCGGGCCAGGGCGGCTGGTGCGGACTCCATTCATCGCCCTATTTGCCGGCAGCACCTGGGCGATGTTTCTGCTGACGCGGCGGCTTTACGGTACCGATGCGGCGCTGTGGGCGGCGCTGGCGCTGAACCTGGCGGGATTCTTTTCCGTAGCGGCCGGGGAATGGATCCTGCCCGATGGTCCGCTGTTGTTCTTCCTATTGCTTTCGGCCGGGACCCTTGCGCGAATCGTCTTTGTCATGCCCGGCGAATCCGAGGCGCGATGGATGCACTGGTTCGCCCTTGGCCTCTGGTTGGGCCTCGCAGGCTTGGCGAAGTACCAGGCGGCCCTGTTCGCCCTTGGCCTCGCAACATTCTTGATCGCAACCGCGCGCGGTCGGGCCACATTACGCACCCCAGGCCCCTATCTGGCTGCGGCGACGACCCTGGCCATGTTGACCCCTGTGCTGGTCTGGAATGCCACCCATCATTGGGCGTCTTTTGCCTTCCAAATCGCGCGGGGCGGTGGCGGAACCGATATCAAGCCGGAAAAGGCGCTGCAGGCCTTCGTGGGCGAATTCGCCCTCATGCTGCCGTGGGTGTCGACGCCTCTGATCCTAGCCGCCATCTCGGCGGGTCGGCGCCCGCAGCGTGATCTGCGGTCAGGTTTGTGCATGGCCCTGGCCCTACCGCCAATCCTGCTGTTCACCCTCTTGCCCGTATTGGGCGGCCAGAACCTGCCGCATTGGTCGATGCCGGGCTGGATCTTCCTGTTTCCTCTGCTTGGCGACTCCTTGGCGCGAGGGGCGACCGTCAAGACATGGCCACGCTATTGGGCTGCGGGCTCATTCACAGCCCTGGCGGTCTTATGGGCCGTGGCTTCCGCTGACGCGGCCACTGGCTGGCTTGGCCATGATTTTCCCAAGCTCTTTAAGGTTGATCCAACGCGAGAATCCATGAGCTGGGCGCAAATCAAGCCGGAACTCGAACGCCGCGGACTTCTGGGACCGGGGACGACTGTGGTGTCGCTAAAATGGATGGAAGCCGGCAAGATCGAACAGGCCTTGGGCAAAGCGCCCCCTGTGCGCCTGCTCACCCGCAATGCCCGGGAATACGCCTTTCGGGACCGCTCGCCGCCCATTGGCACCGATGTGCTGATTATCGCCAGCCAAAACACCGCCGAGGGCGAACTCTATAAATTGGCACCCTATTTTCGCGCGGTGACCCAGGAGCCTTCGATTTTCATCGGTCGGGGCGGGCCGGAGCTTGAGATCGTGGTCTACAAGGGCCACGATCTGTTGCGCCCCTATGTCTATGCCCCTATCCCGCGGTGAGTGGGCATGGATAGCGCGTCGGCGGGTGTGAAGAGCGTGAACGTGGGACGGCCCCTCTCTGCCACACTTGCCGACCTAATCTCGCCTGGCGATGAGCGTATGACGGCGGCGGTCTTGTTTAACGCCCTCGGTTCACGGTCGTTCGGCAGCGTGCTGATGGTCATGGCCCTGCCGGCTATCCTGTTGCCGCCGGGCGCATCCGCCGTGTTGGGCGCGCCACTCCTGATCGTGTCGGCGCAACTTTTCTCAGGGCGATCCGTCCCAACCCTTCCCCGCGCGCTGGGACGACTGAGCCTTAGTCGCGACAGGTCCAACAAGGCGCTGGCCCAGGCTGCGGACTTAGCCCGCAAAGTCGAGCGACTGCTCAAGCCCCGCCTGCAAGGCCTGCTCGCGCCATGGCACGTCCGGCTCGTGGCAGCGGCCTGTGCCCTGCTGTCGATCGTGCTGATCCTGCCTACGCCGATCGCGCACACGGCGGCCGGCCTTGGTATCGTCGCCTTCGGTGCTGGCCTGGCCCAGCATGATGGGGCAGGCCTGCTGGCCGGCTGGGTCTCGACCGTGGCGTGCTGCGCAATATTGGCGGCGATGGTTGCGGCCCTGATCTTCGGCCTGAGGCTGTTCTAAGCCTCAGCCGGGTCCGTATGAAGTGCAGGGAAGGCCGTTCGCCGGACTGAGGATCGGCCAGAGCGCCAACCGTGAGCGGATCATGCCCATGCCGCTGGCGGTCTTGGCCGGCACAATGGCGGACATCGCGTCAGGTCTTGCCTAGCCGGCAGCCGACCTAACAGCGCCTGCGATTTCTTTGACTAGCTTACCGACCAACTTCTCGTCGTCGCCCTCAGCCATGATGCGAATTAGCGGCTCCGTGCCGCTGGCGCGCACCACAAGGCGACCGCTTGTTCCAAGCTTGGCTTCCGCCGTGGCGATAGCGTCCTTCACCTTGGCGTTATCCAGCGGCTTGCCACCGCTGTAACGCACGTTTTCCAGCCGCTGCGGGGCTGGCTCGAACTGTTGCGCCAGGGTGCTCAGCGGCTTGTCGGCGGCTATCAGCACAGACAGCACCTGCAAGGCGGCGATCAGGCCGTCGCCGGTGGTGGAAAAGTCGCTGAGAATCACGTGGCCGCTCTGTTCGCCGCCAAAGTTGTAGCCACCCTCGCGCATGCGCTGCATCACGTAACGGTCGCCCACAGCGGTGCGTTCCAGGGTTAGGCCCCGGTGCTTTAGAAAGCGCTCCAGCCCCAGGTTCGACATTACCGTCGCGACGATTCCGCCGCCCTTGATGCGGCCATCCTTGGCCAAGGCCCCAGCAATGAGGGCCATGATCTGGTCGCCGTCGACCACAACGCCCTTTTCATCACAAATCACCAACCTGTCAGCATCGCCGTCGAGCGCGATGCCGATGTCGGCGCGATAGTCTTTTACCGCGCGGCTCATCGCCTCGGGATGGGTCGAACCGCTTTCCTCGTTGATGTTCATGCCGTTCGGGGTGATGCTCAGCTCGATCACCTCTGCGCCCAGTTCGTAGAGGGCTGTTGGGGCCACGCGGTAGGCGGCACCATGGGCGCAGTCGATCACGATACGCAGGCCGGCCAAGCTCATCGTTCGGGGGAATGTGGCCTTGACGATCTCGACATAGCGCGCCTGGGCGTCGTCGATACGCAACACCCGACCAAGGCCGAGTGGCGATGCCAGGCCTTCTTGCAGGCTCTCGTCCATGAAGGCCTCTATGCCCAGTTCCTGCTCGTCGGAGAGCTTGTAACCATCCGGGCCGAACAGCTTGATGCCGTTGTCGGCGAAGCTGTTATGGCTGGCGCTGATCATCACGCCGAGATCCGCGCGCATGGAGCGGGTCATCATGGCCACGGCGGGGGTTGGCAGGGGTCCAAACAGGCGCACATCCATGCCAACACTGGTAAATCCGGCGACCAAGGCCGGCTCGATCATGTAACCCGACAGGCGCGTATCCTTGCCGATCACCACCAAATGGCGACGATCGTAGCGAGAGCGGAACATCTTCCCGGCGGCGAGGCCAACGCGCAGAGCGACTTCGGCCGTCATCGGATGTCGATTGGCCTGACCGCGGATGCCGTCGGTGCCGAAGTAGGCGCGCTTGCTCATGATGGGTTCCCGGCGGCAAAAAACATTCCGAAACGCAGTTTTATAGAAGGTAGCCCTTCACCAATGCTAAAGGCGACCTGCGGCGTATGGAGAGCCAAGAATTAGCGGCTTTTCTGGTGCCAGCAAGGGTAAGGGACGGCGCCCATGTGCGGCATCATCGCGATTGTCGGAAAAATACCGGTCACGGACCGCCTGTTGGAGAGCCTCAGGCGGCTGGAATACCGGGGTTACGACTCCGCCGGGGTGGCGGTGATCGTTGACGGGAAAGTCGAGCGCAGGCGCGCCCAGGGCAAGATCAAGGCCCTGGAATCACTGTTGGCCGAACAGCCGCTGAGCGGTCAGGTCGGCATCGGCCACACCCGCTGGGCCACCCACGGGGCGCCGACGACTCGCAATGCTCATCCGCATACCGCCGGGCGCGTCACCCTGGTTCACAACGGCATTATCGAGAACTACGCCGAGCTAAAGGCCGAGTTGGCCGCACGCGGGCATGTGTTCCATAGCGATACCGATACCGAGATTATCGCTCACCTGCTTGACGCCGAGCTCTCTACCGGCCTGCCGCCGGTCGAGGCCCTGAAAGCCACACTCGACCGCCTGAACGGGGCCTACGCCCTGGTGATCCTGATTGAGGGCGAAGATCGTCTGGTGCTTGGCGCGCGGCGCGGAAGCCCGCTCGTGGTGGGCCATGGCAAGGGCGAGATGTTTCTTGGCTCAGATGCCCTGGCGGTCGGCCCCTTCACAAACCGCGTAATCTATCTGAACGAGGGCGACTTCGTGGCTATCGATAACGACGGCGCACGCATCTTTGACCTGAAGGGCAACCTGGTTCATCGCCCCATCGCGGTGATCCCTGCCTCGGCAGCCATGGTCGAGAAAGGCAACTTTCGCCATTTCATGGAAAAGGAAATCCATGACCAACCGGAGGCCTGCCAGCACACCATCGCCGCCTACTGCGACCCGGTTAGCCTGACCGCGAAGATGAGCGGCGACATCGATTTGGCCAAGCTTGAACGCATTCAGATCGTCGCCTGCGGCACGTCCTATATCGCCGGACTAATCGGCAAATACATGATCGAGCAAATGGCCGACCTGCCAGTTGACGTCGAGATCGCGAGCGAATTCCGCTATCGCGACCCGGCCCTGCGGTCCAACACACTGGCGCTCGCCATGTCGCAGTCGGGCGAGACAGCCGACACCCTCGCGGCCCTGCGCTTTTGCCAAGCCAAGGGCCTCGCCAGCGCCGCGGTGATCAATGCCCAGGGCTCGACCATGGCGCGCGAAGTCGGGACCGTCTGGCCAATCCATTGCGGCCCAGAGATCGGCGTCGCCTCCACCAAGGCCTTCACGGCCCAGATCTGCGTCCTGACCGCCCTGGCCGTCGCGGCGGCGCGGGCGCGTGGCCAGATCGATGCAGCGGAAGAGGCGCGCATGATCAAGCTGCTGCTGGAAGCACCACGTCTGATTGGGGAATCCATCGGCCTGGAGGACGCCATCCGCCAGATCGCCATCGACGTCGCTAAGGCGCGGGACGTGCTGTACCTCGGGCGCGGCGCCATGTCGGCCCTGGCCCTGGAAGGGGCGCTGAAGCTCAAGGAAATCAGCTATATCCATGCCGAGGGCTATGCGGCAGGCGAGCTTAAGCACGGTCCGATCGCCCTGGTCGACGAAAATACCCCTATCGTCATCCTGGCCCCGAGCGACAGCTATTTCGAGAAGTCCGCCTCCAATATGAGTGAAGTTATCGCCCGCGGCGGCCAGGTTATCTTCATCACCGATCCGAAAGGTGCCGTGCACGCTCCAGCCGGTGCCAAGGTGGTGGTCACGGCACCGGCCTGTGACCCGCTGGTCGCTCCACTAGTGTTCTCAGCCCCGATCCAGCTGCTCGCCTACCATGTGGCTGTGCACAAGGGTGCCGACGTTGATCAACCCCGCAACCTCGCCAAGTCGGTCACGGTCGAGTAACCCTATCGGCATGAGCCTGTTCGTCTTCGGCTATGGCTATACCGCCGCCGCCCTGGCACGACGCCTGGGGTGGCCCGTGATCGCGACCGCCCGCACACCCGCGCAGGCGGCGGCGCTAGAGGCTCAAGGTATTGCTTCGGTGGATCCCGCCAACGCCAGCGCCATGGCGGAGTCGATGCAAGCCGTGCGCGCCATCCTGGTCACCGCCCCGCCAGACAGTGCCGGCTGTCCTGGCCTTCGCGCCCTGGGTCCAGCAATTGGCGCGGCAAATACCTTCCCCGACTGGATCGGCTATCTCTCGACGACCGGCGTCTATGGTGGGCGCGACGGACGCTGGGTGTTCGAGCAAACCAGCCCGCTGAACGCTGCCTCCGTCGAAGGCTGTCGCCGCGTTGCCGCCGAGCGCGACTGGCGACAGGCCGGACGCGACGCCAGCCTTACCGTCTGCACCTTCCGCCTGCCTGGCATTTACGGCCCAGGCCGCTCGACCTTCGACAGGCTCCGCAAGGGCAAGGTTCAGCGGGTGATTAAGGCGGGCCAGGTGTTCAGCCGCGTCCATGTCGAAGACATCGCATCAGCGCTGGCGCTTTCAATCGAAAAGCCGCGCGCCGGCGCTGTCTACAACATCGCCGACGATGAGCCGGCACCGCCACAGGATGTAATCGCCTACGCGGCAGACCTCATGGCCCTCGTCCCGCCGCCCGCCGTCGATTTTAGCACCGCCAGTTTAACCCCCGCCGCCGAACGCTTCTGGCGCGAGAACCGCCGCGTCTCCAATGCACTCGCCAAGGCCGAGCTGGGCTGGCACCCGGCCTATCCGACCTACCGCGAGGGACTGGCCGCGACCTTGGCCGCGGGCGGCTAGGTTGCGAAACCCGCAGGTGCACAGCCCTACTCCCGCCATATCCCCGGGCGATGGTGTGGCAAGACCCGTGCGCTGTTGCCTGCCGCCCTGCTCTCCGTCTCGGCCGTGACCAGTGCCCTGGCGCAGAACCCGATCTCAACCCGCCCCACCCGCGACGTGCCGCCTGCAGATATCGGCACGGCACCGGCGCTCGATATGCCGACCGAAAGCCAGGTGGAGGCCGCCAAATGGGCCCGCGATGTCCTGGCACGCGCCAGCGGCCAGCCAGCGTCGTCCGACCAGAAAGGCAGTGCGCAAAAGGCCGCGGTTGAGGCTAAGAGCTGCCCGCGCAATCCTGACCGCGCCGTGCATGGCTCGGCCGGCGTTGCCGTCGGCTCTGACGGCTACCGCCACGCCGACCTCTATGCAGGAAAGGCCATCGGCGACTGCGGGACGGTGGCGTTCGGGATCAGCACATCCGAAGGCGGGCGGCGCGGGCGGATTCGCTAGCTACCGCCGAAAGAAATCGTGAATGCGCTGCGCCAGGGCTTCGCTGACGCCATCCACCTTGACCAAGTCCTCCACCGCCGCCCGGCCCACCCCCTTGGCTGAACCGAAAGCGTGCAGCAGCGCCTTCTTTCGGCCCGGACCAACGCCCTCGATCTCGTCGAGTGGATTCTTGCGCATTTCCATCGTGCGCCGAGAGCGGTGGGCCCCAATGGCGAAGCGGTGTGCCTCATCCCTCAATCGCTGCAGATAGTAGAGCAACGGCGATTTCGGCTCGAGCATAAAGGGCGGCTTGTCCTCGATGAAGAAGCGCTCCAGCCCGGCGTCGCGATCAGGCCCCTTGGCCACCCCGGCCACGGCGATGTCGTCGAGGCCCAAGTCGGCCATGACCTCGCGCACGGCGGCAAGCTGGCCTGCCCCCCCGTCGATCAGGATCATATCAGGGCGCGGCGGGGTCTCACCGGCCTGTTCATCCTTGGCGAGACGGGAAAAGCGCCGGTGCAGCACCTCTTTCATCATGCCAAAATCGTCGCCGGGTGTGAGGTCCGTGCCCTTGATATTGAACTTGCGGTACTGGCTTTTCTGGAAGCCCTCCGGCCCTGCCACGATCATACCGCCAACCGCATTGGTCCCCTGGATATGGCTGTTGTCATAGACCTCGATCCGTTCGGGAACACCCTCCAGGCCAAAGGTATCGGAAACCAGGGTCAGCAGTTTGGACTGGGCCGAACTCTCAGCCATCTTTCGGCCTAGCGCTTCGCGGGCGTTGGTCAGGGCGTGTTGCACCAGGTCGCATTTACCGCCCCGCTTGGGCTGTAAAATCTCCACCTTGCGGCCAGTCTTCAGCGCAAAAGCCTCAGCCAGTAGGTCAGCTTCGTCGGGCATCACATTGACCAGGATCTGCCGCGCAATCGGCTTGTCGTCATAGAACTGGCCGATAAAGGCGGTCATGATTTCGGCGTCGGTATCGGTCTTGTCGACGCGCGGAAAATAGGCACGATTGCCCCAGTTCTGTCCGGCGCGGAAGAAGAACACCTGCACACAGGCCTGGCCGCCGTCGGCATGCAGCGCGAAGATATCCGCCTCCTCGACCGCGTCGGTCACGATCTGGCTCTCCAGCGCCACGGACGACAGGGCGCGGATCCGGTCACGCAGCCGGGCGGCACGTTCGAACTCCAGATCGTCGGACGCAGCCTGCATCTCGTCAGACATCCGCTTGAGCACAAGGCGGCTCTTGCCCTTGAGGAACAGCGAGGCTTCGGTGACCAGGGCGTTGTAATCGGCAATGGAGATCAGGCCGGTGCAGGGCGCGCTGCAGCGTTTGATCTGATGCAGCATGCAGGGCCGACTGCGTGTGTCGTAGACGCCGTCACTGCAGGAGCGCAGCAGGAAGGCTTTTTGCAGGGTGTTGAGCGTGGAGTTGACCGCACCAGCGCTGGCGAAAGGACCGAAATAGTCGCCCTTGATGGCATGGGAGCCGCGGTGCTTGGCGATCTGCGGTGCCGCATGATCGCGGCGGATGATGATTTCGGGAAATGACTTGTCGTCGCGCAGCAGCACGTTGAAGCGTGGCGTGAGCTGCTTGATGAGGTTGATTTCCAGCAGCAGGGCGTCGGCCTCGGTGCGGGTGGTGGTGAACTCCATACTTCGGGTGGCGGCGACCATGTGGCCGATCCGGTTGGTGTGGAACCGGCCCTGGGCGTACTGGATAACGCGCTTCTTGAGCGACCGCGCCTTGCCGACATAGAGCGCCTCGCCGTCCTCGCCGAACATGCGGTAGACGCCTGGCCGGTCGGGCAGGCGTTTAACCTCGTCCGCGATCAGGGCCGCGCCGAAAAGGGACTCAGATGTCATTGTGCCAATATACGGCTTTTTGACTCCGGCGCCGCCGCCCGCTACCGCCAATCTCATGACCACGCGCCAACTGTTCGTCACCCCGCTGTACGAGGCCACTCTGGCCGACGAAAAGGGCTTTCCCGCCCTCAACGCTGACCTGCTGGCCGCCTGCCTGGACCTGGCCGAAAACGATCGCGCGGGCGTCGCCTGGAGCAAGGAACACGCCTACCGCGGCTACACCTCCTACGCCTCACTCGACGACCTGCCCTCGCGATACCCGGTGTTCACCGACGTCAAGAAACGGCTCGACCGCCACGCCGCCGCCTTCGCGAGGCAGCTGGCGCTCGACCTGAGCGGGCGCAAGCTGGTCATGGACAGCCTTTGGGCCAATGTCCTCAAGCCGGGCGGAACCCATAGCGGCCACATCCACCCGCACAGCTTGCTCAGCGGCACGATCTACGTCCAGACTCCGCCCGGTGCCTCGGCAATCCGGTTCGAGGACCCGCGCCTGCCGATGATGATGAGCGCGCCGCCGCGCGAGCCTAATGCGCCTGAGAGCCTGAAAACCTTCGTCTCCGTCCAGCCCGCGGCTGGAACGGTTTTGCTGTGGGAAAGTTTTCTGCGCCACGAAGTCCCAGCCAACGGGGCCAAATCCGACCGCGTCAGCGTGAGTTTCAACTACACTTGGCGGTAGACCGCCGTGTCGCCCACTTGGCTTGTCGCCCGCGCCGCGCGTCGATCCAGACACCAGGCCGCGATCGCTAGCCAGACAAGGGCCATGAACGCCCACCAGCGCTGCCAAAGGCCCACGTCATGACCGGTGCGCACATTCCAAACCCCGGTCAGCAGAATGAATACGAAGGTCAGCGCCACGCCGTAGGCCAATGAGAACCAGACCAGACGCCGGTGACCACGAACGCCCCATAACGCCCAGGCTGTGAAATAGGGCGCCAACAGGATGGCTAACCCGACACCACAGGCGCGGTGCATCGGATCAGGCCAATGGAACAGGCCCGCAAACGCGCCGCCGACGCCGGTAAGCGCCACCCAGAGGCCTGTGAAGGCCGAGACCTGACGTCGGCCGCCGGCCCCTTCGAGCTCAAGGGCGAATCCCCAGCCGGCGAAGATTCCCGCCAGGCCGGCCGCCAGCATGCCGAGGTTGAACACCCAGGGATGAGGCGCACTCAGCGCGCCCAGTTCGCTGATGAACTGCGAACCCTCGTTGAATCCGGGATAGAGCCGCTGAGCTAGCGCCACATCGGCTACCATCAATAGCGGCATCAGCACCGCCATCTTCAGGGTAAAGTATCGCCAGGTGGCCAAGGGTCAGACGTTTCCTGTTCGGCTTAAGAAGCGGCATCCGGGCCGGTGCCGTCAATGGGGCGCAAAGACCCAGACCGCAGGGCCTCTTGGCGGCGTCATATTTGTGAGGCCATAATACGAGATCCAGAAGCCTGAGACACCATAACCGCCTAGGGAGAACACTAATGGATGATACCCAACGCCCCGTCGCACCAGACGCGGAATCCAGCCTGTCGCGGCGTGAATTCGCCGTCGCCGCATCGCTCGCCGGTGCCGCCACAGTTGCCGCGACCGCCAAGGCCGCCAAGGCCGCCAAGGCGACCACATCCTCCAACGTCGTCATCAAGACAGCAGGTGGCGAGGCCGAGGCCTTCTTCGTCCACCCGGCCACGGGGACCTATCCCGCCGTGCTGATCCACACCGACGCCTTTGGCCTGCGCCCGGCATTCCAGGAAATGGCCACGCGCCTTGCCGCCGAGGGCTATGCGGTGCTGGTGCCTAACCCGTTCTACCGCTCGGCCAAACAGCCAGCCATCGTACCGGGCACCACCATGGCCACGCCCGGCTTCCGCGAGAAGTTCGCTGAGTTCCGCAAGCCACTTACCGCGGCGGCGGTCGGCAGCGACACGGGGGCCTATGTCACCTGGCTCGATAAACAGGCTGCCGTTAAGAAGTCCGCCAAATTCGGCGTGCAGGGGTACTGCATGGGCGGGCCAATGACATTCCAGTCGGCCGCGGCGCAGCCGGCGCGCTTCGGCGGTGCCTGCACGTTCCACGGTGGCGGCCTGGTCGATGAAAAATCGGCGGAGAGCCCGCATAGGCTGATCCCCAAGACGGGCGCTGGCACGCATTTCCTCTGCGCGGTCGCCTCCAATGACGACATGACCCAACCCACCGCCAAGGACGTCCTCAAGACCGCCTTCGCCGACAACAAGCGCGTCGCCGAGGTGAAGGTCTATGATGGCTGCATGCACGGCTGGTGCGTGACCGATGGTGCCGTCTACAACAAAGCCGGGGCGGAAGATGCCTGGGGCAAGATGCTTGCCATCTATAGGGGCAAGCTGGTCTAGCTTTCCGCCAACGGATCGGGAAAAGGGGACCGGCGCGTACGGTCCCCTTTTTTATGTCTGCCCACCCTCGGTCCCGCAGGGGAGTGTTCGGGCATGGAAATCGCCGCGCGCCGTCGGCGGCGCTGCAAGGCCAATCCTTATTCCGAAACCGGCGGCCGGATCAGGCGGCGAGCGTAGCGGCGTCCATGGTCAGGTAGCCACGCTCGACCATCCGGCGCAGGCCTTCATAGGCCGCCGACAGCTCGACGAAGGTCTCACGCAACTGC
>Ga0114974_10001124_pt1 | contig 21287 bp, 16 predicted proteins | sample S_130206_EF_Meta_FD_87318 | JGI IMG/M metagenome (GOLD analysis project Ga0114974, IMG submission 87318) | Freshwater microbial communities from Lake Simoncouche, Canada to study carbon cycling - S_130206_EF_MetaG | ecosystem: Environmental > Aquatic > Freshwater > Lake | place: Lake... | reverse complement strand
CTGCTACCAACCGGCACCGATGATGCGCATAGCACGGCCCGCACCTACCGATTTGCCGACGGCGCAGCCGGCACTGTGGGCTTCATCGCTCCAGTGAGCAGTCCGTTCTGTGGCGCATGCAGCCGGTTGCGGCTCACTGCCGATGGCTTCGTTCGTCCGTGCCTGTTTAGCACCACGGAATGGGGCCTTCTGCCGCTCCTCCGAAATGGGGCCAGCGACGCCGACATTGAAAATTTCTTGATTGATGTCACTTGGACAAAGTTGGCTGGCCACCAGATTTCCTCTCCTACCTTTACGCAGCCAGCGCGACCAATGTCCGCCGTTGGTGGCTAGAGGTTGGAGCAGCACGCTGTGACTCGGTCAGCAGCGACAACCAAGGTTCGGTAACCCACCCAACCCTCCGCGCAGACAGCGGAATTCCAAAAAATACGCTGATTCATGAATGCTTGTGAATCGGCAAGTGGCATCGTGCGGCATCGCGGCTACTCTCAATTACAGCTCGGACATCAGGACACCTATGACTCATCATTGGACGCACTCGGCATCCCTGTTCTGCTCCGTCACGCTTCTGTTTGCAGGCAACCTGCTCGCTGCTGATGGCGATCGACGCACCTTTGACTTTGGCGCGTACGGCTCCATCAGCGCCACTGAAACGATTCACACCCCAGGCGTGTGGGAAGGCCGAATTGACAGTAAGGACGCTGCTGCGGGCGGTTGGATCATGCAGATCGAGACGAATGGCGGTCGCGTGTTGGTAGCACATGGCGCCGATGGTCGAGTGCTGCAGTCGCTACCACTTGGCGACGGAACCTTCAATGTGTTCGAACAGGGAGCACCCTTCGCTGATTGCGGTGGCGCCATTGAAGTGCCAACCGTGGTTCCGAATGAAGGCGGCGTTGCTGGCACTTGCGACGATGGTGGCACCCTTGATGTCCTGGTGAAATGGACCCCTACCGCGTCAAGTGCTGCCGGTGGTGAGGTTGCCATTCGGGCGTTAGCAGAAGCATCGGTGGCCATCTCCAATCACATCTACATCGCGTGCAATATCAATCTGCGCATGCGTGCTGTTGGATACGGAGTCACGGAGGCATATGCAGGCGACGCTGGATCCACTGTCTTGAGCGAACTCCGCTCAACCAGTGATGGCATCATGGACGCGGTGCACGCTGAGCGAACAGCCACGGGCGCGGATCTCGTCAGTTTGCTCACTGGCACCAACCCCAATTACTGTGGCGTTGGATATCTGCTTGGAACTGCTACGGCCGAGTCGTACGGATTCAGCGTGACAGTGTGGAGCTGCGCGCTAGGGGCACTGACATTTACGCACGAAGTTAGACACAACCAAGGTTGCTGCCATGCTGTGGGCGATGGCGGCGGATGCACATCGGGCGGCGTGTTCCCCTACTCCGTTGGTAATCGATTCACTACCACGGGCGGGACGCAGTTTCGAACGGTCATGGCCTACTCGCCCGGCACTCGGATTCCGCGATTCTCAAGCCCACTTGTGAACTTCGCAGGATCTCCCACGGGCCTACCCGAGGCAGACAACGCGCGAACCTTGAACGAGACAGCGATTGCTATGGCCAACTATCGCTGCTCCGTCACGCAGTCTCTTGAGCAGGATTATGTGGTGTCTCCGATCATGCCATTCCCGCTCACGGGCCAGATCTCAACATTCACCGCACCGACCGTTCCGCGCGCCGCTGACGGAACCGTGGTGGATATCAGCACGACTGCTGTTGGCGACCTCAGCGCGGCTGACGAATCGCTAACACTGAAAATCGCTACCACAAGTGTTGGTGCAGTGATCGGATTTACTGGCTCAGACTGTGGCGTGTTCTCACGTCGCACATCCATTCCGGCGGCGACATTCAATGCGGCGATCGGAACCGGCACCTCTGTTCTGTTTACGCTCGTTCCATCGAACACCGTGAACACGGCGTGCAACTATTCCGAAGCACGAGTGGTGATCCGCTACCGCAGCCAACTGCCTTGTCCTGGTGATCTCAATGGCGATCGATCAGTCAACGGTGCCGATCTTGGCTCAATGCTGAGCCAATGGGGCCCGTGCGCGGGCTGCAACGCGGACCCCGATCGGAACGGTAGCGTCGAAGGCGGTGACATCGCCGTGCTCTTGAGCGGCTGGGGCGCCTGCCCCTAAGGGCCGCCGATGATCGGTATCATGCTTTCGCTTGGACAGATGGCCGAGTGGTTTAAGGCAGCGGTTTACTAAACCGCCGAAGGTGCTCGCACTTTCCGTGGGTTCGAATCCCTCTCTGTCCGTTTGTGCGCAACGCCCTTGGGAACTTCTACCCGTGGGCGTTGTGCTTTTTCAGGATGCCTGCAGTGTCTGAGTGAGCGAGCGTCATCACGACGCCGTCGGAGCTTCATCAAGCGCAGTCTTCCAAATCGGAACATCGCGCTTCATGCGGTCAATGAACTCTCCGACTGCTGCTAACGCCTCTGCGCGATGGAGCGCATGCACAGTCAAACGGAACGATCGCTGCCCCACCGGGACTTCGCCACGGCTGTGCTCAACCATGATGGCAACAAGTCCGTGCTTTGCCAGCATTTCACGCCCCAATTCAGTAAGCATGTTCGAAGCCATCGGCTCGTACACCTCATAGGCAAGTGCTCGAATAGTGCGCCCGCCTTCATCGGCACGGACGACACCGTCAAAAACGATCGCTGCACCGAACTGTGCTGCGGGCGGGAGTGCAGGCGCCGGATTGCCGAGTGCACCGTCGATGATGCGAACCGTGGCGCTCATCCGCCGCCCACCAGTTCAACGAGCGCGATCTCGTCACCCGCGCGGAGTAGTGCATCTGCTGACCGGAACGAATGATTCACCGCGAGCCGCGCCCCACGAAAGAACGTTGCTTTGTGCGGATGACACGCGGCAAGCGCCTCATTGACATCGCGCACGGACGCGTTGTCAGGCACATCAACGGCAATGCTTGCGCACGAAAGTTCGCGGGCAAGTGAACCAAAGATGAGCACGCGAAACACCATGATTTACAGTGTAACATTGCGCCTTGTTATCCAATTCGATATCGCCTGCACCTTGCCAAGCGCGATCGATGGAGCCATGTTTATGACAGCATCGCACCCCATTGCCGCATCAACGGAGCCACAGTCGCCGAGCGCGGCGATTGATGCTGTGTGTGCGCATCTGGATCCTCTGGATAGTGAATCGATTCCGTTGGCACAATCATCGGGGCGAGTACTTGCTGAGGTAGTGCGCGCTGACCGCGCGAGCCCGGCGCTTGACATGAGTTCGATGGACGGTTTCGCAGTGCGCGTTGCGGACCTGAACGAAATGGCCTCCACTACTGGACTGCCGATTGCGACCGGCGCCGACAGCGAAGCGAGCATCGGCCACGCGCCAGTTTCCATGAAGCCCGGTCGTGCGATCCGCATCGTGACCGGCGCGCCGATTCCAATCGGCGCAGACGCCGTGGTACGACATGAAGATGTCCGCATCGCCAACGGATGTGCGCTGCTACAGATTGCCGCGAGCGCAGTGCAGCCTGGCGCGTTCATTCGTCGCGTGGGTGAAAACGCATCGAAAGGTGCTGAAATTCTGCAACCAGGAACGCTCATCGGAGCAGCTTCGATCGGCGCGCTCGCTACGTTCGGCGCGGCTAGTGTTCGCGTCCATCGCCGCGTGCGGGTGGCGATCATCATGACTGGCGATGAGTTGGTTACCACTGATCGAACGCCCGCGCCGTGGCAGATTCGTGATAGCAACGGGAGCGTGCTTGCGTCGCTCCTTGGCGCGCGGCCCTGGATCGAAGTGGTGGCACACCTGCACGCCACGGACGATGCCGATGCGCTTGCGACGACACTGGCAATGGCCCTCGAATCAGCGGATGCGGTCATCCTGACTGGTGGCGTCTCCATGGGTCATCACGACCACGTCCCACAGGTGGTCTCGCGCCTTGGTGCGGCGACGGTATTCCACCGTCTGCCCCAGCGGCCGGGGCGACCCATGCTCGCAGCGGTACTGCCGCGTACCGGCACTCGGGCGCCACGGCTGATCCTGGGCCTGCCGGGCAATCCGGTCTCGGTCATGGTCACGGCACGCCGCCTCGGAATTCCCATGCTTGGCAAGCTTGCCGGGCTTCCGCACGGACAGTTCACCGCGCCGCGCCTGCACACTGATGGCGACGACGGCGCACAACTCGGCATGTGGTGGTTCCGACTCGTCAGCGAGCGGATCTCCGCGGAAGGCGAACGCCGACTACAACTGCTGCCAACAAAGAGTTCCGGCGATATTGCTGCCGCGGCAACAAGCATTGGGTTTGTAGAGGTAGCGCCACACCAGGGCGCGGCAGGACCAAACCCCTTCTATCCATGGATGCACTGAACGACGAACGGAACCGCGATGGCCAAGAAGAAATCAACGAAACGCACTCCAAAGACACGAGCCTCTTCGCCGTCACTGTCGCACCTTGATGCACATGGGCGCGCTGCCATGGTTGATGTTGGCGCAAAGCCCCTGACGCAGCGTCGCGCCGTCGCCGAAGCCCGCGTGCAGATTTCGCCGGCACTCGCGGAACGTATCGCACACAACACGCTTGCCAAAGGCGACCTGCTCGCTGTGGCCCGACTTGCGGGAATACAAGCCGCCAAGCGCACGGATGAATTGATTCCGCTCTGCCATTCGTTGCCACTCGACTCCATTGATGTACGCGCAGAGTTGCGAACCGACCACGTGTACCTCTGGGCGGAAGCGAAAGTGACCGCACGAACTGGCGTTGAGATGGAAGCACTCACAGCAGTATCGATCGCTGCACTCACCGTCGTTGACATGGGAAAGTCAATTGATCGAACGATGACCATTGAAGGGGTTCGACTATTGGAGAAAGAGGGCGGTCGAAGCGGTCACTTTCGCGCTGCTGCCATCGCTCCAAAGCACGTGAAGCGAGCAGGCGCATGACTACTGCCCCTCGCGTAGTCATCCTGACCGTCAGCGATCGCTGCTCGCGCGGCGAGACCGTTGATACATCGGGTCCAACACTGCAGGCGTTGGCGACGAAGCATCTCGGCGCCACGATCGCGCACACCGAATGCCTTCCGGATGAAATGAGCGCGCTAGCTCAGTTCTTTTCGCATTGGTCAGAAGAATCGTGCCACATTGACCTGATTCTGAGTACTGGCGGCACTGGCCTTGCCCCGCGCGACATCACTCCCGAGGCCCTACGCACCGTCATGCACCGCGAACACGCCGGTCTGATGGACCTTTCGCGCCTGCGTTGTCTTGAGAAGACGCCACGCACATTCCTTTCGCGCGGCATTGCAGGGACAATCAACCGCACGTTGACCATCACGCTGCCCGGATCGCCACGTGGGTGTACCGAAATGTTTGAGGCGATCGCCGACATTCTTCCGCACGCCGTCGAGACGCTACGTGGCGACGTGAAGGATGATGGTCGACCGGAACTTGATGGCAGCAACACAGGCGTCATCCATCACCGCGACTGAGGCGCTGCCGCATCGCGTTCTTGCAGCAGTTGCGCCGCGATACTTACTGCGATTTCTGCCGGAGAGTTTGAACCGATTGGCAGCCCAACCGGGCAGCGAATCCGTGTGACAACACCCTCAGGGAATCCGTCCTTCACAAGTGCGCTTCGCAACGTGCGTGCTTTGGGCTCGCTGCCAATGACACCAATGAATGCTGCATCGCCACGATGCAATATCTCACGAACGATGGGTAAATCGGTTGCGTGCCCCTGCGACATGCAAAGAAAGAATGCTCCGGCTGGCAACGCTGCGACTGCCTGAGAAGGTTCCGCTACAAGCACCTTTCGCACATTCGGCCGCACCACCATCCGCGTCATCCACTCCTCGCGTGGATCAAAACAGGAGAGGCTGCAATCGAAAGTAGAAAGAAGCGAAACCGTCGCCTGTGCAACGTGCCCCGCGCCAAACACCGCAATGTTCCAACGCGGCAGTGTCGAAATCTCATAGAAGAACGTGGCTGCGCCGCCACACACCATGTTGAGGTCACGCTGCAATTCATAGCGGATCATTTCCGGAGGAATGGACTGTGCATTGGAAGGGCTTGAGCCAAGCCCAGTCTCCGCGCGCGCGATCATCTCCTGGGCATGCACAATTGCTCGCGCTTCAAGCCTGCCGCCGCCGACCGTTCCCCACGCGAGCCCAGCGGCGGTGATGATCGCCTTGGCGCCGATGTCTTGAGGAACATGTCCCTCCGGCTCAATCAGCGTGACTGTGACAAAGACCACTCCGCGCTCGGAGAGCGCGCTGGCGTGTTGGAGGTAATCACGCATGGAACAAGTCATAGAACCATCTCGCACATCACCGTTGGCCACCACTCGCTACTTGAGTGTCACGAGCGTCCCACGCGGCGAACATCTCAGGCGAAAGCCCGCGTAAGACGCGTTCCGCAGTGGCTGGAATCGCCAACGAAACAAGCTGCGCATGCCGGCCACTGGACGCGGATGACTCGTTGGATCGCGCCGACATGATCGCATCACGAATTGCGGTCCACACTGAGATCGAAAGAAGGAGCGGAGGCTCACCTGATGCCTTCGAGCCGCGGACGTTTACTGTATTTCCATGGTTAAAGATGAGATCTGCGTTGAACACACGCGGAGTGTCCTGAACGCTGGGAATCTTGTACGTACTTGGCGAGTGCGAAAGCAACTTGCCGTTACCGTCATACACCAGGTGCTCCGTTGTGAGCCAACCCATCCCTTGCACGAATCCACCCATCACCTGCCCCATGTCAAGCGCGTGATTCACTGGTCGACCCATGTCCATGAGAATGTCGACGCGCCGCACCTTCACTTCGCCGGTGTTGCGATCAACCTCCACTTCACTGGCGGCGACCCCCTGCGTGAAATACAGGAACGCTCTGCCCTTACCGGTGAGCTTGTCGAATCCAAGATCCGGAACGCTGTAGTGCGCGTATTCGCTCACTGAAATTCGATTGAGGTACGCCTCGCGGACAAGTGCCGCAAATCCAATAGAAAACACTGAGCCAGAGCGATCCGTCACGGTCACCACACCATCCCGGAATTCCACACGCTGATCATCGGTGCCGCGCGGGCTGACGCCTGAGCCCACCGATATCTCCGGCATCGTTCCGAGTGCTGCGGTCTTTCCTGCCCAAGATTCCTGGGGAATTGTCCGCAGACGGATCGCCAACGCTGCTAGGCGCCCGCGAACGGCCTCGCACGCCTGAAGCGCTGCGGCGCCATTGATATCGGTGCCCGTCGATGCCGCGGTGGGAGAGGTATTTGCGTTCTTCTCCGTCGATGTCGGCATGATTCGAACCGATTCGGCTGCGAGGCCGAACTGCTCCGCGACGATCGCGGCAATCCGGGCATTCACACCCTGCCCCATCTCGACAGCGCCAGTTGAAACCTGCACAGTGCCGTCGCGATGAAGATTGACGAGCGCGTTGCCTTGGTTCAAAAACCGTGTGGTGAACGAAATACCAAACTTGACCGCCGTCAGCGACAGTCCGCGCGGATGCCTCTCCGGATGACGCGCGCAATCACTATTCCACGCTGCAATTTCTGCGCGGCGTTTACGGTACTCGCACCGCTCCGTAAGCGTTGCGAACAGCTCTGGCAAGTGGTTGTCCTCAACACGCTGCCCATAAGGCGTCATGTCTTGACTTGGCCCGTAGCAATTCAATATGCGAACATCAAGCGCGTCGCGACCAACCACGCGTGCAATGTCTTCAATAACGGACTCAATGAGCGCAACGCCCTTCGGGCCACCGAAGCCACGGAACGCGGTGTGTGGATGGAAATTGGTGCGGCACACCTGCCCGCGCACACGCATATTCTGAATGAAATACGCGTTATCGCAGTGCAACATCGCGCGTTCCATAATCGCCGTGGAAAGATCGGCATATGCACCGCCATCCGCATACAACATTGCATCAAGCGCAATGATTCGACCATCCGCATCGAAGCCGCACTGATACTCAATCCGGAACGGATTTCGCTTGCCGGTGATAATCATGTCGTCGTCCTTTGAAAGAACGAGACGCGCCGCGCGACCAGTCTTCTTCGCAATCAATGCGGCATAAGCGGCAATGGGAGCCGCCTGAGATTCCTTGCCGCCAAATCCGCCGCCAAGACGCTTGGCGATGCAAACCACATCACTGAAGCGCACCCCGCACGCTTCGGCAACCACATGCTGTGTCTCGGTTGGATGCTGCGTGGAAGAGTGCACTTCAAATTGTCCATCTTCGCGCGGATACACCACCGCCGCTTGGCTCTCAAGATAGAAGTGGTCAGCGCCACCGATTTCCAGCGTTCCCGCAACCCGATGAGGTGACCGCTCAAGAGCACCCACTACGTCACCAGCGGCGATCGTGCGTTCCGATCCGATGAAACTTTTCGCAGCCACGGCTTCGACCACGGTGCGAATGGACGGCAATTTCTCCCATTCCACCACAACCGCAGCTAAGCCCTTCGCGAGCGCTTCCTTGGTCTCGGCACTCACAACAGCCACCACTTCGCCAACAAAGTTCACCTCGGCCGCTGCAATGATCGGCTGGTCTTGAAAGATGGTGCCCCACACGTTGTGCACCACATCCGCGGCAGTCACTGCGCACACAACACCGGGAACAGCCAGCGCCGGAGTGGTATCAAGACGGCAAACACGTGCATGCGCGTATGGGCTGTACACCAGACCGCAGTGCAGTTCGCCCTTGACCATCGGGCGGTCATCAACGTATTCCGACTTTCCTGTGACGTGCGTCACCGATGAATCGTGTGGCAACGATCCCGGATCGGTGATGATCGCGGCAGCTCGACCGGGAACTTGGGCGTGTTCAGCCACCGAGTACCTCATAACCAAATCGTCGAAAGATATTTGCAGCAGCAACACGCCGGTATGCACCACTACCGCGAACATCAGAGATCGGCGCAATGGATGCAGCTATCAGCTGCGCCACCGATTCAATGCGCTCCGGCGTGAGTACGCCGCACAGCGCCTGCTCAGCATCCGGCATACGGACGGGCGTCGCTGCAACTCCACCGTAAGCGATCCGTGCAGACGCAACACACGGTGCTGCTTTGCCGCGACGCCCAGCGCTCAGTGTCACCGCAAAGGCCCCGCTCACGGCGCTGATATCCAGATCCTTGCGCTGTGAGACCTTGGACAGCCGAAGTATTTCACGCGAAGCCGTCCGTTGAAACGACACGTGCGTAATGATCTCGCCCGGCTCAAGCGCTAGTTGCTTGTACCCAAGATATAAATCAGTCATTGCAATGGCACGCTTACGAATCGGCCCCTTGCCGCTTGGCCGACCAGCGACATGCACCGTGCCGCCCGCAATCAACAGGAACGGCAGCGTGTCACCAATCGGCGATGCGTTGGCAATGTTTCCGACCAGTGTGGCAACGTTCTTTATCTGCGGCGACGCAAACAAGTTGAGGAACCGCGCGAACTCGGGAGCAACGTTCTCGCTGACACGGCGCACCTCTGCAAGCGTCACGCGCGCGCCGAAGGTAACACCACTGCGCGTTACCTTGGTTTCATAGAGCTCCGGCACAAGGTGCAAACTCAGAAGCGCCGCAGGCATCGGCTTGCCTTTGTTGACCTGCACGCCAAGGTCAGTAGCCGCACCAAGGACCCGGAATCCCGGATGGAGCGCAGCGAAAGTCACTGCCTCGCGCAGCGTTGCTGGTGCAAACAACTCCACGCCGTCATGAATCACTCGCATCGACTGTTCGGCTGTCGCGATTGATTCAGCAACTGCAGACATATCGGAATATCGGCGCGCCACGGAATGTTGCTCGGTAGCGCGCACTGTGAGTGCCGCCTGAATGATCGGGGCATATCCAGTGCAGCGGCACAAATTGCCAGTGAGATAGTTCATTGCAGTCCGCTCATCGGCCTGTGCATGCTTCTCTAACATTCCGCTCAATGCCATCACGAAGCCCGGTGTGCAATAGCCGCACTGCGATGCATGACACTCGCGCATGGCCGCTTGCGCCGGGGATAGCTCGCTGCCGCACTGCATTCCTTCCACCGTGACAATGTGCGCGCCATCCATCTGCGCAACGGTTGCGATGCACGAATTCATCGCCTGAAATTCGAAGGCTTTACCCGCGCCAAAGACTGCGCCCGGTCGCGGAAACGCACGCAATACCGTGCACGCTCCACAGTCTCCTTCTGCACACACAATCTTTGTTCCAGAGAGGCCGGCTTCCTTACGCAACCACTCCGCGAGCATCATCAAGGCCTCACGACCTCGGATCTCTCGGCGCACGCCATTCACATGGATGAGTGCATAATCGCGCATCAACACGATCGTAGCACCCGCAGCAGGCGCGCTACTCAGGGCGCGGCGAACACCCGCACCCGGTTCATGCCGCCATCAGGAAACACCGTCACACGAATCTGCTCACACGGACCAACCCCACCCGCCGCAAAGGCGATGACATTGCCAGCGAACGCCTTGACCTCCGTCCGAGGAACCAATGGAACCCACTGCGTGCCGCGCAGGCCTTCGATCTCCACCTCGCGGGGATTGTTGTTGACGAAGTGGCTGAAATCCAACTCAATTCGGCCGATCTTCGCCGGTTGCCCAAGCCGAATCACCACATTCTCCGAGTGACCAGGCTCGCGACTGCGCGCCGACTCCAGTCCATCCACCATGCTGAGCGGCGGAAACGGCGAGATGACCTGTGTGGCTGGTGAGTAGTGCTCGTTGGAAGCCGACACCACCTGACCACCAAAGGCCGCGCTGGCAAGATCCGCCAACCCACGACCAACCCGGGTGATGTTGGCTGAAATCTCTGCAGCGGACGCCGTGTACTTCGGCGTCATCGGCTTCTTGGTGCACGGGTCAAAGGCCGGCCACGCGCAAGTTGCGGACGAAAGCATGTGCGTCTTCTCAGCCGCAGGAAGATCACTCCCGTACAGCGCGAGACGGGTGACGCCTCCATCGGGGTACATGCGCACGCGTATCCGTCGAAACTCAGCCGCGCCCGAAACTGATTCCACGGCATGAGCGGCATGTCCATAGAGCTGCATCGGCGCCACAATCGGCTGCCACTCCCCACGCACTGCATCCCAGCCATCAATCGCAAGGCCTTCGGCATGATTCCCAAGATGGAACTGCGTCGATACCGCCACACAACTGATCGCCGCAGCACGTGGCATTTCAAAGATCAACCAGTCGAATGGTTCCGGATTGTGACGCACGGTCTCCCAACTATCCATGATCTTTCCCTGTCGACCAAAGAGCGACGGATCGAATGTTGGCAGATACGGCGAAAGCAGATTCTCCGCGCGCGCAAATCGCTGATTTGAAGCCGCTTCGACACGCGCACCCACTGCATGATTGAACTCAGCGAGCGGATCGCGCGGCCCGTGTGTAACGATCTCCTCCGGAAGATCCTCTGCAAATGCTGCGAATACCAATTCGCGGTAGCCAGTGTTCACGCGTTGTTCTAGTGGAATGCCGCCGAATGTCAGATCACTCCTAAATCGACCGGTATCCACGCCGCGCATTCCAATGTGCCGCAGAATGATCTGCGCTGCCTCCGCCACGAACAACACGCCCGCGTGCTCACCGTTACACAACACCACGAAGCCGTTCCCCGCGTCTGGTCCCGCATAGCAATGGACGAACATGGCACGGAATCCATCGTTCGCTCCTTGATGTATCGCAAGACGATTCGGTCCCGCTTCAGCTGTAAATATGCCGAGACCCATGGTGCAGCCCATGAATTCACGACATCCCTTGTCAGAGCCATGCAACATCCGCACCGCTGTCTCATGTGAAATCGGCCCGTGTCCGTCGACGCTCTTGTGCGCGTTGCTCAGAGCCACAAGGAACCGCGCCATGTCAGTTGCCGAAGACACCGCACCAGCAGCGATCGCAGGGAACACCTTGCGCGTTCCAGCCACCGGCTCGCCAGAATCAAGGAAGCCCGTGGCACATTCTGACCCCAGCAAAGCATCCTCGCGGAAAGTGCATCCGTCCATCCCAAGCTCGCGCAAGAACGCATTCATCTGTACATGAACGGGCGCACCACCCATGCTCTCGATGAGGTGCTGGAGTACCAGGAACCCCCCGCCCGAATATTGGAACCGGGTTCCCGGCGCATTCACAACGCCGACTGGCACGTACCCATATCGCTCGTTGCCGTTCAGTAGTTCTCCAATTGGTGGAAATGCCTCGTTTGCAGGCACACCATTCACATAATGCATGTTCAGCGCCTGGTGCGACATCAGCTGCGCCACCGTGACTTGATCTGCCCATTCTGGATGCGCGGCGTCAAGCGACCGGATTCGAAACTTCGAACCCGCCTGTGCAAACAGCATGTTCACGCTGGTGGAAATCGGAATGCGCGCCGCGCGGAGCTGCTCCATCACGAAGCACGTACCGATGCTCTTACTGAGTGACGCGATCTCAAAGCCAGTCTGCGGAGTCACTGCATGAAGCGCGTCGCGACGTCCAAACTGAAGCGACTGCAGATGATTCCCCGGCGACGCGACACACACCGATGCACCTTTCACCCCGTGCCGGGCCATGGCCGCGGCGAGTTCATCCATCACCGTATCCACTGGCTGCGATTGCAATCGTCCCTTGGTGATCTGCCAGAGCGCCTCACGAGCATTCTCTAGCTCCAATTCCTGCGATTGATTGATCCGCGTTCGCAGCGCCTCAAGCAGTTCGACGCCGGAACGCCCCTTGGCAGCCACCAAGAATTTGAACCCGAACCGTTCTCGGTATCGGCTGCCAAGGGCGCGAAGTTCCTGCGCAACCTCGACTGCGCCCCCCAAGACCTTCGCCTGCTCCTGCGCGGCGGTCGCGTCGAGCGTATGAGCAGCCTCTCCGATATCACCGTGAAAATGCGCGGCCTCATTGATCTCATGGACATCAAAGCTGCGCACCAACTGCTCGGCCTTGCATAGATCCACCATCGGATCCAAGGCCATCTGCTCAGCGAACCGCTGGCTCCCGCACGCCGAGAAGAACGCGTGTAGGCGCGCAAGCCGCTGAGGAATCGCATACTTGTTCGGCTCCACCGCTTGCATCGCCGCCCACGGATCGTCTTGCGCTCGAATCGCATCAAGTGTGAAAGGCAGCAGCAGTTCTGTAGCAAACTCAACCGGTGACTCGCTGCCCATCAGCTGCAGCATCAGATTCATGGCCACCGGATACCACTTCCGCGTGCGGTCGTCCCATTTGACTTGGACGATCTTGCGTTGATCCGAGAGATCCTTGCGAATGAAATGCATTTCTTCGTGCGCGATGCGCATGAAGTCTGCCGGCGAGAATCGTCCGTGATGCAGTTCGTGCCACACTTCCCAACGCGATCGCTCCGCGGTTGCCAAGTCATCCATCACACGCACAGGTACACCGTCGATATTCGCTGGAAGCGCAACGCAGCCGTTGCCGCTTAACCAGTCGGTGAGGTACTGCAGCGCTTGGAAGATGTTGTAACGAATCTCCTCTGGGTCATTGTTGGCAACAAATCCAGGCGTGTTTCGATCCGCCACAAGCAATGAACGCGGATACAACGGATCGTTCCGATCAAGGCCACGCACATCTGGTCCATGGATGAAATCCAGCACCTCGCGTTGGTGTTCCGGCAACAAAAGCGCAGTGACAAGTGCGTCCAGCGGCGCGCTATCTCCCTGCTGCGCTCGCTGCCAAGCCTCCACGAGTGCCAATCCCAAGCGAACGAAATCCGGGTGCGCCACCCAGAATCCAGAAAGGTCACGCTTCATCTGCGTGACGACATCCTTGATGAATCCCTGGATAGCAACCTGAAATGATGCGCCACGAATATCGCCATCGGCAGGCAGAACCCCGTACATACCGCCGACCTTGATGCCGCCACGCGAACCAACCACCTGCGCAAGAAGATCGTGCGACGCCTTGATGTAATTGATCACAATGCCCGGATCCGCCTTCACAGGAATCCGATAGTTGCTGTCATTCTTCATCAGCCGCGCCGTCGACGCAAGGAAGTCATGCCACCCAAGCGATGCGCCGGCGAAGTACGGATGCAGCGCATCCATGATCTCATTCACACGGAACATCGCACGTGGATTCTCCAACACAATGAGCAGACGAATGGTGCCGATTCGATAGTCCGGATGCTGCGCGGCAATCAACTGCTCCGCCCGCTCAAGCATCACACGAATGTACGCAGCCTCCTCTTCCGTCTCCAGTTTCGGAACGTAGAAGGCCAGCGCCTGCGGGTTGTTCCAGTTTGCAAAGAGGTGCAGAGCAAAGTCGTAGAGATGCAGCGGAAGCGGATTGCCGTGCAGGAAGAGAAACGGGCACGGCAATGCCAAACCCGGAAACCGCTTGATCGGTACGGATCGATGCGACGCGGCCAGCCGATACTCCTTGCCAGAGCGCGGATCGTCATACGAAATCGTTCCCTGCAAACAGCCAGTCAGATTCTCCCCAGCCGATACCAGATCAGCGCGCAGCGGCGTCTTGGAATCCTCGTCATCAGCACCCCACTTGGCGGAACCTGAAAAATCCTTCAGTAGTTCTGCCACGATCCCCGGCTCGCCAGGGAGTGTTCGATGAAATGCATTCATCGCATTGATGGAAAGTTTCGCATCGTCCGGCGGACCAAACAGCGTCACATGACTTCCCTGCAAGAATTCCGGAATCGGCGCAATCGGGGCCCCGCCTCCTGACGTGCAGTAATGACTGTTGCGCGGACCAATCACCACGCGCCCCTCTGCGTCTTCCTGCCCAATGACCGTGCGGTATGCCGGATCGCCGTAATCAACATGCAGCGTCGCGTTGAGTTCGCAGCATGCGCGGGTTCTTTCATCAATAAACGCACGATCCGCCACGCGCTGCTTCAACACAGCAGCCAAATCCGGCCGAACCGCTTCGTACAAATCACAGAGAAATCGCAGCGATTCAGCGCTTTCCAGGCCACCCCCTGCCCCTAACTGCAACAGACCTGCCACCCCCGCGACGGGCATCATCTGCGGTTCAAGGTGCGCGATCAGTTCCGCGGAGATGTAGTCGCGATAGGGAGGGATATCGGGCAACTTCGCGACGCCTCGTACGGTCATTCCAGCACGATACCCGTGCCACCACCATCGCCTCGGATAAGTCGACGGTGCGGAAGCAAGTTTCACTGCAACATTGACCAATGCCGCAATCTGCTTTAGCCTCACGGCGTGACACCTACCGCAGACCTCGGCCTTTCAACCCATGTCCTGAATACGTCGAATGGTCTACCCGCGGCAGACATGCTGATCCGCCTCGAGGTGCTTGATGGAACCGCATGGCGCGCGTTAGACACTGCGCGCACTGATGCCGATGGACGTGCCCGCGGCCTCTCCAAAGGAGCTCTTCACACTGGGGACTACCGCCTGCACTTTGCCAGTGGCGCATGGTTCGCCGCACGAGGCGTGGAATGCTTCTTTCCCACAGTCACCATTGAGTTCCGAGTCTCCGATCCGAAACGCCACCACCACGTACCGCTCTTACTGAGCCCGTTTGGATACTCAACGTATCGAGGAAGCTAAATCATGGCAATCATTCTTGGCGAAAATCGATATGGCAAGGCAGAGAATCGGGTGTTCCGGGTCACCCGTACCGGCGACATCCATGAGGTACTTGATCTCAATGTCTCGGTGCAACTCAGTGGCGACTTTGATGACACGCACACCGTCGGTGACAACGCGAATATTCTTCCGACTGATACGCAGAAGAACACCGTCTTTGCCCTCTCGCATCAGCACGGTGCTATGGAACCGGAAGCATTTGGACTGATCGTTGCGCGCCACTTCATCAACTCACAACCGCACATCACCAAGGCTGAAGTTCGCATCGAGAAATTCCACTGGGAACGAATCGTCTCGCAAGGCTCTCCGCACCCGCACGCCTTTCAGCGCAACGGTTCAATGACGCGCACCGCCACGGTGCTGGTATGCCGCACTGCAGAAAGCACCCGTGAATTCGTCGTATCTGGACTAGAAAATCTCGTTGTACTCAAGACAACCGGTAGCGAATTCACCGGTTATTTACGCGACCAATACACCACTCTCGCGGAAACCACGGACCGAATCATGGCCACGCAAGTCTCCGCACGCTGGCGCATTGCCGCAACGGATGCCCCCACACTTGACGGCATGAACTGGGCAAAGATCTTTCGCGAGTCGCTCGACGCGATGCTCACTGCATTCGCCGAACACCACAGCCTTTCCCTGCAGCAGACGCTGTTCACCATGGGCGAATGCGTGCTTTCTGATGCACCAGCAATCGCGGCGATCCGCATATCGCTCCCCAACAAACATCACTTTGCAGTCGACTTGACGCCGTTTGGTCGTGACAATCGCAACGAAGTCTTCATTGCCGCGGATCGCCCATACGGCCTGATCGAGGCGGTCATCGAACGCGATGACTCACCACCGATGACCGATGGATGGCCGTCATGGTGATGATCAGCGACCCCTACTGCGCACCAAACTAAATCACCGATCGCCGCGACGGTAGTCCAAGCTCGGTCGCCGATGACTCCGCGCCTCAAGTTCCGGGGTACGCCAGCAACCAACCCACCGATTCGGACGCACCTCAACGAGCACATGTTCATCACGCCCCGGCGCACCTTCTGGGCGAACGCCCGCAGGCATGTCTGGCCACCACGGAATCACACCAGGAATCTTGCGGAATTCCGCCGGATCGTGCGTGACATCCTTGATCGTCACCAGACGCTCGCGCGTGTCACGCAGCATCGGGATGGAGCGGAACAAGCCGCGCGTGTACGGATGCAGCGGCTCGTCAAAGAGCTCAAACACGTTGGCATACTCCACCACGCGCCCCGCATACATCACGCATACCACATCTGCGTTCTCAGCAACCACTCCTAAATTGTGCGTGATGAGCATGATGCCCATGTCACGGGTGCGCTGCAGTTCACGCAGCAACTCCAGAATCTGTGCCTGAATGGTCACATCAAGTGCAGTGGTCGGCTCGTCAGCAAGCAACACCTTTGGCCGGCAAGCAAGCGCCATTGCAATCATCACGCGCTGCCGCATACCGCCAGAGAACTGATGCGGATACATCGCCAGCCGCTCCTCAGGCTTCTTGATTCCCACATCTTTCATCGCCTGCACGGCAATCCGCTTTGCTTCATCCGGGCCAACCTTCTGATGCAAGAAGATCGCTTCCATCAACTGGTCGCCAATGTTGTAGACCGGGTTGAGACTCGTCATCGGCTCTTGGAAGATCATGGCGATCTTGCCACCACGAATAGAGAGCATCTCTTCTTCGCTCAAGGTGACAATGTCACGCCCTTCAAACAAGATGCTGCCGCGGTCAAATCGTCCCGGTGGGCGGGCGATCAACTGCATGGTGCTCATGGCAGTGACGCTCTTGCCGCAACCAGACTCACCAACAACTGCCAGTGTTTGCTGAGGAAACAGCGTCATATTGACGCCATTGACTGCCTGGATACGTGGTCCACCCGAGGAGTTGTCGAAGCTGACTGCCAGGTCCGCAACCTCCAACACCGGAATAGCGAGGCGCTCTGCGCTACCAACGCCACCACTCATCGCGCGCACCGCGTCCTGTGTGGATTGATCATGTGATGTCTTGACTGCAGATGGGCTCATCAGTGTGCCGCCTTCCGAAGTTTCGGGTCGATGGCGTCGCGCATCGCTTCGCCAAGCATGTTGTAACTCAGAACGGACAAGAAGATCGCCAACCCGGGGAACACCGCAAGCCACCACACAAATGTCCCGGTGGCTGCGGTTGCGCTCGAAAGCAACTTGCCCCACGAAGCCTGACCGTCTGGCCCAAGACCAAGATACGAAAGCGTCGCCTCAATGGAAATGGCAGCAGCAATCGCAAAGCTCGCGTCCACCAACACCGGCGTCACACCGTTCGGCAGCATGTGTCGGAAGAGAATGGCACGGAGCGGCAATCCTGTTGCCTTTGCCGCCTGCACAAAGTCTTGATTGCGCAGCTTCATGAACTCGGCTCGCGTAAACCGCGCCGCACCCGTCCAACTGAAGCAGCCAATGATTGCCATCATTACGTAGGTGTCGCGCGGCAACACGCCCGCAGCAACAATCAAGAGAAAGAGCACCGGCACCGCCATGAAGATCTCCACCACACGGAAGAGAATCATGTCGACCTTCCCGCCGAAGTAACCCATGATGGCACCCATGGTCACGCCGATGATCACAGAAATACCAGTAGAAACCAGTCCGATTGAGATGGAGAGCCGGCATGCCCACAACATCTGCGAAAGGACATCGCCACCAAGCGCGTCGGTGCCAAGCAGCACGCGGCGCTCGCCGAACGAAGTCCCCTTGAACTGCGCTAACCGCTCAACATCCGCAATGCGCTCGCCCGGCGCGATAGCAACCATATCGCTGCGCGAATATTGCGGCGACCATGGAATGAGCGTCCACGTGACTTCGCGGATCGCGCCCGACTGCTCATCTTCCACGTAGCGCTCAAAGTTGATGAGCGTGGCTCCACCACTCGCACCAGAAAGCCCCCAGCCGACGAGCAGTGCAAGGACCGCCGCAGCCGCTCGCACTCGGCGCGAATCAACAGTGGGTATCCACGCCGCTGCCAGCGCAAACAGCACGGACACCGCGCCAATGATCGTCCATGGCCCAGCACCACTACGCGCAAATGCCTTGACCCACTCGGCTCGACCTGGATCTTGCGCCCATCCGACGATGGCGCCGGCGATCACAATAGTGAAGCCCACCTGAAGCGCGGCCACCACAAAGATCCCCAGTCGCTGTGCGCGCGTGAGGCCGCGTGGCCCAACGAAGATCCATGGCAGCCCAACAAAGCATCCAATCAAGAGCGCCCAATCCGTTGGGGTGAGATTCGCAAGCAGCGGCCACTCACGCACTGCGGTACCGCTTGTACTCACACGCAGCAAAGTCAGCGGGTGCGCGTTCGCCACAATCGGTCCAAAGACCGCAAAGAACGCAATCACGCCAATCCAGCAAATTCCAAAGATCGCGCCAGGGCGCTTCAGAACGCGCTCCCACGCATCGGCCCAGAAGCCCTTGGCGCGCACCGCGCCAACGCCGCGCATCACATCGATGCCGGAGATCGCTGCAGGGATAGCGGCTGTGTCCTTACTCTCAGTCATAACTCACCCGCGGGTCGGCCGCTGCATAAAGGATGTCCGCCAAGAGAAGCGCCAACATGTTGACGCAGGCAATCAGGAATGTGTCCGCCAAAATCAACTCGCGGTCGCGAAGGTCAATGGCCTCAATCACCAGACTGCCCATGCCAGGCACGCTGAAGATGCGCTCAATCACCACGCTGCCAGCGAGCATCGCCGGGAAGATGCCAACGAACATGGTGATCAGCGGAAGCAAACTATTGCGGAAGACGTGCCGGAGCACTACATCCTTGCGCGGCACGCCCTTGGCCTTCGCAGTGCGGACGTAATCGGCACTGAAGTTGTCCAGCATGGAAGCGCGCGTCTGCTTGGAGAGCACGGCAAAACTGCCGTACACCAGGCACAGCACCGGCAGACCAACATGCCACAGCGTGTCCAGCAGATAGCCGCGCTGCCACACACCAGAAGCGTCGGTGCAAGGCATAAATGTGTACGCCTCGGAGCCGCTCTCATGCAGTCCGCTCACCGGGAACCACCCCAAGTACTGCTTGTTGGCCAAGAACCCAATCGCAAACACTCCGGCGAGCACCGTTGGGATGGAATACAGCGACAAGTACAGGAATCCAGAGAACGTATCGAACAACCCACCGCGACGAACGCTGGCAAGTACGCCCGTCGGCACCGCAATCAGATACGAGATGGGGAACGCAATCAGGTTGATGAGCAGCGTGACCGGAAGCGCCGCCGCAATCAGATCCCACACCGGACGGTTCTTTGAGAACGCCACGCCAAGGTCGGGGGTGTCGAGGCTCACCAGATCCGGAATAATCGGGATGCCGCTCGTCGGGTACGGATGCGCGTGGAACGCTTCCGTTGCTTGCACCTGCGCCACCACTGCGGCAGTGTGCGCAGTGTGCATATCGGTGGCTGCCTTCTCCAGTTTCGGCCACGCAGCATTCGAATGGTCGAACGCCACATCACTGAAATCGCGCGGGTCGGCGCCGCCCTTGCCATTCAAGCGCTCTTTCAGCGGACTACCAGCTGCGCGCGCATAGTCGGCGATGGCATCCTTGAAGAGGCGCACCTTGCCTACGTACTCGCGTCGAGTTCCCTCCGCGTCACGCTGCAACTTCTTGAATTGCGGAATCGCGCCTTCGCCGGTCGCCAGCACCAAACGCGGCACTGTGACCGATGGCACTGGGAACGCCGCAGCAAGCGGCGGATCATCAATCGTGCGCGGAGCCGGCACGCGCTCGCCGTTGCCATCGCGCAGATCGCGCGTGCCGAACTTCACTGGCGAAAGGCGCCCAAGCCAGCGCACGTACTGCACGATCACTGGATCGTTCAACCCGTAGCGATCTTCCAGGTACGCCTGCATCTGCGCGACGCGACTCGTGTCGGACATCTGCCCGCCCTGCACCGCTAACCCCGCGCCGATGCCGCCCGGCGCAAGCGCCAACAGCATGAACACCATCAACGTGATTCCGAGGAGGGTCGGAACCATGAAGGCGAGGCGTCGTAAGAGGTAGGAAAGCATCGGTAGCGCCGGAGCGCGTCAGTTCGCGGAGGGAGTTGGTTGAGTACTACCGGAGACGCGGAAGAACTCCTGCGGCTCCAGACCGGACTTGTAGGTGTTCACATTGCCAAAGTCCCGCTTGACGAAGCGCAACCACGGTGCAACGCGGACAAAGGTGTACGGCTGATCCTCAGCGACGCACGCCTCAAATTGGCGCCACACTTCCATGCGCGTCGCCTCGTCCATGGTGCGACGGCCCTTCTCGATGAGTGCGTCGCAGTCCTTGTTGACCCACTGTGTGAAGTTGTCGCCGCCTTCCTTGATGCTCTCGGAGTGGAAGATCTGCCGCGGGTCGCTTTCGGGCGCGTTGGCACCCCAGCCCATGGTGATCGCATCAAAGTCACGCAGCTTGAGCAGCTCTTGGTAACGGCTCCAGTCCACTGGCCGCGTGGTCACGATGATCCCGGCCTTCCCGTAACTGTCCTTCACGAACCGCGCGAGGCGCTCAGAAATTTCACCGCCGGTGGCGTAGGTGTATTCAAAGGTGAACTTGTCACCCTTCTCATTCTCCAAAATACCGTCACCGTCGCGATCCTTCCAACCAGCCTCGGCAAGCAGCAGTTTCGCCTTGTCTTGATCGAACGGCAGCGGCTTCACCGCCGGGTCACTCGCGGGGCTCT
>Ga0114974_10001121_pt1 | contig 21313 bp, 16 predicted proteins | sample S_130206_EF_Meta_FD_87318 | JGI IMG/M metagenome (GOLD analysis project Ga0114974, IMG submission 87318) | Freshwater microbial communities from Lake Simoncouche, Canada to study carbon cycling - S_130206_EF_MetaG | ecosystem: Environmental > Aquatic > Freshwater > Lake | place: Lake... | reverse complement strand
TGCCTTACCTGCCTTACCTGTCCCGTGCTGTTAGAACGCGACCTTGAAGCCGAGCTGGAACTTGCGCTGTTCGAAGCCCGACGGGTTCACGCGCTGATAGGCGTCGTAGACGATCGGGGTCGCTGGGTTACCGGCCGCATCCGTGGTGGTCGTCGTGTTGATGCTCGAGAGCTGCTGGGTATTGAACGCGTTCTTGAGCTCCGCGACGACTTCCGCCCGCGCCGCGCCGTGAATCGGGACGCGCCGCGTGAAGCGCATGTCGACGTTCTTGCGGGTGGGCAGGTAGAGCGCGTTGCGGCCGACGCCGAGCGCGCGGTCACCGGTCGACCCGTCGCTGTTCAGGTCGAGGTTCGACGTCAGGTTCGTCGGCAGGCCGCTGTTGAACTGCATCAGCACACCGAGCTGGTTGCCGCTCAGGAGCTGGCGGATGACCGCGTTCGACGCCTTGCTCTCCGACGTGTAGACGATGGTGCCCGTGAAGTTGTGCCGCATGTCGAGCGGGTTCGGGCCCTTGTCCGTGTCGAGGTTCAGCAGGTCGGTGCGGGCCGCTTCAGCCTGCACCGTGAGCTGCGTCGGAATCGGCGCGTTGTCGACGCCCTTGCCGAACGAGTACTGCACGTTGAAGGTGAGCCCTGCGGCGATGCGCTTCGAGGCCTGCACCGTCATCGACTTGAATTCCGACTTCGCGATCGACTGCACTTCGAAGATGTGATTGAAGCGCGGGTCGACGCGCGTCCCGGCGTTCACCGCCGTCGCGTAGACCGGGCGGCCGTCCGCCAGGAACGAGACGGGGTTGATCAGGTTGATGTCGGTCACGACCGGCAGCTGGCTGCCCTTCGCGTACATCACCGCAATCGAGGTCGACAGGTCGTTCACGAACGCATGTTCGAGCTGCGCGTTCGCCTGCCACGTGTGCGCCACCTCGAACTGCGGATCGATCGCCCAGGGCGACTGGGTCGTCAGCGTGCCCGACGACACCGTGCCCGGGAACGCGGGCGCTCCGGCCTGCGCGCTCGAGTAGGTGTAGGCCGGCGCCTTCGGCGAGCCGCTCAGCTGCAGCGCAGCCTCGTAACCACCGAGAATCGGCTGGTCGTACATGATGCCTGTGCTCGAACGGAGCACCGTCTTCGGGTTGATCGCCCAGGCCACGCCGAGGCGGGGTCCCCAGTTGTTCTTGTCGAGGTTGAAGACCTGCGTCTGCGCCAGCGGCGCGCTGCCGAGCCCGTCCGGGAAGCGGTAGAGGTCGTAGCGGACGCCGTACAGCACCTTCAGCGACGACGCCAGCTGCCAGTCGTCCTGGACGAAGTAGCTCTGCGTGCCGGTCGCCATGTTGAAGCCCAGGTTGCCGGTGATCTGGGTCATGTTCGTGTAGGCCAGCGGATTCGCCCCGCTCTTGGCGGACAGGTAGGTGGCCACCGACGGGAAGGTGTAGACGAACTGCGGCGCCGCGGTGCGCTCGTCGTACACGTGCTGGACGTCGAACCCGGCCTTGAAGCTGTGCTTGCCCCGGATGTAGCTGAAGTTGTCGACGACCTGCGTGATGTTCTGCTTGAAATCGAAGCCCGCGTTGCCCTGGCCGGTGCCGGACAGCGGAGCACCGAAGCCGGCGACGCCCGTGATCGTGACCGACGGACCGATGCCGGATTCGCTGTTCGCGATCGACTCCTGATGACGATGGGCGTACTGGACGCGCAGTTCGTTCAGCTTGTTGTTGCCAATCGTGGTGACCGCCTGGCCGGCGAACGAGTCCATCGCGTCGAGGAAGTCGGTCGCGCGTTCCACGGTGTTCACGCCGCCGCCCGAGTTGTAGGGCGCGTCGTTGTGGAACTGAATCCAGCGGACGGTGAAACGGTTCGCGTTGTTCAGCTGGTAGTCGCTCTTCGCCATCTTGAACTTCGCGGTCTGGACGTTCGGGACCGCCGTCGGCTGGGCCTTGAGGCCGAGTTGCGACACGATGTCCGAGCTGACCGTGATCAGGCTGTTCGACGACAGGTCGCGACGGGTCTGCTCCCAGCCGCCGTAGAAGAACAGCTTGTTCTTCAGGATCGGACCACCCAGGGTGGCCGTGCCGGTGTCGACCTTCGTCTCGGGCTTCTGCGCGGTGGCGGCAATCGCCGGGCAGTTGGCCGCCGGCGTGGTGCTGCCGCAGCCGAAGAAGAACGGGAAGGCGCTGAAGTTCCGACGACGGAACAGGTAGCCGCCGCTGCCGTGGAAGGTGTTGGTGCCCGACGGGGTGACGGCGTTGTAGACCATGCCCATGGTCTGGCCAAACTCCGGCGCGAACCCCGTGGTGATGACCTTCACTTCCTGGATCATCACTTCGGACAGCGGCAGCAGACGGAGGCCGGCGCGGTCCTTCTGGGTGTTGGTGTTGCCGTCGATCTGGTAGTTGATGCGCATCGCCGCGCCGTTGGCGGCGAGACGCGGCACACCGAACTCGACGTTCTCGGTGCCGGTCACACCGGGCTGCGCCAGCGCGAAGTTGTACGGGTTACGGGCGACCTGCGGCAGGTTGCGCACTTCGAGCTCGGACATGGTGTGCCCGACGTCGATACGCCCCAGTTCCACGGCCGGTGCCTGGGAGGTGACTTCGACCGTCTCGCTGACGACGCCGACTTCCATCGTGATGTTCACGATGGCGGTCGCACCGACGGACAGCTTCAGGTTGTCGTGCTGCACCTTCTTGAAGCCCTGGAGCTCGGCCACTGCGCGGTAGTTGCCGATGGGGAGAAGAAGGGCACGGTAGAGCCCATTCTCGTTGGTCACGAGTGACCGCTGAAGACCGGTGTCGATGTTGCTGACGGTGACGGTGACGCCGGGAAGGACGCCGCCCTGGGTGTCGGCGACTGTGCCTTCGATGGTGCCGTTGGCCGCCTGGGACTGCGCGAACGCGGGTCCCGCTGACAGGGCGAGAGCGACCGCGAAGACGATCTTACGGAGCATTTTCGACTCCTTCTAGGGTTTGAAGATGTAACGACCGAGTATACCTCCCGAATGCCGGCGACCAGCGCTGACCGCCGCCGTCCGATAGGGGCAGCGTACGTTGAAATGCAAGGGAATCGACGCGGGAATCGGGAATTTGGATCGGCGAGCGAAGCCAGGTAGGCTCCGGTCCACGACTGACTCACGTCGCCGAAGGCGAACCCATGGTCCGAGATGTCCGGATAGAAGGTGGAGAGCTCGTACATCAGCTGCGCGGACGAGGGGAACGTCAGGACCGGCCGGAACGCTCGCGTGCCAGCAGGCGTGCCTTGCGCTCACGCCCCCATCGGTATCCGCCCGGACCACCGGCCGCCGGCACGACCCGGTGACAGGGGACGACGAGCGCGACCGGGTTGGACGCGCAGGCACGCGCCACAGCCCTCGATGCCGTGGGACGGCCAATGGCCTGCGCCACCTCCGCGTAGGTACGGGTGTCTCCGGCCGGGATGGCCTTCAGTGCGTCCCACACCTGCCGCTGGAATGCCGTGGCTCGCACGTCAATCGGAAGGTCGGGCATCGGCAGCCGTCCGGCCAGGTGCTCGGTCACCTGGGTCAGCATCGTGCGCAACGCCGACGGCGCCTTCTCGACATCGGCCTGCGGGTACTCAGCGCGCAGCGACGCCACCAACCCCGCGTCGTCGTCACCGAGCGCCACGGCACAGACGCCTCGTGCCGTGGCCGCAGTCAGCACGCGGCCGAGCGGCGACGCGGCCGTGGCGTAGCGAATTGTTTCGCCAGCACCGCCGGCGCGGTAGGCGGACGGGGTCATCGCCAGTCTGGACGCAGCCCCCTCGTAGAACCGACTGCTCGACTCGTAGCCCGCATCCAGGAACGCCGTCGTCACGGTGTTCCCGGTGCGCAGGTGACGCTTCACGCTCTCGAAGCGGCGCGCGTCGGCAAAGGCACGAGGCGTCACGCCGACGATGCGCGTGAAGTTGCGGAGGAAGTGGTAGGGACTGCTGCCCGCCTGGCGGGCGAGGGTGGCGAGTCGCGGCGGCGCGGAGGCCCGCGCGATGTCGCGGCACGCGCGCTCGACGCGGGCGACCCACGGGTCGACGGCGGCTTCGAGTGGACGGCAGCGCAGGCAGGCGCGGAATCCGGCCTGCTGCGCGCCGTCGGTCGTGTCGAAGAATCGGACGCGGTCGCGCCTGGGACGCCGGCTCGCACAGGACGGGCGGCAGAACACGCCGGTCGACGTCACCGCGTACACGAAGCGGCCATCGGCCGACCGGTCGCGCGCCGACACACGCGTCCAGCGCTCGTCGGTGGCGTCGTCAGTCGGATCAGGAATGCGAGAGGTAGCCAATGCGTTCATGCGCCGGTTGTAGCGCGTGCCTCGACGCCCATGCTATCCGGGGATTGCGATCGAATACACCGCGCGGTGAAGGTCCGGCTGAAGCCGGACACGACGAAGACTCTGGTCCGTGTGTAGTGTCCGGCTTTAGCCGGACTTTCTCAGCCGTTCGCATTCGCGGGTAGCATGGCGTGCGTCATCGCGTGAACGCGTACAGTCTCCGATCGCACATCTGGCCATCCTTGATGGCGCTTCGGCGCAGTGTCCCCTCGAGCACGTAGCCCGCCTTCTCGAGCACGCGGCACGACGCGAGGTTGTGCGCAAACGGCAGCGCGGCCAGGTGCGATGCGCTCGCGCCACGACGAGGTGAAGCCGAAGGCCGCGTGATACAGCACTAGCCCGGCGGCTACGCCGATGGCGAAGTGCGACGACCAGCGCACCGCGGTGGACAGGGCGCACCGCCTACGCTTCCTCCCAGCGGAAGCGGGCCACCGCGAGCGTCCCAAAAACTGCGGCAAAGCCGAGCATCACCAGCGTCGGCAACACCGCCGCCTGCAGGCCGAGACCGCGCCACGTCATCGCATCGAAGCCGTCGACCGCCCAGCGGGCCGGAATCACCACCGTCAGCCGCTGCAGCCACGCCGGGAAGATGAAGCTCGGCACCCAGGCGCCGCCGAGCATCACCATCAGCAGCACCGACAAGCTGGCAATGCCGCGGGTGCCACCGGGCGTCTTGCCGAGCGACGCGACGAGCAGGCCGAAGGTCGACGCCATCAGCGCCGTGGCCAGCGCGATGGCCGCGAAGCCGATGAGGCTGCCCTGAATGCGCACGCCGAAGACGATCATCGCGAAGGCGAACGACACGGTGAGCGTGAGCAGCGCAATCAGCGACCCGCTCGCCGCCTTGCCCGCGAGCAGCGACAGCCGCGAGATCGGCGCGCTGCGGAGCCGCTTCCAGAGGCCGCGCTGCCGTTCGAGCAGGATGCCGACACCGAGGTCGATCGACGCCAGCAGCAGGAACTGGATGCCCATGCCGGCGAACGAGTGGGCGTAGCCGTTGTAGCTGACGTTGTCGCCCGAGGTGACCGCTTCTTCCTTGACCGCGTACGGCATGCTGAGTCCGCGGCGCGGCGCCGGAGCCGCGGCTGTCGCTCCGGGTGCTGCCGGTGCCGCTGCGGCCGGCGCCGGTGCGCTGTAGAACTTGCGCGCCGACTGGAGGAGGTCGCGCAGCATCGCCTGCTGCTGCCCCGCCATCGGCATGGCGTCGATGGCGGCCAGCGTGTCGTCGACCAGCGTGCGGCCCTGGTCGCCGGTGAACATCTCGGCACTGACCGATTGCATGATGTGTTCGGTGAGGACGCCCCGGACCAGGCCGAGCTCGGTGCTGCGCGACGGGTCGTACAGCACGTTCAGCTCGGGCTTGGCTGCGCCGGTGAAGAACGCGCGGCCGGCCGCATCACTAAACCCCTGCGGGATGATGACCGCCACGGCCAGCGTGCCCTTCTTCACGGCGTCTCTCGCCTCGTCGGCCGTCGGGTTCGAGACCAGCAGGTACTGATCGCCGCGCGCGCCTTCGACGATGCCGCGCGAGACAGCGGTGCGATCCTGGTCGATGATGGCCACCGGAATCTTCGCGCGCTCGGCATCGGGGCTGCCGGAGAAGATCGAGCCGAAGAACGAGGCGATGGCCACCGGCGCGACGAGACCCATGACCACGGCCCGGCGGTCGGCGAGGAACAACTGCAGATCCTTCCGGATCATGGCGAGGATGGCCTGCATGCTCAGTCCCTCAACGTGCGCCCGGTCAGGGCGAGAAAGATGGTTTCGAGCGACACGCGTCCGGCGCCGGTCGGCGCGTACTGCTGCAGGCCGTCCAGCGTGTCGGCCGCCACGACCCGCCCGTGATCGACAATGACGACGCGGTCGGCCAGGCGCTCCACTTCTTCCATGTAGTGGGTGGTGTAGAGCAGCGCCTTGCCTTGCGCCTTCAGCGTCTCGAGATTCGAGAAGATGGCGTTGCGGCTCTGCGGGTCGACACCGACCGTCGGCTCGTCGAGCAGCAGGATGTCGGGATCGTGGAGGAGGCTCGCGGCCAGATTCAGCCGGCGCTTCATGCCGCCACTGAAGGTGCCGACGCGGTCACGCGCGCGGTCGGCCAGCCCCACCAGCGTCAGCGACCGATCGATCGCCGTCTTCAGGACGGCCGGCGAGAGCCGGTACAACGCCCCGAAGAACTGCAGGTTCGATAGCGCCGACAGTTCGTCGTAGAGCGCCAGGTCCTGCGGCACGAGGCCGATGCGCTGCTTCTTTGGATCGGTATCGCCCGCGAGCGGCGAACCGTCGATGAGCACCTGACCGCCATCAGGCACCACGAGGCCGGCAATCATCGAGACCGTGGTGGTCTTGCCGGCGCCGTTCGGGCCGAGCAGACCGACCACTTCTCCGGCATTCAGCGAGAACGAGATCTCGTGCACGGCGACCAGGTCGCCGTAGGCCTTCCGCAGGCCGCGGACGTCGAGCATTGCTGCCTCCTGGAGAGAGGGGTGGTCGTTGGTCGGTTGGTCGTTGGAGATGTCGCGACCAATGACCAATGACCAATGACCAATGACCAATGACTAATGACCAACCCTCCGGTCCAGAATCGCTTCGATCTCGTCCATCACTTTCGACATCTGCCGCATGGTGAGCGCAAGCGGCTCATCGGTGGCCATGTCGACACCGGCGTCCTTGAGCAGGTCGATCGGATGCTTCGAGCCGCCGGACGAGAGGAACGAGAGGTAGCGCGCGACGGCGTCGCTGTCGCCGGCCTTGACGCGCGCAGCGAGCGCCTCGGACGCGGTGAACGCGGTGGCGTACTGGTAGACGTAGAACTCCGCGTAGAAGTGCGAGACGAAGCTCCACTCGTGCTGGATGTAGTCGTCGACGACGCAGATGCCGGCATCGTGCCCGTAGTAGCGCTTCGTGATGTCGAAGTAGACCTCGGCCAGGGCGTCGCCGGTGATCGGCTGCCCCTTCGCGGCCATCTCGTGCATCCGCAATTCGAACTCGGCGAACTGCGTCTGGCGGAAGACGGTGAACTGCAGCCCTTCGAGATACTGCCCGAGCAGCGACAGCTTCACGTCATCGTTGTCGATGGTGCGCAGCATGTAGTCGAGCAGCAGCGCCTCGTTGAACGTCGAGGCCACTTCGGCGGTGAAGATCGGGTAGTCGGCGGTCGGGAACGGCTGGTGCGTGTTCGACAGGTAGCTCTGCATCGTGTGCCCCAGCTCGTGGGCCAGCGTGCTCACATCGTCGAACTTGCCGTTGTAGTTCATCAGGATGTAGGGGTGGACGTCGTAGGCGGCCCCCTGCGAGTAGGCGCCGCCGCGCTTCCCCTCGTTCGGGTACATGTCGATCCAGCGTTCGTTGAACGCGCGCGACACTGTGTCCTGATACTGGCGTCCGAGCGGCGCCACCGCCTCGACGATGATCTGCGCGGCCTGCTCGGGGGTGTAGTCGAGATCGACCGAGGAGACCAGCGGGGCGTAGATGTCGTAGTAATGCAACTCGGACACACCGAGCATGCGCTTGCGGATGTTCAGGAAACGGTGAAAGTTCGCGATGTTGCGATCGATCCCCTCGATGAGGCGCATGTAGACCGACGTCGGCACGTTGTTCGAGTCGAGGGTGTACTCGAGCGCCGAGCCGTACTTCCTGGCGCGCCAGTAGAACAGCACCTTCTGCACCTGGGCGTCCATCATCGTGCCGAAGGTGCGGCGGTACTCGCCGAGCGAGGTGAAGTACGACGACTGCACGGCCATGCGGTCATCGCGGTTCGGCGACGAGCGCAGCTCGGTGTAGCGCGCGTGGTTCACCTTCGCCGCGCGGCCGTCGCTGAGGGTGACGACCGGGTAGGGGAAGTCGGCATTCGAGAGGATGCTGAAGATCGACGAGGGAGCGGAGGCGAGCGGACCGACGTCGGCAAGCAGCTTTTCTTCGGCGTCGCTCAGCGTGTGTGCGGCACGCCGCAGCGTATCGCGCAGTTCGAAGGCGTAGACCGACAGGCGCGGTTCGGCGGCGATGAAGGCCTCGACCGCGTCACGATCGGCGCGCAGGATCTCGGGCTCCATGTACGACGCCTCGGCGCTGAGCGACGAGTAGAGCTGCGTCATCTCCTGCGTCATGCCCTGGTGGATGGAGACGCGGGTGTCCTGGTGCGAGAGCATGTCGGCGTAGGCATAGAGGCGCAGCACCTCCTTGCGCAACGTGCTGCGACGCTCGAGCGCATCGGCCAGCACCGGCGCCGACGCGGTGAGCCGGCCACGCCAGACGCCCATCGACGGCACGGCCGCGGCGATGCGGTCCTTCTCGGCACGCCAGGCGTCGAGCGAGGGATAGAGGTCCTCGAGCTTCCAGATGTACCGTTCGGCGACGGCGGCGCGATCTCGTTCGGGTGCAACGGCTGTGGTCATGGAAGATGTCCGGTCTTATTCGGGGCGTCCCGTTTCGACAAAGGTCGTGAAGCGCGTCAACTGCAGGGCCACCACCTGATCGACCAGCGGTGCGAGCGGCGCCAATCCGCCCGGCATGAAGCCGCCGACGTTGTAGGTAACCTCGAGGTGCGTGCCGCCGGCGCGCTCGGTCAGCGTCCACTGCATCGCTCCGGCGACGCCGAGCGATGCCAGCGGCCCGAGCCCGCCCTGCAGCGTCAACTGGCCTGGCGCGTTCGCGTGAATCACCAGCATGTGCTGTACGCCGCCAGCAGGCAGCCGTTCGCAGAAGCAGCCACCGGGGCGCGCCTCGAGCGACAGGTTACCGGCCTGTCCGGAGTAGCTGTGCGACGCGTCCCACCAGTGCGACACGTCGGCGATCGCACGATACACCGCCTCGCGCGGCCGGGCGATGTCGTACACGTACTTCAGCGCGAATCCGTTCGCCTGCGCGTCGACCACCTCAGCCGCAGCCGGTGTCGACAGCGCGAGCAGGAGCAGTGTCCCCGCCAGCGTTCTGAACATCCCCTATTCTTCCGTCATTCCCACCGGTCGGCGCAAGACGCGCGGGGCGCCCCTCGCCGCGCGCGTGCGGGGTGCGGGACGTACGGACGGGGTCAGTACGTAGTGTCCGGCTTCAGCCGGACGTGCGAGGTCCGGCTAAAGCCGGACACTACGAAAGCATCGAGGTCCGGCTAAAGCCGGACACTACGAAAGCATCGAGGTCCGGCTAAAGCCGGACACTACGAAAGCATCAAGGTCCGGCTAAAGCCGGACCTGACACGCGGCAGCTAGCGGGTCGGGGCGCGAGACAGCAGCAGTTCGCGCGCGGCGAGGGCGCGGTCGCGCGCCTGCGCGGCGGTCGGGGCCATCACCGTGAGGTGCCCCATCTTGCGCCCGGGCCGGGCGCTGGTCTTGCCGTAGAGGTGCAGCTTCACGTCGGGCATGGCCAGTGCGGCCGCCCAGTTCGGCTCGCCGTTCGCCCAGAGGTCGCCGAGCAGGTTCACCATCGCCGCCGGTTGCAGCAGATCGGTAGCGCCCAGCGGATAGCCGCAGATGGCGCGCACCTGCTGCTCGAACTGGCTCGTGCGGCACGCATCGAACGTGAGGTGCCCGGAGTTGTGCGGGCGCGGCGCGAGTTCGTTCACCAGCAGGCGCCCGTCCTTCGCCACGAAGAACTCGATGCAGAGGATGCCGACGTAGTCGAGCCCTTCGAGCACTTCACGCGTCACCTCGATCGCATCGAAGGCGACGTTGGCCGGGATGTCGGCCGGCGCCAGCGTGACGTCGAGGATGTGATGCCGGTGCGTGTTGTCGAACGGCTCGAAGAACGAGGTCGAACCGTCGACGCCGCGCGCGCCAATCACCGAGATCTCGCGGGCGAGGTCGATAAACGACTCGAGCACGCACTCGGCGCGGCCGAGTTGCTCCCACGCCGCCACCGGGTCGGTGTCTGGGCCAAGCGCCACCTGCCCCTTGCCGTCGTACCCCAGCGCCGCCGTCTTCAGCACGGCCGGACGTCCGATGCGCGCCACCCCCTCGAGCAAGTCGGCTTCGCTGTGCACCTCGAAGTACGGCGCGACTGGCAGGCCGTGGCTCGCGAGGAACCGCTTTTCGCGGATGCGGTGCTGCGCCACTTCGAGTGCGGCGCCGTTCGGGCGCACCAGCGCTTCCTCGGCGGCCGCGGCCACCGCCGCAGCCGGCACGTTCTCGAACTCGAACGTCACCACATCGACGGCCCGCGCGAAGGCGCGCACCTGATCGAGGTCGGCGTACGGCGCGACGATCTCGACGTCGGCAATCTGTCCGGTCGGCGTGTCGTGCTCGGGCGCCAGCGTGTGTACGCGGTAGCCGAGACGGCGCGCCGCCATGGCGAACATGCGTCCGAGCTGGCCGCCGCCGAGGATGCCGATGGTGGAACCGGGAGCGATGCGGGAACTGCTCACGACAGCTGGCTGTTCTTCGCCGCGTCGGCGATTTCGACGCGGTAGGCCTCGAGCTTCGCGCGCAGCTCAGGACGGGTGGTGGCGAGCATGGCGACGGCGAGGAGTCCGGCGTTGGCGGCGCCGGCCGCGCCGATGGCGACAGTCGCCACGGGAATGCCCCTGGGCATCTGGACGATCGAGAGCAGCGAGTCGAGTCCGTTCAACGCCTTGCTCTGCATAGGAACGCCAATGACCGGCAGCACGGTCTGCGCGGCGACCATGCCGGGCAGGTGCGCCGCCCCGCCGGCACCGGCAATGATCACTTCCAGCCCGCGGGCCACTGCGCTGGCCGCGTACTCCGCCATCAGCGCGGGCGTGCGGTGGGCCGACACCACCCGACACTCGTGCGCCACACCGAACTGTGTGAGCACCTCATCAGCCTGCTTCATGGTTTCCCAATCCGACTGGCTGCCCATGATCACCCCAACGAGCGGACGCGTCTCCGGCATGCCCATATTTCATCATAGAATCGACCGATGAAGCTCGTCATCGCCGGATGCTTCGCCCTCCTGCTGCCAGCGTCGCTGATGGCGCAGCCCGCCGCGCCGCTGCAACTGCCCTACACCCAGTTCACGCTGCCCAACGGCCTGCACGTCATCCTGCACGAGGACCACAGCACACCGATCGTGTCGGTGAACGTCTGGTACCACGTCGGGTCGGCGCGCGAGAAGGCCGGCCGCACCGGCTTCGCCCATCTCTTCGAGCACCTGATGTTCACCGGCTCCGGGCACGTTGCCGAGGGCGAGTTCGACACACGGCTCGAAGCGGCCGGCGGCAACAACAACGGCTCGACGGAGAACGACCGGACCAACTACGTCATCGACCTGCCGTCGAACGCGCTCGAACTCGCGCTCTTCCTCGAATCCGATCGCATGGGCTTCCTCGTCGACTCGATGAGCCAGGCGCGACTCGATCAGCAGCGCGACGTCGTGAAGAACGAGCGCCGCCAGAGCCTCGAGAATCGGCCCTACGGCGTGGCCGAGGGGCAGGTGCTCACCGAACTGCTCTACCCCGAAGGCCATCCCTACCACTGGCCGGTCGTCGGCTACATGGACGACCTCACCGCGGCCAGCTACGACGATGTGGTGGCGTTCTTCAAGACGTACTACGCGCCGGGCAACGCCAGCCTGGTGCTGGCCGGCGACCTCGACTCGGCACAGGCGAAGGCGCTGGTCGAGAAGTGGTTCGGCGACGTCAAGGCCGGCGCGCCGGTCGGGCCGATCACCATTCCCGGCGTGATGCTCACCGCGGTGAAGAAGCAGACCATCACCGACCGTGTGCAGTTACCCCGCGTGTATTTCGCGTGGCTGACGCCGCATGCGCTGGCTCCCGGCGACGCCGCCATGGACCTGGTCGGCTACGTCCTCGCGGGCGGGAAGAACTCGCGCCTCTACAAGCGGCTCGTCTACGACCTGCAGATCGCGCAGAACGTGGTCGCCTACCAGAACTCGCAGGCGCTCTCGTCCTACTTCCTCATCCGCGCGACGCCGCAGCCCGGCCACACCACGGACGAACTGCAGGCCGTGATCGACGAGGAGATCGACAAGCTGCGCAACGAACCGCCGACCGATCGCGAGGTGCAGCGCGCGCTGAACCAGATCGAGTCGTCGTTCTACAACAGCCTGGAACGGGTCGGCGGCTTCTCCGGCAAGGCCGATCAGTTGAACCACTACTACACCGACACGGGGAATCCCGACTGGTTCAACGAGGACCTGTCGCGCTACCGGTCGCTGTCGCCCACCGACATTCGCGCCGCCGTGCAGGCGTTCCTGCCCCGCGATCGCCGTGTCGAGCTGACGGTGATGCCGGAGAGCACACCGCAACCGTAGCCAGTCTGACTCGTTACTTACAGGGTGACAGCTTCCATGCGCATGCGTTTGACAGTTACCGCGTTCCTCGTTGCCGCCGCTGTTTCACTGTCGGCGCAGGGGCCCGACCGCTCGAAGCCGCCGGTGCCAGGACCGGCGCCGACGCTCAGGGTACCGACCATTCAGAAGCAGAAGCTGTCCAACGGGCTGCCGGTCTGGATCGTGGAGCAGCACGAAGTGCCGGTCGCCCAGGTGAACCTGGTCGTGCTGAGCGGTAGCGGCGACGATCCGGTGGGCAAGTACGGCGTTGCGGCGCTCACGTCATCGATGCTCACGGAGGGTGCGGGCACACGCGTCGGACTCGACCTCGCCGACGCCATCGACTTCCTCGGTGCCGACCTCAGTGCCGCCAGCTCCAGCGATCTCTCGGCCGTGCGCCTGCACGCGCCAGTGGCGCGCCTCGCCGACGCGCTGCCGCTGATGGCGGACGTGGCCCAGCGTCCGATCTTCGCGGCCGCCGACCTCGATCGCCTGCGCCAGCAGCGGCTGACGTCGGTGATACAGGGTCGGGACGATGCGAACACGATCGCGGCGCTGGCGTTCGCGCGGACGCTGTTCGGCACGACGCACCGCTTCGGCACGGCGACGACCGGCACCGCCGCCACGCTGCGCGCCTTCACGGTGGACGACCTCCGCGCCTTTCACGCGGCCGCGTTCCGCCCCGACAACGCCACGCTCATCGTCGTCGGCGACGTCACGGCCGCGGCGGTCCTGCCGCTGCTCGAGAAGAGCTTCGGCAGCTGGAAGGCGGGCAGTGGCCCGGTGACGCACGTGAGGCAGCCGGCGCCGCCGGCGCGCGCGCGCCGCGAGGTCTACCTCGTCGACAAGCCGGGCGCCCCGCAGACGCAGATTCGCATCGGGTTCGTCGGCGTGCCCCGCTCCACCCCTGACTACTTTCCGCTCGAAGTGATGAACACCATCCTCGGCGGCTCGTTCTCGTCGCGCCTGAACCTGAACCTGCGCGAGGAGCACGGCTACACCTACGGCGCCAACTCGTTCTTCGACATGCGGGTGGATGCCGGACCGTTCACGGCCTTCGCTGGCGTGCAGACCGACAAGACTGCGGAGTCGCTGAAGGAGTTCTTCAACGAACTCACCGGTATCCTGCAACCCGTGCCCGCCGACGAACTGGCGCGCGGCAAGAACTACGTGGCGCTGGGGCTACCGAGCGACTTCGAGACCACCGGCGACATCTCGCGGCGCCTGGAGGAGACGCTCGTCTACGCACTGCCAGACGACTACTTCTCGCGCTACGTGCCGAACGTACAGGCCGTCTCGGTCGCCGACGTGCAGCGCGTGACGCGTGCCCACATCCGCACGGACCGGATGGCGGTGGTCATCGTCGGCGACCGGAAGGCGATCGAGCCTGGCGTCCGCGCGCTGAACCTCGGACCGGTCAACATCATCACCATCGACCAGATCTTCGGCGCCAACTGACGCGGCAGTTGGCTACCGTCCCGGGCGCAGTTCCTGCGCAAAGCCCACGGCGTTCAGATCGCGGAACACCGGCGTGTTCGGCGGCAGCAGCGCAGGACTCAGGAAGTCGGTGTCGAAGTTGTAGTTGCGTGTCGGCGCCGAGTAGACCAGCGCGCAGCACTTGAACGGGGAGACCGCCTGCCGGCTGTAGAAGAACGTCGCCATCGAGCCGCGGTAGTTGACCGCCTGATCACCATTCTCCAGGTAGCGCAGAAAGTTGTGCGCGCCGCCGTCGGTGCCGAAGTCGGCTGAGGTTCCGGACGGCTGCGTGAACGCCATCCCCTTCCCCGAGATGATGGCCAGCCGGTACCACGTGGGGCTGACGCGCGAACGGCTCCCTGGTGCCCACGGCTGCGTGAACGAGATGATATCCGTCCAGTTATTGGACAACAGGGTGACTGCGTCGGCCATCACGGCGGTCGCGGCGTGCGCGCCGGCGAACGAGCCCGCGGCGTTCCAGTTGCCCTGCACGTAGACCGGGTTCTCCGACACGATCGACAAGCCGTTGATGCCGTTGCCGACGATATTCGACCCGTTCACCAGCTTCAGCGCCCGGCGGAAGAGGATGGCGCGGTTCACCTGGGCGACACCGCGCGTCACGACCGTCGTCGGCCTGGCCGCTGTGGTGAGCGGTGCCGTCGCACCGGGCGGCACGCTGTTGTAGGTGCCGTTGTAACTGGGCAGGGCGCCGTAGGTGTCGAGGAGGCCGTTCTCGTTGGCGTCCTCGCCGACATCGAGCGCGTTGTTCGCGGCGCCCGTGCCGGACGACGGATTGACCACGTCTTCCCAGCCGAACTCTCCCGTCTCGAGGCTCGACGCGTTCCGATTGCTCCGCCGATCCGAGAAGTAGACCGTGAACCCGGTGTTGTCGATCCGCGACTGCGGTCCCGTGCCGCCGGTGTAGGGCGCGCTGCCCGCGAACCACTTCGCCAGGTTCACGACATCGAGGATGGCATAGTGCATCGTGCCGGCGAGCGTGAGCCCCGCGGCCGCGGTGTCGCGCGGTACGGCTTCACGCGTGTCGAACAACACGTTCGGCCAGAAGTCCGCCGAGCCTTGCACCGTGCCGGCACCGTAGTAACAGGTGGTCAGCGCGTTGTCGCGCAGCCGCTGCAATCTGAGGATGGCGTTGGGCGTCGGGTCGCCGCAGGCGGCGCCGACGAGATTGGGGCCGCCGATCCCGTTGTTCAGGATCTCCATGGTGATGTCGGTCCAGGTGCCGTCGACGTTACCGCGCTCCACCTTGACGAAGCCGCCGATGGTGCCCGTACCGGCGGTCGAGAGGGCGCTGGTGGTCAGCGTGGCGTTGTTGGCGACCGTCGTCGCCAGCGTACATCCGGTGACCGTCGTGGCGGTGTAGCCGGTGCAGGAGATCAGCTGATCGCCGACCCAGAAACTGTCTGGGCTGAAGCCCATCGTGTTCGACACCGTCACCGTCGTGGAACCGCTGGTCCATGACGTGACCGTGGTCTGGACACTCCGGGCGCCGTCCACGGTCGACACCGAGCCGGTCACCGCCCCGGACACGGTGTTCACGACATGTGCGGGAGTGCTCGTGCAACCGGTGAAGGTCGTCTGGGTCTTGCCGGTGCAGTCGATGGACCAGGTGCTGGCTCCGCTCGTCACCATGAGCGTGGCCGGGAGTCGGAAGTACGCCGGAACGCCCGCCCCGATGGTCAGCGTCCTGTTCGCGCCGTTCGCCGCGCCGGTCGAGATGACGGCGGTCGTCAGCCCGGGTGACCGCGCGACGGGTGGATGCGTGGCATCAACCGGCCCGTACGCGGTGCCGTTGTTCGGCGGGGTCGTCCGCCAGTTGCCGTCCAGCGCCACGGGCGGCGTCGACGTCACACCAGGCAGATTGGTGATGTCGGCGGCCGTGTCGGAGAGCAGAATGCGGAGGCTCGCCTTGCCGAAGAGGCGCTCGCCGAAGAGGACCGGGTTCGTCGTGTCCTCGCCGACCACGGGCCGGCGAACCAGATCGGGATTGGTTCCGCCGACCGTGATCAGCGGCAGGTCGAGCGGCTTGGCTCCGGTGCGACCGCTGCGAATCCAGGTGTTGTAGGTCGTCAGCGACGCCGTCTCCCAGATCGGCTTGTTCTGGGCGCTCGACATGCCTGTCACGACGCTTCCCTCGGTCCGCAGCAGCGACCGGAACACGCCTGGTGCACGCGCCATCGAGACGGTGCCGGTGTGCGCCGGTGCGGCATCGATCGAGACACCGTTCTGCATCACCTGGCGCACCACCTCGCCGACCGCCGTCACCTTGTCGCTCAGCGTCAGCGTGCCGCCGCTGCCCTCGGAGAGGAACAGATTGCCGTTGGTATGCACGCGGCCGCCGAAATTGAAGTTAGGCCCGGCGAAGAACGACAGGTCGACGTCGGAGAAGATGCCGAACTGGAACACCGGGATCGACACCGCCTCCAGCGTGCGCACGAGATGCACGTCGCCGCCGGTGGTGGTGCGCGCGGTCACGTCGAGCTGGAACGGCGTCTGCTGCGCGACGAGCCCCTCGTACGGACCGCTCTTGATTGGCGAGGTCGAGGCCGTGGTCGGGTTGCCGGTCGGTGACGCGCAGTAACGCAGCGAGTAGCCGTTGCCGCCCTTCTGCACGATGACGTTCGGCGACGCGCACTTGCCGAGCGAACTCGTGGCGATCGTGTCTGGCGTCATGCCCGCCGCGTAGACCATGTTCTCGATCGTCGGCCGGTCGGCATTCTCGGTGATGGCCTGGAGTTGCGTGGCGGTGGGCGCCACATTGGTGAGGAAGACGTTGCCGAGGTCAGCGGTCAGCTTCTCGACGCCGGCACTGGCCGCGTAGAACGCCTGGTTGCGGGTCCGATCGATCACGCGGTAGCGCTGGTCGCTCATCACCACGGACGAGAACCCGATGAGCAGCGCGCTCATGAGCAGGGTGACGAGCAGGGCAATCACCAGGGCGATGCCCCGTTCGTCTCGCCAACGGCGATGGCTATTCGGAGACATAGCGGTCCACGCTGGCGAGGCTGCGCACGTCGACGGCGGTGGAGATGTGGTTCCGCACATAGTCCTTACTCGCGCGCAAGGTCCTCTCGGAGCGGACGCCCACATGGACGTTCACCTTGCGTATCTGGTTCGAGGAGTAGGTCACGCCGGCATCGGCGTCGGCGTACGGCAGCGAAGCGATCGCGACGGGGTTGTTGATGCCGTCCACGAGGTCGAAGCTGAAGTCCAGGTCCTCGATGACGCCGGCGAGCGCCTGCGCCGGGAAGTTGTTGACCTTGCGCATCAGACGCGGCGAACCCGGGGTGGTCGTGTTGTCGACGTAGTAGGTCACGAGCAGCAACCGGAACAGCGACGTCTGCTCCGCCCAGGCGGTCGTGGTGCTGGCCGTGCCCTTGATCTGCATCAGCGTCCCCTGTGGGGCCGTGCGCTGATTGAGGTTGAACCAGTCGCCGCTCGCGAAATTGACGCGCGTCGCGCTCATCGACGTGACCGTCTGCACCGCCATGCCCCGGGCGTTCTTGAACAGGACCAGGTCGCCGGTGCGGATGGGCGGCGTGTCGTTGGCCGTATCGCCGACAATCCAGAGCGAGTTGGCCGGCAGCGTGAGCCCGGCGCCTGACGGGTCGATCGTCCCTTCGTTGGGGTCGGTCGTGCCGGTGGGCGGCGTTTCGACTGGCGGCATGAAGGCGTCGACGGTCAGCACCGTGATGATGTCCGTGGCCAGGCCGTTCACCACCGGCCCGAGCTGGTAGCCCGTGGTGATGTCGGGCAGGTTCGTCGTGGTGGCGACATCGAACGCGAGGTCCGTTCCGGGCGGTCCTGGCCGGCGGATCGGGTCGACGCCGACGCCGCTCGGGATCGGCACGCCCTCCGGCCCGATGACACGGCCAGCCTGCATGACATCCTTGATCAGCTGATTCACGCCCGCGCGCAGGTTCTGGTTGGCATCGGCCAGCTGGCCCGCCAGGTCGTTCAGGCCGATCGATTGCTGGAACGTGCCCAGTGCCGCACCCGAGATGATGAGCATGACCGTCATGCTCACCAGCATCTCGGTCAGCGTGAAGCCGCGTTCGTCGCGCGCCGTTCCGACAGGGCGTTTATGCATAGGACGAGATGTAGGTAACGAGGGTGTATGACTGACGCGTGCCGCCGGCGGTGTAGCTGATGGTGACGGTGATGGAGCGGAGCTGGCCCCCTTCGTTCGGCACGTCACGAATGGTGATCTCGCGCGTGAAGCCGTCGAGCGCCACCTGCCGGTCATCACTGGTACCGAGTGACCCGTCCGGCCCTGGCAGCGTGGTGGTCTCGATGGTCGATGGATCGTCGCTGGTGTTGACGAGGCCGTCGGCGCCGGCCGTGCGCATCGCCTGCGCACCGTCGATGAACACGCCGTCGTCGCTGCCCGACGATCCGGCCACGTTCTTGATGCGATCCCAGGTCAGCTTGTGCGAGTCGCGGGCGGCAAACACGTCCTCCACCGCCTCGGCCGCTTTCTGCGCCGCCACGACGTGCGAGGGCGAACCGGTCAGGTGGCGCATGCCGGCCGCCATCACACCGGCGAGTCCCAGCACCGCGACGGTCAGGATGCCGATGGCAAACACGGTTTCGATCAACGAGAAGCCGCGCGCGTTCTTGGTCATGGCCTACACCAGCGTCCAGGCACGGCCATCCCAGCGATAGCCGCGAATGCGCCCCGTCGACCCGAGGACGGTGACGGCTCGCGCTGAGCGCGCGGCGCCAGGCAGCGCGATGAACACGGTGCCGTTCACCACACTGCCGTCCTGGTTGACGAGTGTGCCGTCAGGAGAGAACTTGATCGCGGTAACGGTGCCGAAGTCGACGGCTGACACCGCACCGAAGTCATCGGGCGTATCAGGGAGTCCGGTCACCTTACTGAACGTCGCACCGCTCTCGAGCCCGACAGTCGACAGCGTCGTGGTCGACGGCCCAGGCACTTCCTCGCGGAGAATGCGGATCGCCGAAGTGTCGATGAAGGCGACGCGCATGTAGCGGCGTTCGCTGATCGCGAGTTCCCGCGCGGTGCGCAACTGGGACAGGACGCCACGCATCGCGCCGTCGGCCTGAAGGGTTGGTCGGGACTCGATGATGCTGAGGCCGGCCATGGCGCCGATGACGCCCATGATGCCGAGCACGATCACCAGCTCGACCAGCGACACGCCCGCACTCGAGCCAGGCACTGCACCGCGCGCGTCGCGGCGTAACAAGAGGGCTGTGTTCACACCCCCCGCTTGAGCAATTGATGTGCCCAACCGGTCCTGCACCGCGCGTCCTACCAGTGCAATCCCTGTCACGCGACGGTCTGACCGGGGCCATGACCGCCTTGGTGAGCGCGCGACGATTTCGTAATTGGTGTACCGGAACGGCAAGTCAGCAAGATCGTCGAAGTCCGCCGAATAGCAACCTCCCGGTGAATGTCACGCAAATCACCAGACATCTACCTGGGAACACTCCTTGCCATTACCCTGGTGTGCGAACTGTCACCCGTCAGCACGGGTTCTCCACGATCGAACTGCTCGCGACACTCGGCATCGTCAGCGTGGTTGCCGCCATGGTCGTTCCCCAGACCGGCCGGACGCTGGCCGATTTGCGGTTGAGCGGCGATGCGCGCGGCGTGCACAACGCGGTGGCCCTCGCAAAGATGCGCGCCGCTGCGCACTTCACGCGCGAGCGCCTCTACGTCGACCGTACGACCAACACCTACCACCTCGAGTTCTGGGACAAGGCGGCTGGCGACTGGAAGGACGAAGTCGATCCCACCAATACGCTGCAGACCGGGGTGAGCTTCGGCTACGGCGATATTGTGACGGCCCCGCCCAGCACCCAGTCGTCGCTGTCCATGTCGCCGGTGTGCAAGACCAAGACAAACTCCGACATCGCCAACACATCGTGCATCGTCTTCAACTCGCGCGGCATTCCGATCGATGGCTCCGGCAACATCACCGGGAACTCCGCGCTCTACCTTTCGGACGGCACCGCCACCTACGGCATCACGCTGTCGGCGACGCCGCTCATCCGGTTGTGGTGGTCGAAGGCTGACGAAGCGCAATGGGTGAAGCGATGACGCGCCTGCACCACTCGCGCAACGCAGCCATGCCGCGCCGCCACGACCGCGGCTTCAGTCTGCTCGAGACGGTGATCGCCATCTCGCTGCTGATGATTGTGTCGCTCGGCCTGCTGCCGCTCGGTGTGATCGCCACGACGAATACCGAGAATCAGGGACACCTGATGGCACGTACCACCGAGTACGCGCAGGACAAGATGGAGCAACTGCTGGCGCTGTCGTTCGGCGATGTGACGTCGGACACGCGTGCGTTCCCGGCCACCGAAACCGGCGGCACCGGACTCGCCGTCGGCGGCAGTTCTGACCCGGCGGCACCTGCCGCCAACTACGTCGACTATCTCGACGTGAACGGCTCGCTGCTGGCGGCCGTCGGCACCACCGCCCCGGCGAACTGGTACTACAAGCGCGTCTGGCTGGTGCAACTGGTGACTGGCAGCACGACGCTGAAGCGCATCTCGGTGACGGCCAAGGTGAAGAGTGCGGTCGGCAGTTCCGGGCGCATTCCCGAGGCGACCGTGACGTCGCTCAAGACGTTCCCGTTCTAGGTCAGGTGCAGTGATGCGGAAATCCGAAGCGGGATTCACGCTCATCGAGCTGCTCGTCTCGATCGTCATCCTGATGATCGTCTCGGGCTCAGCCCTCGAAGGCGTATTCCGGCTCACCAAGGTCAGCCGGACGATATCGAACCGGACCGAGATGCATTCAGGCGTGCGGAACGCCACCGAACTGCTCCAGCAGGAAGTGGGTCAGGCGGGTCGCATTGCCCTGCCCAATCTCGTACGAACGGGCGGAGCGGTCGCTGCCGGCTCGGCGACGGTGCTCGTGAACGCCGTGAACAGCGCCGGAACGGTGCTGTCCGCCGTGAACGGGACGGCGGGGATGTTCGTCGGCGAGAAGCTGGTCGTCGATACCGGTTCCAACGAGGAGACGGTGGTGCTGACCGGCATGAACTCGACGAACAAGACGTTCACCGCCACCTTCATGCTGACGCACGCGACGAACGTGCCGATCAATGTCTACGGCGGATTCAGCCGGGGCATCATCCCGACGACCGTGGCAAACGGCTCGACCGGCGACACCATGAAGATGCTCGGCGCCATCAGCAGCGCCGGCAACCTCGAGTACGTCGAGTACAAGTGCGACACGGCGGCCGGCAACCTCTATCGCCGCACGAT
>Ga0114974_10001120_pt1 | contig 21315 bp, 24 predicted proteins | sample S_130206_EF_Meta_FD_87318 | JGI IMG/M metagenome (GOLD analysis project Ga0114974, IMG submission 87318) | Freshwater microbial communities from Lake Simoncouche, Canada to study carbon cycling - S_130206_EF_MetaG | ecosystem: Environmental > Aquatic > Freshwater > Lake | place: Lake... | reverse complement strand
TTTGAATTAAATAACGGAACGGCCAGTGCAAACACATTTTCTAGTTCAGCCTTAACAAGTGCAGTTTATAAACATTTTTTATTTGATGTAGAAATGTTTACACATTTAAACGTAAAAACAGCGTCTGCTTTTACTAATGGAGAAAAAGTAACAGGCGGTACATCAGGAGCTTTTGGTTTTGTTCAATCTATATCTAGTACAAAATCAGCAGCAGTTTCAAGTATTTCAGTTGCAAATCCTGGAGTTGTAACACTAAACGCACACTCATTTGAAGAAGGAATGCAAATCACTTTAACAGGTGGTTCTTTTGCTATTAGTTCTGCTGCATATGCATCAGGCACAGTATTTACAGTTAAAAATCCTACTACAAACACTTTTCAATTATTTAATACCGCTGGTGATACGGCAATTAACGTAACTTCTTACAGTTCAGCGCCTACGGCCGCACACGGTGTTACTGTTTTAAATAATGTAACAGGTACATTTGTAGAAGGAGAAACAATTACAGGTACTTCTTCAGCTGCAACGGCAGTTATACAAAATGAAAGATACGGATTTAAAGGTGTACAATCTTTTGATTTTACACAAGTTAAACAAGTCGGTATGGCAGGTTCTCCTACTTACACGGCAGACGTTGCTACAGATTCAACATATGGAGAAAGATATCCTATATTTGGTTCTATATCTATTGCAAATAGTGGTACAGCGATTACAGGATTTGGTACTTTATTTTTAACTGAATTAAAAATTGGAGATTCTATTACATTTACTACTGATGCAGGAAGTTCAGTTACAAGAATTGTTGAATCTATTTTCTCAAATACAAGTTTACAATTATTAACAGCAGTTGGTGGTTCTGATGTTTCTACTAAAACAGTTGCATTTAGAAATCGTGGTAAATTACAAGGTTCAAATAAAAACATTGCAATATTTCAATTACCAAATACAAGAATTAAAACATTAAAAACCACAACTAATGGTGGTGTTACAGATACAAACTTTAATGTAAGACGACATTTTACAGGTACATTATCAGCAAATGGTGATGTAACAATTACATCTGGTACAAATGAAACATTTCCTGCTTTAACAGAAAAAGATTTTTCAGTTTCTATTATGACATTAGGTGCAGGTGTTACAGGCGCTGTGGGTAACGTATTAAGTTTATCAGGAAATAATCACGAAGGATTTCCTATATTTGTAAGAGGTGGTTCACCAACAGGAAAAACATTAACTTTAGATTTTGGTGCTAATTATTCAGGACATAAAGTTAAAATTTTAGCAACAGTTCAAAGAGGTGTTGCAAGTTCAAAAACAAAAACATTAAATATTAATCAAACAGTTGCTATTTCTTCTCAAACAATAATACAATCTGGAACAATAGGGTTAGCAAAATCAGATGTTTATAAAATAAATGCTGTTTATATGTCAGCAGATTTTAGTACAGCCGCAACAACTGGTAGTACAAATGTTACGTCAAGATTTGAATTGGATACAGGTCAAAGAGATAATTTTTATGATATAGGTAGAATTAAATTAAAAACAGGCGAAATTGCACCAACTGGAAGATTATTAATTAATTTTGATTTCTTTTCACACGGTTCAGGAGATTATTTTGATGTTGATTCATATTCAGGAGTAATAGATTATAAAGATATACCATCATATAATTCTGATACAACAGGTGTAAAATATGATTTAAGAGATTGTTTAGATTTTAGGCCTAGAGTAGATGATGCATCTACAGTTACAAGTTCAACACAAGATAGACAATTTAGTGGTACAGGAAATTCAACAGTTGATATTGTGCAATTTAATTCAGATGTAACTACAGATTTAGAATTTTATTTACCTAGAGTTGATAAAATATTTTTAGATAAAGATGGAGTGTTTAGAGTTCTTAAAGGTGCCGGCTCTTTAAGTCCACAAATTCCAAAAGGACTTGAAAATGCTATGCATTTATATACTATATTTTTAAAAGCATATACTTTGAATACGTCTGATCTTATAATTAAAAAACAAGACAATAAACGATATACTATGAGAGATATTGGCCGTTTAGAAAAAAGAATTGAAAATGTAGAGTACTATACACAATTATCTCTACTAGAAACACAAGCACAATCTTTACAAATACAAGACGCTGAAGGTTTTGATAGGTTTAAAAACGGATTTATTGTAGATAATTTTACAGGCCACGGAATAGGAGATGTAGGAAATTTAGATTACAAAGTTTCTATGGATATGGCCGGCGGTTATGTTAGACCTTTATTTAATTCTGAGTCTGTACAATTAATTGAAGCAGATGATGATGGCACAGCAATATTAGCAGCTGATAGAACAGCAGCCAACTATCAAAAAACAGGAGATTTAATTACATTACCTTACACTGAAACTACAATTATAAATCAACCATATGCAAGCAAATACGTAAATGTAAATCCTTTTAATGTATTTACTTGGTCAGGTTCAGTTACCCTTGATCCTCCAGGCGATGAATGGAAAGAAACAAATAGAGTTCCTGATTTATTAATTAATGAACAAGGTGCCTTTGATACAATGGCCGCTAATTTAGGTAATCCTAATTTAGATAGTATAGAAATAGATACAGTATGGAATGAATGGCAAGATTTTTGGCAAGGTACGCCAGTAGAAACTTCAAGTGTATCAAATGTTAGAAGAGGAAGGTCAGGTGGATGGACAGTAGATTTCGGTGACGTTACAACAACAACTACTCAAGCAGTTTCTTCAACTAGAACAGGTATTAGATCATCTTTAGTTCCTCAGGTTGTTAGAACATCTTTAGGTGATAGAGTATTAAATATAGCTTTCATACCATTTATTAGAAGTAGAACAATTAATTTTACTGCTACAAGAATGAAACCAAATACAAGAGTTTATCCTTATTTTGATAATGTAGCTATCACAGCATATGTTACACCAACAGGTGGTTCATTAAGTGGTAATTTGGTTACAGACGCCAATGGTGCTGTATCAGGAACTTTTGCTATACCTGATGCAACTAACGACTCTAATCCTAGATGGAGAACCGGTCAAAGAGTATTCAGATTAACAAGTTCAGTTACAAATTCAACAACAGACGTTGAAACTTCTGCTGAAGCAGATTATATAGCTAAAGGTTCTTTAGAAACGGTGCAAAATACAATTGTGTCAACAAGAGAACCACAATTAGTTAGACAAGATGTAAATGATACAAGAAATATTACACGAACATCAACTAGAACAACAACAGAAGTTGTAGCTTGGATTGATCCTATTGCACAAACATTTTTAATTGATGACACTGATGGTGTTTTTGTAACATCTATTGAGTGTTATTTTCAATCAAAAGATGCTAATATTCCTGTTACAATGCAAATAAGAGAAGTTGTAAATGGTTATCCTTCTCGTACAATTGTGCCTTTTGGTGAAGTTGTTTTAAATCCAAGTTCAGTTAATATTAGCGATGATGCAAGTACATCAACTAAATTTACTTTTCCTTCTCCAGTTTATTTACAAGAAAAAACTGAATACAGTTTTTGTTTATTAAGTAATTGTAATAGTTATAACGCCTTTGTTGCAAGATTGGGAGATACACAAATCGGTTCAAACAGAACAATATCTGAAAACCCTTATGCCGGTGTTTTCTTTAAATCACAAAACGGTTCAACTTGGACGGCCGATCAAGAAGAAGATATAAAATTTAAAATTAATCGTGCAGAATTTAGTAATGTAACAGGTACAGTAACACTTGTAAATGATAGTGTTCCAGTAAAAACTTTACCAAATAATTCATTAAGAACAACAAACACTTCAGGAGTAATAAGAGTATTTCATAAAAATCACGGAATGCACGGTTCAAATAATAATGTTACAATAGCTGGCGTGGCAGCAGGTACATATAACGGAATTTCTTCAGCAAATATTAATGGAACATATACAAGTATTTCAAACGTAACTTTAGATAGTTATGATATTACAACAGCTGGTACGGCAACTGCTACAGGAGATGTTGGCGGCACAACTGTAACGGCCACACAAAATAGATTATTTGATTTATCTTGTTTAAACATATCTACACTTACAGTACCCGGTACTTCAATCACATATGATATGAGACCAACTTCAGGTAAATCAATTCACGGTTCTGAAACTGAATTTAGTTTAACAAGTGCTACCAACGCTATAAGCGTAATACCTGGAGATAATATTTACTTTACTTCACCTAAACTTGTTGCAAGTTCTATAAATGAAACAAATGAGATGTTAGGTGGTAAATCTTTATTTGTAAATTTAACAATGACAACATCTAGTACAAAAATATCACCAGTATTAGATGTTAAACGTATGAGTATGGTTGCTGTACAAAATAGATTAAATAATCCTACATCAGGCAATACGCCAAATTTTGTAGCTGATACAAGTCCTACAGGAACATCATCAGCCGCTGTTTACGTAACAAGACCAATTACTTTAGAAAATAAATCTACTGCTTTGGATGTTAGATTGACTCAGAACGTAAGATCAAGTTCAGAAGTTTTAGTTTTCTTTAGAGTTACAGGTGCTGAAGAAGTAAGAAACATAAACGATTTATCTTGGACACCTTTTAATACAGATGGTTCAGAAGATATAAGTGTTACACCTGCAGAAAATGATAACGTATTTAAAGAATACAAATATTCAGTTTCAGGTATAAACACATTTACGGCATTTCAAATTAAAATAGTTATGAAAGGTAGTATTTCTTCTTATCCTCCTATTATTAGAGATTTAAGAGGAATAGCTTTAGCAGCATAATATGAAAATTAAAGTTGAAGGACATAGTTCACTTGTAAGAGATATAAGATCAAACGCTATTGTAAATACAAACAAAAGTGAATATCAGGTGTATATGAATAGAATCAAATCACGTGAACAACAAGGTGACCAAATAAGAACTACTATAAAAGAGATAAATATTTTAAAACAAGAATTATTTGAAATAAAAGAATTATTAAAAGAGGTAATTAAAAAATAAACAATGGCATTTACAGTAATCAATACCACTGATACACTAGAACAGGCAAGAGTTAAGATTAATAACTTAACTCAAAATGATTTTGGAGATCCTGCTTTATTGGGGCCGGCTGGTTTATCAGCTACTAGTGTTATAGGAGCTGTTGTAGAATTATCTGCTTCTATTTTCTCGGCAGCTGGATTTGGTGTTGAAGATGTAACTTCGTCTTTTCAACAAATATTACCAGGAGAAAGATTAAAAGTTCGAGGCGCTTCAAATCAAATAAACGCTGTTGTAAGTAATCCTGACACACTAACTGTTAGTTTAACGCCTAATGTTACTATTTCTGGTAATTTTACAGCAGGTGGAAATATTACGGCATCAGGCACAACTCACACTCTAGGCACAGTAGAAATTAGTGGCAATATAATTCGTTCTGTAGATTCAACACGTTTAGTAATAAATGATATATTAAGAGCAAATGCATTTTCTACATCTGCTGGTAGTGGTTCTTTTTATGAAACGGCAGGTTTTCCTACAATTGAATCATTGAGAGCTGATAAAATTTTAGATTTTAATGCTACTCCTGTATTTAATTCTTCAATACTTTTTGAAGGTTCATCAACTGATGCTTTTGAAACAACAGTTACGGTTGTTAATCCTACAGCAGACAGAACAATTACAATACCTAATATTACGGGAACATTAATTACATCTGCTGATACAGAAACAGTTTCAAACACAATGTTAACTGGCAGTATAACAGGTGGAAAATTATTAGACAGTGCAATAATAGAAGCTAAAATAGCTGACGGCGCTGTTGCGGCAGCAAAATTAAAAAGTGTGGTTACATTATCAATATTAAACTCAACTGGAGGAGTTTTAAAAACTTTATACGGCGCAGGAGCGTAATTCATTATGGCAGTGAGAACACCATTATATTATGTATCAGGTAATTTAAGACAGATGGATGCCGGTATGATTGCCGACCTTTCTAGCCTTGCACTTTACGAATATTCTTTAAATCCTTCAGTGTCATTAACAGTTGTAGGTTCTGGAGGAAATTTAACTTCAATAAACGATACAAGATTACAAGCTGGTGCTGTTTCAACGAGTGTATCGGCATTTCCTACTGAAGCTACAACGGCAGAACCTAATACTGTAACGGTTAGTTATCAAAGAATTTTAAAAACAATTACATCTGTAACTCCTACTTCTGATACCGGTAAAACTTTTCCTTTATATTATACTACAGGTGGTAATTTACAGCATATGTCATCTACTGATTTTATTGATACGTTTATTACACCGGCTATTACAACATTAACAAGTGGATCATTAACTGCATCACAAGGCGGAACATATTTTGTTTCGACTACTTTAAGTGAGGCAGGAGCAACAGTAGTATCTTCAACACCCATATTTACAGATACAAGAGCTGATACTTCTTTATATACAGCTGCTACAATTCCAGAAGCATTAGATCAACCAACCACAATTACAAATTATTATTTACATAAAATTGATGGTAGTCCTGTTACTTTAAGTCAAGTGCCTTTATATGCTGATGGTAGTAACAATATAAAACAATTTTCACAAGTAGAAATTGCAGCATTATTATCAAATTATATTCGTTCAGAAGCAGCTGCATCTGTTTCAGGAAATTCAATAACTTATAATATTGATGGTACAGGTACTAGCAGAGGATCATCAATAGTAAATACTATATTAGCAGGAGGTACGGGTAATTATCAGACTTTTCAAGCAGGAGCTGATGATTATAGAGCACAAGAATTTCCTGATGGAGCACCAACAACAGCTAACACTTATGTGTTTCGTATAAATAAAGTATAGGAGAATTATGGCACTTTTACAAACAATAGAATTAACAAGACCGTCAACACAGGTTTTAATATTTAGGTTATCGGATATAGGCATACCTCATAATGCTACATTTGATAAAATACAAAAGAAATATCTTGATAGTGGTCAATTAATTTCTAAAGCTCAAAACGAAACAGCTGATCAATTAACATTTTCTTATGCTTTCTTATGGAAAACTAAAGAAGATTTTGAAGCATATTTACGTGAAGAAGAATTAAAACTTCCTCTTTTAATTAGAAAAGGATACGAAACACAAAATAATATAACGAGAAAAGTTACTACAGTAGAGGTTTAAATTATGGCAATTTTTAGTGGAAAAATAATAGAAGCTTATTATACAAATAAAGAAAGAAATACTATAGAAGTAATATATAAAGAAGGCGAAAAGGCTATTAGTTATTATTTAATATATAATCCTTCTCATCCAGATTTTATTGATTTAATAAAAGAATATAGTTCTGAAAATTTATTAACATCAACAACTGAACGTTTAAATGAATACCGTTCACAACTAAAAAAAGTTGTTTCAAAATACGAACAAGACGCTTTAGACGAAGCCAAAGATATTCAAGAGGAAGTTAATAAATTAAAAGATGGTTTTTCTAATAGTTTACTGAATTTTGATACTACAAACCAATTACATTTAGAAATTTTGTTTTCACTAAAAGTAAAAGTTTTTGAATTAGACCTTATAAAGAATAGTACAGATGCAGATAAAAAGTTATTAATTAGAAACGCCAAATCAATATTAGAAGTCCTAGACAGTTTAAAAGATATTAAATAAATCTTTTATATATTATGTATGATTGAAAACACAATAGTATGCGTAAAGTGGGGAACAAAATATAATGGCTATGTTGAAAAATTAAAAAAACAAATAGAAAAAAATTGTTCTGTTCCTTTTAATTTTTATTGCCTTACAGACAATCCAATAAACGACTACGATATAGCATTACCCAATTTTTGGGATAAGCATTATAGACCAACTAAATTTTGGGCCTACAGAAAATTATATATTTTTAATGAAGATTTGTTTCCTACTATACAAGGAAATAAATTTTTATACTTAGATTTGGATATACTAATACATAAAGATTTAAAATATTTTTTTGACTTAGATATGGAAAAACCTTATATTGCAAAAGGTTGGTGGAATGATATTGGAAAATGTAAAAACAATTATGGTAAGATACAATGTCCTATTTTAAATTCATCAGTTGTTCGTTGGAATAGAAGTCAGTTAAAACCAATTTACGAACACGTGGTTAAGAATATAGAGGTTATATTTTTTACATATAGAACTATAGATAACTATTATAATCATTTTTTTTATAACACTTGGAAAGAAGAAGATAGTTTTTTCAATGTGTATCCAAAAGGAGATATATATTCTTGGTATAAAGGAAATATATTTCCAGACGACATGGAAATTAAAAAATTAAGAACAGATCATAAAATTTGTTTATTTAATAATAGTGCAGATAAAATAGAAGAACACATGTATCAAGTTGACGAAATAAAGGAGTTATGGTAGATTATATAAAGTACACTTCTGAAATGGCAAATGACTGGAGTAAAACTTGGTATGATACAAAATTTGAAAGACCTTGGGCATTTAAAAGATTATTAGATTCATCAACATCATCTCAAATGCAATCTAAGTTATGGTTAACAACTGAATTACAAAAATTAAATTTATATCACAAGAAGGTTGCAATTATTGGTGGCTGGTTTGCACATTACATTACACCTTTATTAATAGATAATTTAAAAGTCGATTTGGTTCATAATTATGATATAGATGAAGATGCTCGATTAATAAGTTGTGAGTTTAATAGAAGATATAAAAAAGGAGGCAAATATAAAGTATATGGAAAAAATGTTTTTATAGATCCTATTGAAGAACATTATGATATGATTATTAATACTGCTTGTGAACATATGTTTCCTATGAAAAAAATTAAAGAATTGAATCCAGCCTTAGATGCAATATTAGTTTTACAGTCAACTAGTGAAACAAAATATGATGACCATATTAATTGTGTTAGTAGTGCTGAAGAATTAAGTGAACAGGCAAATTTAAAAGAAATATATTTTTCAGGTTCAAAAGTTTTACATAATGGTATGACACGATTTATGGTTATAGGAAAATGATAAATATTTTATATAAGTTGGATGTAAATTATGAAAATATTTGCTATTAGAATAGGCGAAAAATACGGCCCCGAATATGAAGAATATCTTAAACAAAAACTTCCTTCTTATGATTTACAATTTATTAGAGAACCTATAGACCCTAGAGTACAACTTCAGTGGAATAAAATGTACGGTATGTCATTGGACATAAATGAACCTATTTGTTTTATTGATATTGATATTTTATTAGTAAATGATTATAAACAACTATTTGATTATACTATTAAACCCGGCCAGTTTATAACTATACCTGGGTGGTGGAGAAACGAAAAAAATTATAAAATTAATGGTGGTTTTTTTAAATACTATCCTAAAGATTGTAAATATATCTATGATAAGTTTATGAAAGATATTGATTACTGGCAATCTTATTATATAAAAAATGGCACAACAACAGGTCCAGTAAATGGTGAACAATGTTTTGTTGAGGATAGTGTTAAAGAAAGATTAGAATTAATTACCGTGCCGGATAGCTGGATTACTCGATGGTGTTCTAACGATAGTATTGATGGAGTGTATCTACCCCGTTGGCAATTTAGTATTACAAAGAAATATAAAGATTTAACAAATAATGATTATATATATTTGGGTGGAGAATTTCATAAAGATATAAAGTTAGTGCATTTTACTAGTGCAGTAAATAAACCTCACGAATGGATTGACTACAATAAGTTTGTTTAGACTTTGTGAGTTCCTGAAAACATTGGATGGTTATTTTCTAATGATGTGCTTGAAAAAATATGAATAGGTAAAACTATAAGACCTTCTTCATCAGTTGAAAAATGATGAGGTACCATTTTATCTAATATAACAACTGTTCCCGGTATTAAATCGTAAGTCTTAATTTTATCATCTTGACCAATATGACTTTTTCCTTTACCTTGATGTACATACACAACTCTTGCTGTAGAGTGAACGTGATGTGCTTGTTCTGCTGAATATGGTGGAATATATAATAATTGCCAAGTAGGATCACCAAGTCTGTTAGGATTAATTAATTGTTTTGTGCTACAACCATTGATATAAGGTAAATCTGATAGTCTATCGTATGTACTAGTTCTAGTTTCTGGTGTGTAACCAAATAACTCAACACACATTTTATCACTTTCAATTATTTGATTGTCGCCAGTTTTAGATATAACTATATTTTCTTTTAAGTACCAATAGCTACTTTTTGTATTTGTTTGAATTGTGTGATTGCCTATGAAAACTTTATATTGATACAAGTCGTAAGGTTTAGATTCATAAACCACATTTTCTTTTATATTATAAAAATTATAACTTACCATATTTTTATTTATACAAAGGAATTGTTATCGTTCCAGATACTTTCAGGTATGTCATTTCTGCCAAAATTGATTTTATCATCTATGTATCTTGCTGGAACACGTGTCATAAAAACACCAGCTAAACTTCCCCATTTAACTTTATTTTTCCAATAATCTTCATTTTTATCAAATTTGTATATTATGTCTTTTGCAATATATTTGTAAGATTTATAATCATCTCTAATTAATTTATCGGGATTATTCATAACCCATAGTTGCATTTCTTCATCACTAAAAAAAGCAAAATAGTTATCTTCCATTTTTAAAGTTTTTTCATACTTTTGTTTTGTGTATGCTAATGTTCTTGTATATACTGATTGCCATTTTAATGTAAAATTCAACCACCAAAAAAAATGATAAACACTTGTTATCTTTAAAGGTGCTTTTTCAACAACTTTAAATAAAGGCATTATTACTTTACTAGCTTCTTTTTTGCCTAAATTTTCATCTGTTAAATGTGTATCTAAAAATATTCTTTCTATTTTATCATATGAAGCTTCACCAAAAACAAATTCTTTACCATATTTAATAAAAAAGTTTCTAGTGGCCATAGAACCAAATAATTGATCTCCTGTTTCGCCTGTTACAACTATATATTTGTTATTTCCTAAAAAGTGAGTAAAATCAAAAGTGCTTTCTATATTACATTTTTTTAATATATAGTTTTTAAACAAATTCTTATTTTCAAAAATACTGGCATGTGTTAATAAAACAATAACATGCTCTTTTAGTTCTTTGTCTGTTGCAACTTTTAATAAACTAACCATAATTAATGTACTATCAATACCTCCACTATACATTATTGTTAGTTTTCTATTTGTTGATATAGCTTTGTCTAGTAACAATCTTGCTCTTTTTTCACATAGTTCTTCAAAATTTGTGTTTACTTTTTTAAATTCTGGTAATTTTAAAAAAGGCAAAATTTTACAATTTATAGGAACTTTTATTGTTTCAGTTCTATCCATCATTGAAATTTGAGAACCAAAAAATTTAATAACATGACGTATAAAATTAAAACCAGGTTTGTTTTGAAATATTGGTGTATGCGTACCTCTTGTGCTATGAAATATATCAACAGCACTATACCATATAAGATTATATTCTGGCATACATTGAGCTTTCACGTAAAAATTGATTAAATATAGAATCCATTTTTGTAATATCATTACATTCTTTTATTAAATTTTTATATTTTAAACGCATAGTTTCTGTATTATTTAATCTTGTTTTATATATTTTTATTTGTATTAAAACTTCTTTTGCTGCAGTTTTTAAATCTATATTTTTTGATTCGGCGTATTCTCTTAAAAAAGGAAAATTAGTTTCATCAACAATTTCAGAATTTTTTTGTATTTCTTCAGCTTCTTGTTGTTTAAAATTATAAATTGGTTCTTGTAAAAGTAATCCATTAAGCATAGAACGTCTATGTAAATTTATTCTAAAATTTAAATAATCTAAAACTGCTGCCTTTTCTATGTTTAAGTGAAAATTATATAATTCATCAAAAGTAAAATTATCTTCATCTTTTTCCCATTTATCATTATAGAAACGAACCAAAAAACATTTTGTAGATATTACTTCAAAATTGGAACTTTTCAGATCATATATTTTATTAAGGCAATGTCTTGAATAGGTGTTTTCGTTAGCTTCGTTTAATGCGGATATAGTATATGTCCATCTACTTACAGCTAATAATCTATTTGTTTCATTATCAAATAAAGAATGAACTTCCGAAGGATCGTTTTTGATATCAATAGCATTTGTTTCAGAAGTTATTGATTTATATTTAACTTGATTTTTAAATTCTTCACTTGTCATAATAATCTTTCAAATCTATTTATAACATCATTCCAACTATTAAATAATGATGTATCAAATCTAAGACTAACAGAAACTCTAGGATGATTCTCTAAATTGGTGTCATATATTACGCTGTGAGGTATATCTGTTCTTGCCAAAATTATTTTTTTATTATCATAGTTGGTAGATTCTAACAATTTAAATTTTTCCTCTGGATTCTTAAAATATTTTGATCTTGATTCGTAATGTACACCATCCAAATATTTTAAATCGTAATTTACGATATTAGCTATAGAAGGATAAACTGGTTTTGCGTTTATTGGTTCCCACCAGTGAAAGATAGCTTTAGTATTATACAATTCTTGATTTAATCCGCAATAATGAAATTTATATTTTTTATCTTTAAAATCGTAATAAACGTCAGAATGTAATAATGCTTTTTCTGTATTTCTACTTGGAGAGATTCCTTTAAATAAAACAATTAATTTTGGTTTTAAATTATTATCCAATAATAAATTTAGCAATTCTTCATTAATATAATGTTCTATATTTTCTGCAAAGACGTTATATCCAAAATGTGCTTGATGAGAATATTTTAATAATAAATCATCTTCCGCTTCTTTCTTTAAAATTGAAAAATTATATTTTAAGAATTTAAAATTGTTCATCTTTTATATTATTATAGTAGGTTGTAATAGAATCGCAGGGATCTGTTATATTAGGAGCCATATTGTCTGGCATCTTGTTTGTATTTCCTTTAAGATACTCTATTAATTCATTTACTTCACTCCAATATTCATAATGATAATTTTCATATTTTTTCATTAATATTGTTCTTAATACATAATCCTCATCACGTAAATTTTCAAATCCTGTTTTTTTATATCTTTTTTTAACTTCAGGCCAATGTTTTAAACATATACTAGACTTTGAACTAGAATTACTTAATTTTCCTTTTGTTATATTACTATGCAAATCTTGACATATAGGATCTTCTAAAAAAGACAACATTAGTTCAGGTGTATATTGAAAGAAACCAGGAATTCCTGGTCTATTATTTGATATTAAATACCGATACCAAGTAGCAATTTTTTCTCTTTCTACTAATACCCAATTAACATTAGTCAAATTTCTATGTCCTTTTTCAATTTTTTTTTGAATAGCTATATCACTTCTGGCAGTATAACATTCACCTGAACCTAATACAGGAATACCGTCTACTTGACCCATCAACCATTGTTGAGAAATTAATTGAGGACTAACTGATTTACTTGAATTAGCTATCTGCATACATTCATCAGATCGCCAAAATTTTCTTATGTCTAAATTGTGTATATTGAGTTTTATATTAAAAAACTCACAGATTTTTGTTGCCCATCTTTTATCGTACATATTATAAAAATCATAATCAACAAAATGAACATTAACTGGCACTTTAATTTCTAAAAAAGACCTTAATGTTATTTCACTATCTTTTCCTCCTGAAAACAAAATATCTATAGGTAACCCTTTTCTTTGATCGTATATTTTGCTTGCGGCTAGTTTACATTCCTCTCTCCAATTTTGAACAGGCCTTTTACACTGACCATATTGAACCGACCATTTATTATTTACGTTTGGCCTATCAATAAACCATTGATTATCGTAACCAAATTTAAAATGATTATTTTCTGTATATTCAAACATTATCAATTGCTCATATATTTTTATAATTTTTCCATAAACTATACCATATGGTTTTTTTTAATGATTTTTCTTTATATGTTTTGTCAATTTCATAGGCTTTAGACCAACCTATATTTTTATATCGGTTATCTTCTTTTGAAACAGCAACAATATTTAGAGTGGTATCTTCACACCAGTTATTTTGTTTAGCATAGTTTGCTTTGATTTTCATTAAATTTAACCAAATTTTTTTGCGTCTATAATTAGGTTGTGTCCAAGACCATAAATGATATATTTTATTTTTATTATCTTCATTATCATAATATTTAATCATTGAACTGGTTCCTATCAATTTTTCGTTTTTGTAAGCGCCAAAATGTTTGTGTTCTCCTTCTGCAATATCTGGAAAGTTTTTTTGATAATATTCTTTTTCAACTAACATATTACTTTCATCTTTAGTAACTTTAACAATTTCATTAAAATCATTTGTTTCTTTGTAGATTATTTGTTCTTCATCTATGTTACTATATTGAATAGGAATAAAATCATCTTTTAAATAGCCTTTTTGTTGAAACATATTGTGTAAAAATTTAGGTTTTAATATAGCATATTTAATTGCAACTGTAGTATTTGCTATTCCTTCTTCTCCTAACATCATATTTTGATACTTAAACTTTCCTACTTCATCTTTATGATACATACTATCTATAAAAATATGGTATTTTTTAAATGCTGAACTATTTTTAAACCATTCTTCTTCTCTTTTATTCCATCCTCTTATTTCAGTAATCCAATACCATTGATAAAATTTATTTGATTCTGCAAATTTAACAGCATCGTCCCAGCATTTACCTAATCCTATAGATTCAATATTATATAAATTAGAAACTTTTGGCCTAACTGTCATGTTGCCTAGATAGTGAATAGGCATTTTTTCCCAAAATTTTTGAGTTAAAAAGGATATCAAAAAACCTTCATCATCAAAACATCCAAATACTTGTCCTAGGCCTTCAATGTTTTTATTATTATCAATATTATTAGACAATAATATATATTCTCTAATTCTTTTTTTTAATGTAATATTGTGAGTTGAACTTCTTTTTTTATGTACTTGTTTCCATCGTAAATCTATCAATTCATCAATTTTATCAAGATCGTTATAATTTAGTCGCCTAGTAATCATGTATAAATAAGTATACACTATTTATACTATTATGTCAACTTTATATAAAAACATGAAAAAACTGTTTATTGCAAATACAAGATATTTTACATTTATTCAAATATTATTAACAATTACATTATTGTTAGCTTTTATATTTGGTAACTATGGTTTGCAGTGGTGGTTAATTGGCCTATTTTGTTATTTTATAACTGGTTGTTTAGGTATTACTCTTACATTTCATAGATATTTAAGCCATAAAAGTTTTAAAATGCCTAAATGGTTAGAATACGTATTCACATTTTTTGGTTGTGTAGGTGGTACTGGTTCTAGTATAGGTTGGGTTGCAATACACAGACAACATCATAAACATAGTGATGATGAACACGATCCACACAGTCCCAAATATCAAGGTTGGAAAGTGTTGTTTCCTAATTATATAACGAATGGTAATAAATTTACAGTAAGAGATTTAATAGTTAATAGATATCATTTCTTTTTACATAGTTATTATTTTTTAATACTAATTGTTTGGGCATTATTGTTAACCTTATTATTTGGATCAGCTGGATTTGTTTTTTTATTTGCTATGCCCATAGTATGTCAAGTATGGTCTAGTGTACTAAGCAATTATATAAATCATTCAAAATGGTTTCCAGGTGGATATAAAAATTTTATTATTAAAGACGATTCTGTTAATAATCCTTTAGTTGCTTTTATGACTTGGGGAGAAGGATGGCATAATAATCATCACTATAATACAAGAAGTTATACGTTTAAAAAAAAGTGGTGGGAATTTGATATAACTGCTTTTATTATAGATTTAATTAGAACTGATAAAAAAATTAATACCAAATAGCATAGTCTTTGTATTTTTTAATACTGCGATCAAATAACTCAAATAATTTTTTATAATCATAATCACCTATTAGTACACAACTAATTCTATTACCTACTGGACTAGGATTTTTTTCAACTCCATGAAAAGCATCCATACTGTTTAACATCCAAGCACATCTTTGATTAGGAAATTTGGCATATAATTTTTCTTTTTGACTATTTTCCCATAGATCATTGTACTTACCATCTTTCATTGTTTTTAAACGTTCTTCTCTTGGTTTTAAACTTTTAACAAAATATAGTTTTTCACCCAAACCATTTTTTAAATAAAACCTCATACCCCACCTATTATCAGGATCAGTATGTAAATAAACATCTCTACTTTCTTTTTGATTTAAAAAACTAATACTTTTTGCTTGTACAAAAGGATACTCTTTTATATATTCTATCAATTCAGGAAATTTTTTATCAAAATCACATATCCAAGGATTTGGTTTATCATAAGTGTTCCACCATAATGCCCAACTTACTTCCCAAGGATAGTCATCTTTTCCATTAGCTACTAAGGCTGTCTTATTATGTTTTTTATTATATTCTAATTGTTCTAAGTGCCATTCATTAAATTTATTATAATCCACTTCAGGAGGGATTGGAAAATCTAAAGGACAAAACAATAATTTTTTATAGTTTTCAATATTCAGCATTTTTTAAATCCAATATTTCAGTGTAGGGTTTATTTAATTTAGCAAATATTCTCAATTGTATTCTACGACTTTTTACTTCAGACGTGCAATGTAAACAAGCATCATCAAAGTGCCAAGCTTTATATTTGCTTTCATCTATTTTAAACTTTTTTTCTGTTTTATAACTTTGAGCCCATAAATTTGCTCCACCATCTGCTATGTTTAACGTTAAAGAACAAAAACCACTATCAAAGAAATCTTTATTTGTAATAGGGCCATTATCTTTATGTACAACGCCTATACTAGGTGGTTCTTGCAATATACAACGAACAGTTAAAACATATTCTATAGGTAAAGATTCAATAATTTTTTTTGTATAAGGTATATTTAAATCCTCTCTCCAAGACCAAGGTTGTCTATATTTAATCCATAAAGGTCGTTTATCTTTTTTTTCTAAACTTCCTTCCCACGATTGTTGTTTTGTTATTTCTTTTTCTGGTAAATAAGTTAAATTTAACATTTGAAAGGTATTATATTGACCTTTAACTAATTCTCTTTCACCGTTTTTTTGTTTATAGTGATGTATAAGTTTATTCTTTTTAAAAATTTCTTCTGGAAAAATATCTCCATTTGGATCCCAACGACTACGACCTTCATTATTATAATCAGTCGTTGCAACCACGCCTTTATCAAAAATATTATTATTTAGCAATTCTTCTTTTATTTTTTGTTGATCAAAATCAAAATTTATATTAGCCCATACTGGTAGTTTCATAATATTTTTGGTCCTTTATAATTCAATATAGCATTTTCTACTATATCTAAACATTTGTTTTCTGTTAAATCCATATAAGCCATTATTGTTAATCTATATTCATTAGATTCATTAAAAACACTATGATAATGATAACTATTAAATATATAAGCTTTTCCTTCTTTATATGTTTCTTCGTATAGGGTATTATCTTTTATACTTTTTACTACATATTTAAATTTTTCAGGAACATAGATTGGTATTTGTACTGTTAATATATTTTCTGGTTGACCATGTTTTAAACTATGCGAATGCCATCCTAAACTAGAATTGGGAGAAATTCTCATAATCCTATTTAACATTTTTTCAGTACCTAAATCTTGTATTACAGACATTATATACGGACAAATTTTACCTATAGGTGTAATTGACATATTATCCCACTTAATTTCTGGGGTTGGATTATCGTATGATAAATCTTTGTATGGATCACCATTTGTTCCAACTAAAGATAATCCAGACCAAGCTTTAACCTCAATATCTTTAGAAACATAATATTTAAATTCTTTTATTTGATTTGCTTCATTTTTAAGTTTAGAAACATCATATTGTTTTAACAAATCTAAATGAGGTATAGTTTTAATTTCTTCTATTATTTTATAATATTTTTTTGGTAGTTTCATAATATTTTTGGTCCTTTATAATTCAATATAGCATTTTCTACTATATCTAAACATTTGTTTTCTGTTAAATCCATATAAGCCACAATTGACAATCTGCGTTTATTAGATTCATTAACTACCTTATGATAATGATAACTATTAAATATATAAGCTCTTCCTTCTTTATATGTTTCTTCATATGTCTTGTTGTCATTTATGCTTTTTACTACATATTTAAATTTTTCAGGAACATAGATTGGTATTTGTACTGTTAATATATTATCTGGTTGGCCATGTTTTAAACTATGTGAATGAAACTCTAAACTAGAATTGGGAGAAATTCTCATAATCCTACTTAACATTTTTTCAATACCTAAGTCTTGCATTACAGACATTATATACGGACAAATTTTACCTATAGGTGTAATTGACATATTTTTTATACCAGCTTCTGTGTATGGATTAAATTCCTTTGGCCAATTGGCCATATAAGGTTGGTATTGATCACCATTTAATCCATATAAGGATACGCCAGACCAAGTTTTGACGTAAGGATCTTTAGAAAGATTGTCTTTAGATTTATATTTTATAAATTCTTTTATTTGATTTGCTTCATTTTTAACTTTGGAAATATCATATTGTTTTAATAAATCTAAATGAGGTATAGTTTTAAGTTCTTCTATTATTTTAAAATATTTTTTGTAATCAATCATTTATATTCTTTTGGTAAATAATTTTGTTGAAATTCTTTCATAGTACAATTTAGTAAATTAACAGATATTTTTTGCTTTGTATTTTTTATCAAATAATATTTATCAAGTAAATAAAAATCTTTATATATGTTAGAATTTTTGCGACCTAAAACAATTGCTTTATTTTTAGTTGTTCTATCCATTATTTTTGCTAGCCATAGATTGTATTCATTAAAAGTAAATATAACAGCTTTGTAATTATTCTTTTTAGCGAACTCTAATTGTATAGGTATTATTGGATTTCCTTTCCACCATTCTTTTCTATATTCAGGATGTGTCCAAGTTCTTACTCCTATAATTAAAACATCTTTTGACCAATCGCTTTCATAACAACCACTACAATATATTATAGTATTGTCTTTAATCGCTATATTGAAAATACCTTTAGGATGGTCATATCTTTTTTGTTTAACTAAAGTGTTCATTAAAGATTTTGAATTATTTTCCCAATCTTCCCAAACCATATTTTCAGAAGCTTTACTATAGTCTTGTTTTGATTGTTTATAAATGTCCTTTAAAACATTTTCATATTCTTTCCAATTTTTACTATCTATTTGTAATATTTTAAGTTTGTTCATATATTTTATATTAAAATAAAAACATTTTACTATTAAATTTGTCTTTCCAATGTCCTAGTTTGGGTATTAATGCCCATAATTTTGTGTTTTCAAATACCCAAAGTGTTCTGCCATTTCTTAATACATTTATTGCTTTGCTTATGTCTGGATAATTAAAGTCAAAATCATCGCCTATTAATAAAGTATGAGAACCTGAATATTTTTTGATGTCGTGAAAAATATCTTCATACAAATGTGAACCATCTATAAACACTAAATTATATAATTTATTTCTTCTAAATTCTCTACTTGTTGTAGGATGTACATTTAAATTATTATAAATTTCTTCTCCTATACAAAATTTGAATGCTTCTTGCCATCCGTGTGTATTGGCAATTTTTATAGCATCGTTATATATTTCTAAGTCACCAACAGTAGGTCGCCAAGGATACTTGTTTGTTTTTTTAAAATATTGTTCATGTAGTTCTGCTCTTTGAAAATGATCCACTACATCTAATTGAACAGATGGACGTTTTCCTTTATATAATGCTGTTGTCGATCTTCCTAAAAAACATCCTATTTCTAAAATAGATTCATTTTCCGGACACATGTTAGCTAGTGAAGATAATATAAATAATTCTTTTATACTCATCCAACCAGGTATATCTTTATCTATATCAAACACTATAACCTTTTTTTATTATTTTGTTTGCAACTGACTCAAAACTTTCATTAAATATTGAAATCTTAAATAACAATCTTTCTTTGTTTCCGTTTTTAACACTATGAGGTTGTTGGGTGTTTAATAAAGCATTTTTATAAAAATATTCTTTCCCATTTATTGTTATGGCAGTATTATCTTCACTTAATAAAAAATTTAATGAACAGGTTGTTCCATTATCAACGTGTGTGGGTAAAGTGTAATTAGGTTTAAGCCAGTAAAATTTAGGTTGTCCTTTAACTTCAAAATCTTTCATAACTTTATACATATACTTACCTTTGTATAAACTTAATAACCATTCTATGTATAATCTTTTAGGATAACGAGTATCAGTATAAAACCTTCTCTCTTTTTTAGCTTCTTCTGATTCTTTTAAAATTAGACTTTTATCAAGTTCATAATTTAGGTGTAATAATGGTTCCATAATTATCATTTTTTGTTATATAGTAATATTTATATAGTATAAATAGTATTAATAAAATTAATTAAAGGAGTGATTTACAATGGCAATTACAATTAATGGTACTGAATATGACGAAACTACTTTTGATGAAATATTAAAAAATTACATCATAGCAAGACAACAAATACAAGGCAATAGAATTAATATAGTTATGGAACTTGAAAAGATTGACGTTCTTACAAACTATTATAATGCTAAAATTAATGAAGAATTAAAAAAATTAGAAGAACCAAAAGAAGAAATAAAAGAATAAAAAATGGCATACATTGCAAATTTATATCTTGATGCTGGAGCATCTTTTTCAAGTGATGTTACAGTTCAAAATAGTGATGGTACAACTTTTAATTTAGCTAATCACACGGCTCAAGGAAAAATGTCCAAAGGATATTCTAATAATTATGAAAGAGTATATTTTGATATTACGGTTTATGAAGCTGATGGAATTGTAACTATAAAATTAGACCCAGCTACAACAGCTCTATTAGAAGATGGCCGTTGGGTATATGATGTAGAGATAACTAATAATCTCGATAGTACAGTAACTCGTGTGGTGGAAGGTATTATTACTGTTTATCCTGGCGTAGTTTCTGCTTATACTTCTTAATCAAAAAATTTATTTGTAGGTATTTTTATTTCAATATTGTTTTTTGAAAAATGATAATCTCCGTCTGGGCCATTATCACAAAAAGGTCCTGAAATTAATTTAAAACCTAAATTCTCAACATACTTAATTACTTCATCTCTTAGTGGTGCACCTTTGTTATATTCCACTATTTGCAATTCTAATATTAAATCTTTACAATTTTTTAAGGCTTCTTTAGATCCTTTTAGTACATCTAATTCAGCGCCTTG
>Ga0114974_10001119_pt1 | contig 21322 bp, 19 predicted proteins | sample S_130206_EF_Meta_FD_87318 | JGI IMG/M metagenome (GOLD analysis project Ga0114974, IMG submission 87318) | Freshwater microbial communities from Lake Simoncouche, Canada to study carbon cycling - S_130206_EF_MetaG | ecosystem: Environmental > Aquatic > Freshwater > Lake | place: Lake... | reverse complement strand
CGCTTAATTGCCAAGCAATCAAATGCTGAATTTATAGCCATTTCAGCTGTACTTGCGGGGGTAAAAGAAATCCGAGAAGCGATTGAACACGCGAAAACCATTCAAAAATTTGAAAAACGCCGTAAGATTTTATTCGTCGATGAAGTACATCGATTCAATAAAGCACAACAAGATGCGTTTTTGCCGCACGTTGAAGATGGAACAGTCTATTTTATTGGTGCAACAACTGAAAATCCCTCTTTTGCGCTCAATAATGCACTGCTTTCAAGAGCGCGGGTGTATGTCTTAAATCCACTAACACCATCCGAATTACAAGCTATTTTGACACATGCACTTGAAGACAATTCAAATGGTTTAGGCGATTTAAATCTGGAAATGTCCGATGAGATTAAGCTTCAATTTGCCCAGGCGGCAGATGGCGATGCACGGCGGCTGCTTAATTTACTCGAATTGGCCGCTGAAGTGGCCTCAGCGCAGTCAACGTCAATTATTGACGATTTTATCGCACAAGGCGTTTTAAGTGGTGGTGTACGTCGTTTTGATTCCCACGGTGAAGAATTTCATAATCAAATTTCTGCGCTACACAAATCTGTTCGGGGTAGCTCAACAGATGGCGCACTTTACTGGCTTTGTCGCATGATAGATGGTGGTTGTGACTTGTCGTATTTGGCGCGTCGTATTGTGCGTATTGCCTCAGAAGATATTGGCAATGCGGATCCCCGCGCACTGCAACTCGCGCTCAATGCATGGGATGCACAAGTGCGTTTAGGCACACCCGAGGGCGAATTATCGCTTGCTCAAGCCGTTCTTTATATGGCGAGTGCGCCTAAAAGCAACGCCGTCTATCAAGCTTATAACGCGGCAATGGCGCACGTTAAACAAACCGGATCACTCGAAGTACCGCTACATTTGCGTAATGCACCCACCACGCTCATGAAAAAACTCGATTACGGCAAAGCTTACCGCTACGCACACAACGAACCCGATGCCTATGCAGCAGGTGAAAATTATTTCCCACCAGAACTATCTAAAACCCAGTATTACTATCCCGTTGAGCGAGGGCTTGAAATTAAAATTAAGGAAAAATTGGCTAGATTGCGAGAATTAGACGCACTCTTTTTAGAAACAAATGGAAATTAACCATGATAGCTAAAGCCACTTTCGTTTTTTTGCCTTATAATTGTCATTATATTTTCACTTTATAACACCACTTTTTAAAAAATAAGAACATGGACTTAAAATTTCTCGATTTTGAACAACCCATCGCTGTACTAGAAGCGAAAATTGAAGAACTACGCAACGTGGAGTTTGATAATAAAATCAATATCTCCGATGCACTCAAACAATTAGAAGACAGAAGCGAAGCCTTAACCGAATCTATTTTTGCCAATTTGACAGATTGGCAAATTTCACAAATGTCTCGCCATCCAGGACGACCTTATACGCTCGATTATATCGATTTAATGTTTACTGATTTCCATGAACTTCATGGTGATCGCGCCTATGCAGACGATCCTGCCATAATTTGCGGTCTTGCCAAACTTAACGGCAAACCCATTGCGATAATTGGCCATCAAAAAGGTCGCGATACCAAAGAAAAAATTCACCGAAATTTCGGTATGCCACGCCCTGAAGGTTATCGTAAGGCGTTGCGCGTGATGAAATTAGCAGAGCGTTTTAATCTGCCGCTGATTTGCTTAATTGACACGCCGGGGGCTTATCCGGGTATTGACGCAGAGGAACGTGGACAAAGTGAAGCCATTGCACGAAACTTGTTTGAAATGGCGCAACTTAAAACGCCTATTATATGTACCATTATTGGTGAAGGCGGCTCAGGTGGCGCGCTCGCCATTGGTGTTGGCGATCGTTTAATTATGCTTGAATACAGCACCTATTCTGTCATCTCACCTGAAGGATGCGCGGCTATTTTATGGAAAAGTCCTGATAAACTTCAACTTGCCGCTGAAGCAATGGGAATTACTGCAGACCGAATTCGTGAACAAGGCTTTTTAGATGAAGTGGTTCGTGAACCTTTAGGTGGCGCGCATCGTGACTTCAAAACAATGGGCGAGAATTTAAAAGAAACCCTAATACGTCATTTAGACTCTATTCAGCAACAAGACATGCAAACCATTTTAGCTACGCGCTATCAACGCATTATGAGTTTTGGTGTATTTGAAGAGTCAAGCAAATAAAGACGGAATTTAACGATAATTGATTGTGAAAGAAAACTTTAATTTTGACGTTTTGGTTATTGGTAGTGGTGGCGCAGGGTTAAGTTTAGCGCTGAAACTGGCTAATGTGCAAACTCGCGTGGCTGTACTGTCTAAATTTGCCCTTACATCAGGCAGTACTTATTATGCGCAAGGCGGTATTTCTGCGGTATTTGATGCAAATGATTCTATTGAATCGCATTTAAACGACACACTCAATGCGGGGGCGGGACTTTGCGACACAGATATTGTCGAATTAACCGTTAAGCACGGCAAAGAATCCATTGATTGGCTTCGTGAACAAGGTGTGCGATTCACGCAAGAGCAGACAAAAACAGGCGAAACAAAACTGCATTTAAATCGTGAAGGTGGACATTCACATCGGCGTGTTGTGCATACCGATGACGCAACAGGAAAAGCGGTTTCACTTTCGCTCATCGAGCGTGCACAGGAAAATCCGTTTATCGAATTATATGAATACGCTAACGTCATTGATTTAATTACGCAAACGCATGACGGATTAAAGCGATGTGTGGGAGCGTATGTATTCAATAGCCAGCTACAGCGCGTCGATACCTTTGTGGCAAAAATAACGGTATTAGCCACTGGTGGGGCAAGTAAAGCCTATTTATATAGCACCAATCCACACAGCTCAACGGGTGATGGCATGGCGGTAGCGTGGCGTGCTGGGTGTCGCGTCAGTAATTTAGAATTCATGCAATTCCACCCCACATGTCTTTATCATCCAGCAGGCAACTCATTTTTAATAAGTGAGGCGCTGCGCGGTGAAGGTGGGCGGTTGATTTTGCCGGATGGTCGCACTTTTATGCAAAATTATGATGAACGAGGTGAACTTGCACCACGCGATATTGTCGCGCGCGCCATCGATCATGAAATGAAAAAACGTGGAATTGATTGTGTCTATTTGGACATTAGCCACAGACACGAATCATTTATTCGAGAACATTTCCCCAATATTTATCAACAATGCTTAGAATTTGATATTGATATTACGCAGCAGCCAATTCCCGTTGTCCCCGCAGCGCATTACACCTGCGGCGGTGTTATAACAGATAGCTATGCGCGAACTGATATAGAAAACTTATACGCTGTGGGTGAAGTGGCTTGCACTGGGCTACATGGTGCAAATCGCATGGCGAGTAATTCACTACTTGAATGTTTAGTGTTTGCGCAGCGAGCTAGCGATAAAATTAAACAAAAGTTACCACAAATCACCCCTATTCAAAATATAGCGCCTTGGGATGAGTCAAAAGTCAGTGACTCCGATGAAGAAGTCGTGGTCTCTCATAATTGGAGTGAGCTTCGTCATTTTATGTGGGATTATGTCGGCATTGTTCGCACTGATAAGCGATTAGATCGTGCTATGAACCGAGTAGAATTACTTAAAAAAGAAATAGCAGAATATTATAAATATTTCCGTGTCACAAGTGATTTACTAGAGCTGCGCAATTTGGTCATTGTTGCGGAATTAATTATTCGCTGCGCACAACAACGCAAAGAAAGTCGTGGACTGCATTACACCCTTGACTACCCCGAAATAGATACCTCAAAACCAGCACAAAATACGATATTAACTCCTGAGAACTATACAGTCAAACACTAGATCGCCTAGAGTAAGTTCTATCAAACATCCATAATTTCTCGCAAAACTGCCGTCGCATAACTGCCTGCAGGCAAACTAAACTTTAGCAGCAGCGTGGTGTTTTCGTCACTAAATTGCCACGTTAAATCTTGCACATTCACACGTAGCGCACGTCGATCAGTTTCTAAACCAAATGCAATTAAGCCCCGTGTTAACAATTCATATTCAGAAAAGACGGATTGCTCAATATTTTGAGCGTCTGCACTAGTTCGCAAGTCGCCTTTACCATATAGAGGGCCTGTAGAATGTAATTCATTGTTATCTAAACGGTTACGGATAATATCGTCTATTTCTTCACAAGCAAAACCACTGCGCGACCCATCAAGCATAAAAACATCACCATTGAGTCCTGTTGCCCAATTATTGTCGTTAATACGCCGAGCTAGAATACTATTAAACAAAAAAGAACGTACTGCTGATAAATAAATACTTCGCTGCTCACGAGGCACTTTTTCACCGTTAAACATCGCTAGTGCCTTCATAATATTTTGACCCTGATGTCCAAAACGCTGTGTACCGTAATAATTCGCTATACCATGTCGTTTTATTGACGTTAATTGTGCAATAGTGCTTTCAATGTCACCTTGCCATTGCCGAATAGTTAATTCAAATTGATTATGCGCTAATGCGCCCCGTTTGAGTTTTCGAGCATGACGCGTCACACATAAAATTTTCACGCCTTCAGCAAAAAAGTTCGCCCAAATTGGCTCATCACCTTTAGGTAACCAGACACTAAACCACTGAGTGGTTATGGCATGACGATCTTTCATCCCAGCATAACCCATATCGCGTTGACGCACATTGGCAAATCGTGCGAGTTGACGTGCGACATATTCGGTATTTTCACCCGTCTTTTCAATGTGCAAAAAAATATGCTCGCCACTGTCAGAAGGGACAAATGCGAGTGTTTCTTTAACAATAAAATCAGCGGGAACAGTGCGGATATTGCCCTTTCCTTGCGGTGATCCGTATGCATGAGGCCAATGAGGTAATGTAAAATTATCGAGATTCATGATGGGGTGAAATTGATTTGCTAGGTGACTGAATGTTTATTCATCATTAAAATAGGAAATAGGTTACAAAAATAAGTGATGAAATTATTTTAAATCACGCTAGACTGAAATATTAAAATGACTTGTTATGGACGGTATTTATGTTTATGTATTCACTACCTTTATTTTTTGAGCATATTCATTTTTTTAGTGTGGCTGATTTTGGAATGTTTGTCGTTGGATTGCTGGTTATTTTAATCATCAATGCAAATTATTCTGAGAAAACAGAGTATCAACAATCGTTGAATAATTATTTATTTGCGAGTTGGAGCGGCAATATTGCATTGATGTGGGTTGCGGTTCCTTTCTTTATTCTGCTTAATATTGCTTTATTTGCTGCTGATACGATGGCAAAAACAGGCATATTTACGGTCTCTATTTGGGATGATATTCATCTTATCTTTTTTCTACCTGTAATATGGTGGACAGTATCCATTTGGCGCTGTTCAACCAATACTAATTATCTGATTTTCGGCGCATTTTCTCGTTTTTTGACCATTAGCGTCTTTTTGGAATATGCACTAAAAATGCTTATTCGCATTGATTATCCACGTATATTTTTTGAATGCGAAGAGCTATTTTTAGATTATGGAAACTGCTTTTAATTTGCTTTGATCGCATTTAACACGCAATCACATAAATTTAGCTGACCTGTTTCAAATACCTTTGCATCAGTTTCACGACGTAGCCATGTAAATTGACGTTTAGCAAGTTGCCTCGTAGCGATGATTGATTTTTCAGTCATCGTAGGCAAATCATAATCACCTTGAAAATACGCCCACGCTTCTCGATACCCGACAGCGCGAATAGCAGGCAATTTATCATGCAAATCGCCACGCTGATACAAATGCGCCACTTCCTCTAAAAATCCTTTTTCGAGCATCGCATGAAAGCGTTTAGCAATAATAGCGTGTAGAACGTGTCGATCACGTGGGGCAATAATGTATTTTTGAATTTGGTAAGGCAACGCAGCATCTTGCGCGCTGTCAGCAAAAAAATCACTCAATGAGCGCCCTGTAATTTCATATACTTCTAGAGCACGCTGAACACGTTGCGGATCATTAGGGTGAATTCTCGCCGCAGCCTTCGGGTCAATTTTCGCTAAACGCGCGTGTACAGCAAGATGTCCTTCCTTAGCTAATTGCGCTTCTAATTGCGCTCGGACGTCCGCATTAGCTGGAGGCAACTGAGCTAGACCTTGCGTTAGTGCATTAAAATAAAGCATTGTTCCGCCAACTAAAATAGGCCGTTTTCCACGAGCCACCATATCGGCCATTAAAATCAACGCTTGTGTGCGAAATTCACCTGTCGAAAACGATTCACTTGGATCTAAAATATCAATCAAATGATGAGCAACTCCGCCACGCTCGTCTAGCGAAGGCTTCGCTGTACCAATATCCATTCCCTTGAAAACTAAAGCAGAGTCAACACTGATAATTTCACCATTTAATGCTTGAGCAAGCTCTACTGCCAATGCCGTTTTTCCTGAAGCGGTAGGCCCCATGAGTAAAATAGCTGGCGGTAAATGTGGCTTATTCATCAAAATTGAACTACTTTACTTTTTTAATTTTATAAATAGTTATACGCGAATTTTGCAATTTGAGAATAGGACGTATCGCCAATAAAGAATTCTGACCAACGACTGGGATCAAATTTAATGTCTTCCGCATCCCATTTAAACAATTTGATTAAACTTTCCATGAGTTTCTTGTCCATGTAAATATAATTCATGGCAACACGATTACTCATGATAATGGGGTTGTAGTTATCTTCTGTTCGACGAACAATAAAGCAACCTGAACGATATAAACTGTATAAAATTTTAAATACCGAGGATTGATCATCAGGTTCAAATTCTAAGACTTTGGTTATTTGCTCGGAAGCCGCTTTTAAACCAACACCGCCATAAGGCTCACTTTCAGCTAATAAAATATCAAGTTGTTGATAAATTCGCTCCCGCTGGGAATGTTGTGGGAAATCATTTTTTAAACTTAACTTTGATTTAATAAAATTATTATAGGTACGCTTCATATCATCCGCGGCGGGAACATCCGCTTTCGCTTGCTGCTGCCCTAAAAAGCGTTCAATAGCGGATTCATTTTCTTGACTACTACACGATAAAACGGGATCTAAATCGCCAATATGACGCTGCGTAATGGAAATCATGCCGCGTTTTTCAACTAAACGACATAAATCACCAAAGCCTTGAAAGGCTTGATAACTATTAAAATCGACTGCGCGACTATTTTTAATAGCCGCAGCAATAGTGGATTGATTGGTTTTGAGTCCGTTGGTCGTGTTATAGCGCACTTTTTCAATGAGTAAATCAATGATGCAATTCTCATCGTCCGCCACAGAGGTTTCAATTTTACGTGAACCGTAATCGTTTTTACCAAAATCCTCATGATAATAAAACAAATCACAGGCGCTACGATAAAGCTCACCGACCGTATTTTTGGTACTGCCAATACCAATAATCGTTTTGCCAATTTCTTTAAGCTTTGAAAACAGCGGCATATAATCACGATCATTGGCAATAATCGCAAAAATATTGATATCGGGATGGGTATAAGCCACTGAAATCGCTTCAATAGCAAGGCGAATATCCGACGTATTTTTATAGCCGTTATAGTAAGGTATATCTTCATGACGAATTAAATTCGCCTGGAGCATTTCGCGTAATTCTTTTTTTCTTGCTTCAGAAATGGGCAATTTCATAATGTCGCCAAATGAGCGACGAATACTAATTTCACCATGCTCGGTTAATTTTTTAATTTCTTTTTTAATGTCTAAAGGTAAATCATCATCAAGACAAAAGCCGACAAAATTATCTAAATCGATAAATAAGGCAATTCTATTTTTCTTTTCCATGTTTCTTAACTAATTATGTTATTTAAAAGTAAATATATTTTTATTCTAATTTTTATCAATAATTCACTTTTATATTATGAGGATATCTATTGATTTTTTTATCAATAGCATGGGGTTAAAATTCAATGCGCTGTGAGTTGAAAAAATTCGCAATATCCGCTAATTATGCAAGTATGACATAAAGGTTTACGCGCCATACAAGTGTAGCGACCATGTAGAATTAATAAATGATGAGCATCAAGCCTAAATTTTTCTGGAATGACCCGCAGTAAATCATTTTCCACGCCAAGTACCGAATTAGAATGAGCAAGTCCGATACGATTTGCAACACGAAAAATATGCGTATCCACCGCAATCGTTGGTTCACCAAAAGCGGTATTTAAAATCACATTGGCGGTCTTGCGCCCAACACCTGGCAAACTTTCCAGTTCGCTACGTGTACGAGGAACTTCTCCTTCGTAATTTTGAAGTAACTGTTCACACAATTTAATAATATTGGCGGCTTTTGTATTAAACAACCCAATAGTCTTAATATAATTTTTTAAACCATCTTCACCTAATTCAAAAATTTTTTGCGGTGTATTCGCAATGTTAAATAAGGGTTTAGTCGCTTTATTAACACTTTTATCGGTTGCTTGCGCAGAAAGGACCACCGCAATTAAAAGCTCAAAGTGACTGCTGTAAACTAATTCCGTTTCTGGTTTTGGAATCGCAATCGTTAATTGCTCAAATAAACGGATAATTTCTTGTTGAATCATGAATCAACTGTTTGCGTATAAGAAACAAACGTATTAAATTTTTCATATGCCGCGCCACTGCAAATCACGTCATTGGCTCTTTCAATTCCCTCCTCAAGTGATGAAGCTAAATCCGCCGCATAAATAGCCGCGCCTGCATTCAGTAGCACAATATCCTTCGCTGCGCCTGCTTGATTATTAAGAACATCCTTTAGCATTCGTAAACTATCGTTCACGTTGGTGATTTCAATCGCTTTAAGTGAGGCTTGCGGTAAATTAAATTGCGCTGGCGTCACAGTGTAACACGATACCTCCCCGTTCTTGAGTTCAGCTACCTGTGTTGGCGTTGCAATACTCATTTCGTCTAATCCGTCCTGCGCACTGACCACTAAGACATGCCGACTTCCTAAGGCTTTAAAAACGTGCGCTAAAGGCGCTGTCCATTTCGGATCATACACACCGATAAGTTGATGATCCGCCCTCGCTGGATTGGCTAGCGGACCAAGTAAATTAAATAACGTTCGCACACCGAGTTCTTTGCGGACATTGCGTGTATGTTGCATCGCGCCATGATAATTGGGCGCAAAAAGAAAACCAATACCCAATGTATCCACGCATTGAGCCACTTGCTGCGGTGACAAATGCAAATTCACCCCCGCTAATTCAAGCACATCCGCACTACCGCAACAACTTGAAACAGAACGATTACCATGTTTAGCCACGCGACCACCAGCTGCAGCAACAACAAACGCGCTGGTCGTCGAAATATTAAACGTATTCGCCCCATCACCACCCGTTCCACAGGTATCAATAAGATGTTGACCTGAAATGGGAATGGGCGTAGCTAAATCGCGCATCACGGTGGCAGCAGCGGCAATCTCCTCAATCGTTTCACCTTTACTGCGCAATGCACATAAAAAAGCGGCCATTTGAACATCACTGGCCTGCCCCTGCATAAATGCATGAATAGTGTCACGCATTTCTGTTGCACTTAAATCGTGTTTTTGAAGTAATTTTTCTAAAATTTGCGAATACTGCATAACCTTCCTTTATATTAAATTCGATTCTACTAATTTTTCTATCGACGCAAATACTCGCAACGTATTATAAATTAACTGATTATGTTGATAAGCACTCTGAGTAGCCTGCACAATAATGCGTGAACTTAAACAAAAACGCAATGCACTCACTTCAATGCCTTCTATCTCCCCACAAACCACAGGCTGTCCTATTTGGCAGGGGATTTCCTGCAACGGTAGTTGATGGTAACATGACAGCGTTTGAGCACGTGAAAGTGGTTTTTGATTTTTATAAAGTATAAAAGGAAATATGGTCGGCATCGCGTCCCAAGTAGCTAAATCAATCAAGCCATCGCGCTTTAATGCGTTAACAGGCAGCACTGCAAAAGTTGCAGAACGTTCAATATAATGGGAAATGACTTGCGTGAAATCAGCAATGATACTGCATATTTTCGCGTTGCTTAACCCACAAAATTCGCGATATTGCATCAATGCCACTTCCATACGTGAAATCAAACCCCAGTTAACTGTCATATTGGGTGATTGAACGTTTGTTTTGTCTGGCAAAAAAATCATTGCTGAAAATGAAGGTGCTGATAAAAACTTAGATCCCGTTGTGGCCACCATAAAGCCTTGCGCTAAATAGGCGTGTAGCGTTTGAGCGGACATTCTAAATTGACAAGCATCGACCAAAACAGTCAGTTTTTCTTCAAAACGCGTCTTTAACTGCATTGCACACGCGGGACTGGGTGCAATCATACCCGTTTTTGATTGATCCACCAGAATAAGAAAAACATGATGCCCTTGTTCAATCCCCTTTTCGACATACTCGATCACTTTCGCATCACATTGATCAATGCAACGTGGGGTTGAATTCGAAAGTCGAAGTGTAATGGATACCACCTCAACATCGTTATTGCCACGCGTTAATGCTTGAGCAACGCCGCTTCCCGTTTCATTTCCCTCTACCATGATAATGAACGTTTTTTCAGGTAATTGCGTTGCAATTAACGCATGAGAGTCTGTACCGGAAGGCGAAAACAATAATTGCGTGTTATTCGTACATTGAAGCAGCGATAACCATTCATTTTTTTGCCGTGTTTTTTCTCGCTCGAAGAGCGTAAGTTCATCAGTTTCTTTAATCTCGTTTTGAAGTCGAGCAATATAGTGCTCAAGAGATCTAAAATTTTCATCACTTATAATCGATGCTGTGGACGAGCTAAACGATAAAACAGCGTCATTAGGTGTCGGCGGGCAACCATACTTATTGACACCTTGTGCATTTAACCTCAGTCGCTCATCGCCGCCTGAAACAAGTAACTCTGCCGTCAGCATACGTAAACTTCGTGCTGATTTTAAAACAGCAATTGTGTCAGACATTAACTCAAATTTCCTTGAAAGGGCAATGCAATAATAAAACGTGTACCCTGATTCACTTTTGATTCAACCGTTAATGTTCCGCCATGCTTTTGAATAATATCTGCGTTTATTGATAGACCTAAACCTAACGCATGATCTGTTTTTTTAGTGGTGAAATGGGGTGTGAAAATTTTGTCTACTATTTCGCTCTGTATCCCATCGCCGGTATCAGCAACACTTATAATCGCTTGATTGTAGACTTTTGCCGTTGTAATAATAATGTTGCCTTTATGAGGAATGGCTTGCACGGCATTGGTGAGTAAGTTGAGCAAGACGTGCATTACTTCATTGACGTGACACAAAACCGGCTCATGAAGCGCGTAATCTGTTTCAAATGTAATACGATGCTTATATGCACGCTCAAATAATTGCACTAATTCAGAAATGGGCGAGTCTATAACAATTAATTGAACGCTACAGGGCATCGAAAACTGTTCAAAAAAATGCGTTAACGCAATATTATCACTAGCTTGAATTGAATCTATAGCAAAGCGTCCTAATGTAATAGCTTGATGTGATTGAAATAAATGCTGCTGCGCGTTATTTAGTTTTTCAAGTGTCTGCTGTATCTGTAGATTTCTAAATTCCATATCTTTCGTTTTTTGCAACACGAGTTCATTTTCTAAGTCAGACAATGTTTGTTGCAACCCACGCAACCGCTTAAGCATCCGATTAAATGACTGCGTTAATTGCAATATACTGCCCGCTCCAGTCTCCTCGCATTGTATCGAAAAATCATTCAAGCCTTCAATCATATCGATGGTCTGAACAAAATTTTGCAGTGATTTTTCATAGCGACTAGCCAACACATTCACACAAACAATCAGTGGAGCTATAATGAGCAGACTACTCACTACTAACATCTCAATTAGCGTAGTAGACAAAGGCATTAACTCGCCAAATTGAAAAACAATCACCGAGCTAATCACTGCGCAAATAAGTAGACCAATCAAACCGGAAAAAATCGTCAATCTAATAGAAAACGACGACGCCGACATCATTAGCGAATGCGTGTGAAAGATGAAAAATAGTTAACACTTTTTTGCATTTAATAGCCTTCTGAAGTAATTTCTAATTCTGATAAAACAGTATCTATACGGTGCACTTCTGAAGTTACCTCACCATTGTCGTGAAGCTTTATAATGCGATATCCCGGTGGTGTTCTATCCATTGCAAAATCAACACTATTTTTAGCAAACTGAAAACAGGTTGAAGGTGTCCCATATACGGCCACATCACCAAATTTTTTATCCATTTCTTGATGAATATGCCCTGTAGTAATTACCTTAACTTTTGGGTAACGCGCCACAATCGCTAAAAATTCATCACTATTGCTAATTTGCATTGTATCAAGCCACTTACTGTCAGTAGGTAAACAATTATGGTGTGTGGCAATCAAAGTGAATAAACTGCTATTTTCTGCTAAACATTTCTCTAAAAAATCCAGCTCCGTTTGCGCTAAGTACCCACCTTCACTTTTCAAAATTTGGCTATTGAGTATCACTAATTGCCAACATCCAAAAATCACCTGTTTTTTGCAACTGACAAGTGGCGTATCAAGCACCTCTTGCATCAAGTCAAAATTATCGTGATTTCCAGGCAAACACATTGTAGGCAGATTGAATTCTTCAATTCGGTGCAATAGCCGTTGATAGGTCGACCTACAAGGTGATTGAGCCAAATCTCCCGATATGAGTATAGCGTCGTAATCAATGGATTGCATAAACGCATGCTGTAGTACGCGATTAAAATAATACTCCGTATTGATTCCTAGCAAAGTAATTTCTGGGGCAGGAAAAATATGCAAATCTGTTAATTGCAATAAAGATAAATAGGATGAATTCATCGATAATTTGAAAGGTTAAAGTGTTTTAAAAAGAATTCTTGAGTTTCTAAGTGGATTATAAAGAGCTTTTAGTGAATTAGGTAAATTCTCTAATGCACAACTCTCAAATCCACGCTCAATAAACCATTGAGCAGTTTGTGTTGATAAAACAAATAGCTTACTTAAACGGGTATTTTTTGCTTGCTCAAAGGCTTGATCATAAAGGCGTTGCCCACGCGCTGCACCTTGATAATCAACATGTACTGCAAGACAAGCAAGCACAGCACAATCTTCTTTTGTATTGACATGTAGCGCACTGCAGCCAATAACTAACCCATCGCGTGAAATAATCCAATAATCGTTAATTTCCATTTCGATTTTTTCACGTGAGCGTTTTGCTAAAACACCTTGTTGTTCTAGCGGCTTAATTAACTCTAAAATTCCACCAATATCGCTAAGTGTAGCACGGCGACAAATTTCATAAGGTGTTGCGCTAATGAGTGTACCTACCCCATCGCGCGTAAAAAGCTCCTGCAATAGTGCACCATCAATTTGACGATTGAGTAAATGCACACGATCAATACCCGCGCTACAACTCTCAATCGCCGCATTTAACGGTGGATGCAAACTATCAAGTAAATCATCATTTTTAAGCAGTAAATCTTGCGCTTCTTGCGCGGTTAACTGCGCAATTAATTGCCGACTCACTGAATCTACGCAACTTTCCTCCGTTAAAAAGATGAGTTTTTCCGCTTTCAGCGCAATCGCAACTGACGTGGCGACCTGCTCAGCGGATAAATTAAACACATCACCGCTTGGCGAATAACCAATAGGTGAAATGAGTACTAAATTATTTTGCTCAAGTTGCGCATGTATAGCTGCGCTGTTAATTTTTCGCACCGCACCAGTATATAAATAATCCACGCCATCAATAACCCCAATGGGTTTTGCGACCACAAAATTTCCTGAAGCAACCTTCAACTCAGAATTCTCCATTGGTGAATTAGCCAGTCCCATTGACAGTTGCGCTTCAATTTCCACGCGAACGAGCCCTGCAGCTTCTTTAACACATTGCAAAGCGACTTCATCCGTTATACGGAGTCGATTATGAAAACGGGCTGGATGATGAAGTTTAGATAAACGCTCATCAATCTGTGGGCGAATACCATGTACAAGAACTAAACGAATTCCCAAGCTACTTAGTAATGTAAAATCATGGATTAACGTCTGGAAATTATCCGTTTGAAGCGCCTCTCCACCAAAGTTAATCACAAATGTTTTATTGCGATGAGCCTGTATATAAGGTGATGAATCACGAAACCAATGAACAAAATTCGTTATCAAAAAACCTCCAACGCATTTTTTACATCCTGTAACACACTCGTCCAATCCCCTTTTTTGGGTTGACGAAATAACCGCATGCTCTTATACCAGACTGAATCCTCACGCTCTAAAAGCCAACGCCAATCTGGAACAGCCGTAATTAATGTCCAAACAGGTACATTCAACGCGCCCGCCAAATGCGCGGGTGATGAATCCACTGAAATCAGTAAATCCAAATTTTCAAGCAACGCAGCAGTATCCGTAAAATCTTCAATATAGGCACTAGCGTCAAGCATAGTTAAAGAACTATTTAGGCACTGTGAGCGAGCTTTTTCGCCCAGTTGTAAACTTACCCAGGTGATATTTTTAAAGTCACTCAAACACGCAAACTGCGATAAATCAATCGAGCGGTTCGCATCATTTGAATGCACGGGGTTGCCCGCCCAAACCAACCCTATTTTTTTATTATCATTGACGCCCGACTGCGCCAGCCAATTTTTCCACCACGCTGATTTTTCCGTATTTGCCGATAAATAAGGGACATTGCAGGGCAGATTCTCAAGTGTGGTTTGAAACCAATAAGGGAGTGCTAACGGAAACACCCAAAAATCAACCATCGTTTTGTGTTGCTCACCGTTTTCGATTACACGATCAACCCATGCAATAGTTTTAAATAATTCAACCAGCGGTGTTGTCACGAGCACCCAAACTGTTGCACCATGTGATTTCAAGTGCTCCGCATAGCGCACAAATTGAATCATATCGCCAAAGCCTTGCTCAGAATGTATCAGAATCGTTTTATCTTGCAGCATCTCTCCTAACCACTGCTTCGCTTTTAAATTAGGTTGATTAGGTTTACTTGGATTTGTATTTTGGGGATGATAAAACCATTGATATTGCGCCCAACCCTCTTTCAATCGCCCAAGTAACATGAGCAAAAGTGCAAAATTGTAATGCGCATCAATAAAATCAGGATCAAGTTTAATCGCAATTAAAAAATGTTTTTCAGATTCAGTAAATTGCGACAGATGTTTTAAAACTAATCCTAAATTGCTGTGCGCTTTAGCATGATTGGGATTATAATCAATAGCGAGTCGATAGCTTTTTTGTGCGTCATCATAACGAGCCATTTTTTGAAGTGTGACACCATAATTATAATGCGCCTCAACATAGTCAGGCCGAAGATCTAACGCTTTTTGATAACAGGATTTGGCATCATCTAAGCGATTGAATTTTTCGAATGTAATACCTAAGTTATTATGCGCAACAGCAAGATTAGGTGAAATTTGAATAGCGTGCTTTAAACATTTTAATGCGTCATCTAACCGATTTTTATCTTGATATGCATTCCCTAGATTACTCCATGCTTCCGCATCACTAGGCGATAAATCCGCTGCTTTTTGTTTTGCATCAAGTGACGCGTCACTATGTCCCTGTGCTTGCAATACGGCGCCAAGGACTTTCCAGCCAAAACCATGTTGTGGAAAACGCGCAATGATATCCTTAGCAACGTCTGCGGCTTGAGGATAATTTTGCTGATTATAAAGCGCAGCAAGTGCATTGACTTCGCTTGATGTGGGTGCTGCGACAGAAGCATTTTTGGTGGATTTGAGAGAAATCGGTTTTTTCATGTCATGCGTTACGCTTTCTTAATGTAAAACGTTTTCACGTTGTCATTTTGTGCGATAGTCAAAATTTCATGCGCGGCTTGTTGACAAAAAACGCCAAAATCAAGGTGGGCGGCGGGATCAGTAACAAGAATTTTAACGACATCCGCTGAATGCAATTCATTTAACCCTTTTTTAAGTTTTAACAATGGCATAGGACAATTTAAGCCAATGGCATCAATTTCAAGCGTATACGGTAACATAAAGTTTCAAGGTTAAAGTTAATCAGACAGTTTCATTAAATTGCTTATTATAATACCATCCTCACCCTATCGTTGAAGCAGGACATTACTTTTTATGGATTATTTTCCTATTTTTCTCAAATTATCAAAGCAACCATGTTTAGTTGTTGGTGCTGGAAGTTGCGCCGCACGTAAAATAGAATTACTTTCGCGTGCCGGTGCAGACATCACCGTAGTGGCGCACGATATTAGTACGCAAGTTGCTGCAATGCAAGTGAGTCATCATCTAACCATTTATCGAAAATACTTTGAACCTACTGATTTAGCGGATTTTAAACTCGTCATTTCAGCCACCAACGATAAATTGGTTAATGAAAACGTCAGTAAATGCGCTAATAAAGCGGGTATTTGGGTAAATGTAGTCGATAGTCCCACACTGTGTAATTTTATTTTTCCTGCCATTGTGGACAGAGCACCTTTAACGATTGCAATTTCTTCGGGTGGCGTTTCACCTGTTTTAGCGCGTCTTTTGCGCCAAAAAATTGAGACAGTTGTTCCCCCCACTTATGGCATGCTGGCAAAACTTGCCGAAAAATTTCGCGATACCGTCAAAAAACAAATAACAATTCCCTCTAATCGTCGCATATTCTGGGAAAACGTCCTACAAGGTCGCGTGGCAGAGTTAATATTTTCGGGTCAAAATGAATCAGCTGAACGCGAATTAACTTACGCTATTTCGCAAATTGAATCTGAAATTAATAATAAAAATAACGGTGAAGTCTATTTAATTGGAGCAGGCCCAGGGGCTGCCGACTTACTGACCTTCCGTGCGTTACGGTTAATGCAGCAGGCTGATGTCGTCGTTTATGATCGTTTAGTATCTGCTGAAATTCTGGATTTAGCACGTCGTGATTCAGATCGAATTTATGTTGGCAAAGAACGCAGTCAACACGTCCTCCCACAAGAGGAAATCAATGAATTACTCGTCAAACTCGCTAAAGAAGGTAAACGGGTCGCACGTGTAAAAGGTGGAGATCCGTTTATTTTCGGCCGTGGTGGCGAAGAAATAGAAACGCTGATGGAACAAAATATTGCCTTCCAAGTGGTTCCCGGCATTACCGCCGCGAATGGCTGCGCAAGTTACGCAGGGATTCCCTTAACCCACCGTGATTATGCGCAGTCGTGTGTGTTTGTCACAGGGCATTTAAAAGATGATTCAATCAATCTTAATTGGACACAACTCGCAGTCCCCAATCAAACCATAGTCATTTATATGGGGTTGATTGGACTTGAGAAAATTTGCGATGCATTGATATCGCATGGAAGCGATCCAAGCTTGCCTATTGCGGTTGTTGAAAAAGGGACCACCGCGCAGCAGCGAGTAATTATCGGAACGCTCAGCACCCTACCAAATAAAATAAGACATGAAACCCTCAAGGCCCCTACCCTGATTATTATTGGCAACGTGGTGAGTTTGCATGAGAAATTAAATTGGTTTGGTCATAAATAAGATTTAAGGTAAGTATTTTTTAACAAAATCGTTGAATTTTACCGCTAAACTCCTTATCCTTAGTACTGTTCAAATTTTTTTAATTGAATATAAAAAAAGAAAAACAACCTTTTTATCTCCCCTTGAGAGGATTATTTATGAAAAAAGCACTTTTAGCTTTCGCTGGCGTTGCATTAATTGGTTTGACTTCGTCAGCTTTTGCTGATGAAAAACTTGAAATTGGTGCAAAAATTTATGAACGCGCTTTTGGTCGCGGTTGCGGTACTTGCCACGAAATCGCATCAAACCCACAATTATTTGATTTAGTAAAATCAGGTAAATTGACACGTGCAAGCTTTGAGCAAACTTTACAAAATGGTAAAGGTGGCATGCCAAAAGCGATCGCTGCTATCATGGAAGTCGGTCCTGTGAAAAAAGCGGGCTACGGTGAAGATCAAGCAGTTGACGCACTTTATGCTTACTTAGGCAGCAAATAAGCGATAATTATCGTTTATTTTTGTCCAATAAAGCCGCATGATTTTTTATCATGCGGCTTTTCTTTTGCCAATCCATTTTCGAAAAAACTGCTAAACTACTCGCATTATCACTTTTTCTTTTCGATATGAACGCACTCTCTATTCGTAATCTTCGTAAAACGTATTCCAACGGCTTTGAAGCTTTAAAAGGCATTGATTTAGACGTTCAGCAAGGCGACTTCTTTGCACTGCTTGGCGCAAATGGCGCTGGAAAATCAACTGCCATTGGTATTATTAGCTCACTTGTGACTGCCAGCAGTGGCTCTGTCAACATATTTGGGCATAACATCAAATCCGAAACCAATTTAGCTAAAAGCTGCCTTGGCCTTGTCCCACAAGAAATTAATTTTAATCAATTTGACACCGCCAAGCGCATCGTACTCAATCAGGCGGGTTACTACGGTATGCCTCGAAAAATCGCTATGGAGCGCATGGAAACATGTTTAAAACAAGTTGATCTATGGGATAAACGTGATGTCATTTCACGGCGTTTATCGGGTGGCATGAAACGACGCGTCATGATTGCACGCGCCATGGTTCATGCACCTAAGCTACTTATTCTCGATGAACCTACTGCTGGCGTTGATATTGAAATTCGTCGCTCTATGTGGCAAATGATGGAAGAATTAAACGCGCAAGGAACAACCATTATTTTAACGACACATTACCTCGAAGAAGCTGAAAGTCTATGCCGTCATATTGCGATTATCGATCAAGGAAGAATCGTTGAGAATTCAGACATGGCAACCTTTCTTAAACGATTGCATATTGATCATTTTATACTCGATTTAGCACACCCAATTGAAACATTACCGATAATTCACGGATATTCTCTAAAACAAATTTCATCAACGGTAATCGAGGTAGGCGTTCCTAAAGATAATAATTTAAACGAACTCTTCGCACAACTTAGTGCGGCAAGCATTCAAGTTATTAGCATGAAAAATAAAAGTAATCGTTTAGAACAATTATTTGTCGATTTAATTGAAAATAAAACACAAAAGGAAATCGCATGAGTGTTTTAATTGCTTTTAGTACCATTGTACGCAAAGAAGTTTACCGTTTTATTCGTATCTGGCCGCAAACGCTTCTCCCTCCCGCCATTACAACGTCACTGTATTTTTTGATTTTTGGCAAATTGATTGGTGATCGGATCGGGACAGTTCATGGCACCAGTTATATGGATTATATCGTTCCAGGTATTATTATCATGTCCGTTATCACGCATTCGTATGCGAACGTTGTGTCTTCGTTTTATTCAACAAAATTTCAACGTAACATCGAAGAATTGCTGGTAGCGCCTATTCCAAATTGGATTATTTTGTCTGGCTATATTAGCGGGGGAATTTTACGTGGTGTGCTTGTGGGCAGTGTTGTAGCGTTAATTTCTTTATTATTCACGCCACTGCATATTCATCATTGGGTAATTGCCCTAACGATTGTTTTTCTGACAGCAACGCTTTTTTCCTTAGCGGGATTTATTAATGCGATTTTAGCGGAAAGTTTTGATGATATTTCGATTATCCCTAATTTCGTTTTAACACCGCTGAGTTATTTAGGCGGCGTGTTTTATTCAGTGGGTATGTTACCAACCATTTGGCAACATATTTCGCTTGGCAATCCCATTTTGTATATGGTCAATGCGTTTCGATTTGGCGTTATTGGTGTGTCAGATGTTGACATCACACTGGCATATTTAATGACGGGTGGGTTTATCTTTTTATTAGCGCTATTTTCGCTCATTCTGCTCTATCGTGGAACGGGGATTAAATCATAAACTATTTTTCATGAAGGGCGTAAAGTGAAAATTTATGCCCTTTAATCTAAACAAAGTTAAACAATCATGAAATCCGTATTACTCAACGTTGGATGTGACGACTCACCAATAATGGCAATTTTAATTGCTAGACCTCCGCCACTGCCATCTGAATCATAGAATAAATCACCTGTCGTTTTCTTATAAATAATACGATCTGACGCATCAAGTTTTTTAGTTGATAATTTAAAATCAGCACTTTTTAAAACACCCAATATACCTAAATTTGACATGATATTCTTGGCCAACTGAATTTTATCCGAGCCATGCGCAAAATCCGTAATTGTATCGATATTGGTTGAACCTAAAGTGGTATTAAACACAAACGTATCTGCCCCTGCCCCGCCTGTTAATTGATCATTTCCAAAACCACCATTGATCGTATCCTTACCCGCTGCACTTGAAATAGTATCGTCCCCTAATCCCGCTAAAAGATTATCTGCACCTGCCGTGCCGGTAATGCTTGCGACATTGGTAATAGTTAAAGTCAACGTCGATGTTACGTTTGGATTATGTCCATCATTAACAATGATATTAATCGAATTACCCGACGTATCAGCGGATGTATAAAAAGGCGTTCCAGATAACTTACCACCCCTTGTTAACGTTAACCAAGTAGGCAACCCGCTAGCATTAAAAGTAAGGGTATCACCATCACTATCTGAAAAGAGTTGATTAGCGTCAAAACTAAATGCAACGCCTTCTTTAGCCGTTAACGCTGAAATGGATGGGGAAACAACAGGAGAATGATTAATTGCACTCGGAACCGTTTGTGCTGCTTGAGTGGTGAAATCATAGCTTGCCGTGTCTGTATAAACTATCCCAGATGAAGCGTTTTCTTTAATTGCGCCGGTGTCAATGGTCACAAAATAATGCGTGTTTGGTGCTAACTTATCTTTGGGTGTAATCGTTAGCGTATCATTTGAAAAATTTAAAAGTTGATCGGTAGCTGCTTGAAATGTTTCTAAAACGGTCCCCGTTGGAGAACCTTCGTGAATGACAATATTGCCCGCGCCTTTCATGATGGCTCTATCAAACGTCAAAACAATTGGCTTATCGATAGGCGCATTTATCGCCCTATCTGATGGTGAAAAAGATACCACTTTTGGAAAATAGGTTGTTAAGTCAATGAGTTTTCCCGTATATAATTGCTCCACATTCTTCAATATAATGTGTGTTGCTTGTGTGCTTGTATCGATTTGAATGGTTCCGTCACTGTTTTGCTTAATAATGCATCTTTTATGTGAAAGGAGCGTATTAATATCAAGTGTATCAATCCCATCTAAACCATCGTATGTCACTGTTGTGCGTTGATACCGAGGAAATGACCAATTATTATTTCCACTTGTACCTGTAATTATGTTCGCCATTTCATTGTTACCTTTAAGAAAAGTTAAATGATATTTCCACCGCGCCGCCCATTAATATCAATCCATTGATGCGAAAGTCCAAGTAAATTGAGCCAGGCGATTCCCTCTTTCTCTTTGAGCATGGCAATCGTCGATGCACT
>Ga0114974_10001118_pt1 | contig 21339 bp, 5 predicted proteins | sample S_130206_EF_Meta_FD_87318 | JGI IMG/M metagenome (GOLD analysis project Ga0114974, IMG submission 87318) | Freshwater microbial communities from Lake Simoncouche, Canada to study carbon cycling - S_130206_EF_MetaG | ecosystem: Environmental > Aquatic > Freshwater > Lake | place: Lake... | reverse complement strand
TGGCAGCTGATAAATAGTCATAGCATACGAAGCCAATTCATTTTTAATTGATGGGAAGATAGAGGACCATTTATCTTTACTTGACATAAAGCCCGCAAACTCAGCTTCTTTTCTTGCTGAGGATGCGACAGCCTGGGAAGCCACTTGCGCAACAGCCGATGAGACCTGCGCACTAGAACTATTTTGCTGTCTCGCAGAAGAATCGCGCTGTTGCGTCGCAAAAGCATCCCTTTGTTGTACTGCAGAAGAATCGCGCTGCTGGAATGCGGAAGATTCCCGCTGCTGGAACGCAGAAGAGGTTGTTTGCTGAACCGCCGACGAGGTTTGCTGAAACTTCGCGGAAGAATCACGCTGTTGTTGTACTCCAGAGGCTGTTTGCTGTTGCGCGGAAGATTCCCGCTGCTGGAACGCGGAAGAGGTTGTTTGCTGAACCGCCGACGAGGTTTGCTGTATCCTCGCTAAAGCATCTGCTTGTTGCCATGCTGCAGAGGCCTGCGCGCCTGAAATAACTTGTTGCTGCGCGGAGGAATCCTTTTGTATCATCGCAGAAGAGGCTTGTACGCCTGAAACTGTCTGGCTCTGCGCGGAGGAAACCCGTTGAGCAACTGCGGACGATGCTTGTGCAGTAGACGCCTGTTGTGCAACCGCTGAAGAAGCTACTCGCGCTGCCGAAGGTGCCTGGTCGAAATAAATCTCTGGGAATTCCCATTGCGCCTCTCCGCTCATACTATTTGCATAAAAGGGCTTACCATCTGTAGAAAGATATTTCTTCCAAGGGCTTTTAAGAGTCGCATCGGCTTGTTGGGTGGAGGACGCGGGATCCGGTGGCGTAGTCGGATGTATCCAGCTTACCTCGGTAGTGGCCGTATTAAAATAATAAGCAAGATAGGGCTGATCAGGAGATGTGTTTTTGAGCTTTATCCAGCCAGAAGGTAAATAATCAGTGCTTTTATCTATAATCACTTGATCCGAGGCCGAGAAGTTGGGTGGAAGAGGATGATCATACTGGGAAACTCCATTACTATTTACATAAAAATATCTCCGCGCCACTGTATCAAAATAGATTTTCCAAATAACGGGTGCGACTGACGCCGCAGAGGCTGCAAAGGCCTTCTTGGCTTCTACAGAAGCAGCGGAGGCCGTCGCGGCGGCTGCAGCGGCGATTGCGGGATCAGGAACAGGAACAGGAACAGGAACGGGTTGAAACTCCGGCATCACTACTGGTTCAAGACGCGTCGACATACCACCCTGCTGTTCGACTAAGGCTGAAGCGGCGCCACCGCCAACCGCAACTCCTGGCGCAAAAGTAACAGAAACCGCACTCAGTGGCACGCTTATATTGCCAGGAGAGAGCGTTTTATCTGTTGGCAGGGGTACAAATGTGCGCGAAGCTTCTGATGCACCCGATGGCTTTGAGGGAAGCTGGCCATTCACGAACGGCCGATTGCTCGGTGTTTCAATATTCGGTACCATATAGCCAGTTGTAGAATCGATTGTAATATAGACCTTACGCATAGCATCATACATTTTTATAATGCCAACGGATTGGAGGTAAGGATTGAAGATAGCAAATTGTAGTGACCTATCTTGATAAGTGGGCGAGATTGCGAAAATCGACGAGGCTGTCGCCGCAAGATTCGTAAGCCAGTTCTGTAAATCACCCATTCTCGTTTTCAAACTATTCGTAGCGCTAGCTACATCCATTGGCCCAGTAGCCGTTCTAGCCGGCTGAGGACCTGTAGGAGTTACTGATAGCGGATACAGGGTTGCCGCATAGGACCCTAAATCATTTTTAATGGCTTGAAATGCCGAAATAATTTGAGTTTTAGCCGCCATAGGACCAGAAAGCGCAGTTTCTTGTACAGCAGATGAAGCAACGGCCCGAGAAGCCACTTGCGCAACGGCGGACGAGGTCCGTGCCCTAGAAGTATCTTGCTGAATCGCAGAAGAGACATTCTGGGCCACCGCCGATGATGCCTGTGCGCCAGATGTCTTGTAATAGTTAAGCTGCGACTCTGTAATAACCTGAGCCGCAGGAAAGTTTGTTATTAACCGTATTGTGTTATTGAGTGTATCAGACAAATACAGATTTCCATTTGGATCACAGAATATAGCTGGCTGCGATCTGTTTGCTTCGCCCGAGACGCCAATGGCCTCCCCCATAAATTTACCAATTGCAAGTGGACCATCTATACTTCCAGCGCTGTTTCTGATTCCGCGGCCGCCCATAAGTGTATACACATTTGTACCAATAATCACGCGTATCGCATAGTTGTTTGAATCGATAATATACATATTATAGTTTGAATCAACCGCGATCGCCTGTGGATTATTGAAGCGTGCAGTGAGAAGCGGTCCATCGACATACGCAGCTTCAGGCCCTCCTGCATACAAACTTTGTAGAAATGCGCCTGGATTTGCCGGATCAGGTGTTAGTTTACGAATACTATTATCAAGGGGGCACGCGATATAGATAGACCCATCAGGAAACCGTGTTAATGTTCCTGGGTGGCCACTGCCCGCGGGCCACCCAGTTACACCCGCTGTAATAGTAGTCATGATACCTGTAGTAGTTACTTTACGAACCTGTGCGTTATTAAAAGAACATATGAACAATGAACCATCCGAGTCTAATAAGAGGCCCTTAGGAAATGCTAGAGTATTTGTACCAAAGGGCCCATCGATTGCCGAGTTCACCCCCACACGGCCCGCAATCACTACAGCAGTCAGGTTACTAGATTCCGAAGGGCCACTCGATCCCGATATAGTCAGTTGTACAACAACGCAGCTATCAGTGTCTGACACATACAGACACTTATTTCGCGAGTCGTATATCATTCCTCCAATATTTGTAAAACGGATGGAGGCCCCTGTTTGAGGAGTGGTCGATGGTAGGCCAGCTATTGGCGAACCTGCAAAAAGTTCTATTGTCGATCCAAGCAGACCAAGGGGAGGATTGGGAATAGGCATCGGCGTAGGAGTTACTTGGGTCGTATCAAACGCGTATAGGTTTACTGGAGTCCTCGGTGGACTCATTTTTAAAATACATGTTCTCGCAGCAATAAAAAAGCTTCCAGCACCGTCTGGCACAATATCTCGAACATTGTTGAGCTTTGTGCCCAAAAGGTCTGTAGTAGGGGTAGTTGTCGCCGTGGTTGCAGCGCCAGGCGCAACGGTTGTGGTAGCTTTTACGCCAGCAATGGTGCCAATATACAATGCGGGCGCAGCCGTGGTAGTAAAACTCACCTGATTTGATGTGGCCGAATATGTTATAGCTGGAGAAGCTGTTGCGGCGCTAGCAGCCTGGACCGCCGGTACATTTGGAATACTTCCTGTAATCGCCGCGGTATACTTGGTATTTGCATCAAGGCCCCCAATGGTGAATGGCGATTTTTGACCCGCGGGCATTGTGCCTATTATGGGTAATCCAGCACTTCCACTAGCCCCTCCACTCGGCGTGAGTGTATAGGAAATAGTAGTAACCCTGGTGAGACCCGTCCAGAACAGAGTGGCAGATACTACTGTCGGCACCGAACCAATCACATTAAATGACTTTGGTACAGCTGGCGCAAGATTAATAGCAGTAGTATCAATCTGAGTTGTATAGGAGAGAGCGGGAGAATAGACGGACCCCATAGTATTCGTTATAATCATATATATTGTGCATTTACTGCTTTCTGTTAACCCTGTAAAGGTAGCACTCTTTTTTGTAACGGGCACAGTTGGGATAACAATAGAAGGGGAGGAGGGATATACGATGAAAGAATACGAGATCGCACCAGAATCCCCTGCCCAATCTATCGTTATAGAGTTGCTTGTTACGGCGCTTAGACGATAAGAACTAGGCGGCGCGGGCGGCGGGTTCGTACTTAATGAACGAACCATCGCATGTGGCGCAGCCGATTCTGTCACATACATCATGTTTGACTGACCCATACATATACCATACAGCAAGTTGTATTTCACAGTACCTGTTCTAGTATTGTATGCTGTAACTGTAGTATTTCCATCGGCAGGAATCGCCGTATTACCCACGCTATTTGGAGTACCACTGTAGATTGATACAAGGCCACCAGGCGATACTTTCCGAATACAGTAGTTATTCGTATCAGCAATATAGAGATATCCGTTCGCATCGGTCGTTAAGCCATAAGGGTAGTTAAATGTCGCGGCACTCCCCAGGCCATTTAAATAACCAGCTGTCTGGCTGCCAGCAAGGGTCGATACCATTATAGGAGAAGTAAAGCTGATTTTTCGTATAAAATGATTCGAAGTGTCGCATAGATACATACAGTTATATTTCGCGTCGTAATGTATGTCGCCTGGACTATTAAAGGTCGCAGTTAAAGCTGTGCCATCGGCAAAGCCTGATACAAGATTTGAACCCGACCCAGCAAACAAACTTGCTACTCCAGAAGGATTTATCATATAAACAGAGTGGTATGTCTTAGATACAACGTATACGTTATTCTGACTATCTACCGTTATACCTCCACCTAATACGGGGAATGATACACCAGATGTATTAAATTGGGTAGCGACCCCTGTAGAACTGATGCTCAGAACTCTCATATTATTTGCATCCGCAACATAGAGTGGCCATCCACCACCATAGCTGAATGTAAGCCAGGATGCGCCATTTAATGTTGTAAGACTGGGTAAAGGAGCCGCAATACCCGTTCCAAAAAAGGTAGTCGATATTCCTGTCGAGTCTATTTTACGAATAATATTTGAGCGCCATTCCGCGACATAGAGATTATTATTGGAATCGGCGGCTATACCACAAATCTCCTGAAACTCTGTTACAAGTGGGCTGCCGTTTACAGTTCTCTTACTTGTGGCCCAGGCCGCCGCCTGACCACAGACCGATATAGTATAGATAGGAACTTGCGGGGGTATAACCACATTTGTTAAAGCATTTGACACACTTTCGCCAGTTCTATTAAATGCTACCAGTTTGATAGATGTGTATGCCGCGCCGCCTGCAAGAGGCAGCAATGGCAAGGTAATATAGTTGTTTATGTAGAACCCCTTTTGCGCAGCTTGATTCACATTCGTTGTAAGAAATGTCGACGGCGCCGTTCCCCTTTTTACATCAGTATAGGGTGTTGTCCCATCCATTGCATAGCTGACTTCCGCCGCATCAGCGGTGGTTTGGATAAGAAATTTAAAATAAGCACCAGAATTCTTGCCTTCATATCCTGTTACAGCGGTTTCAGGCGCCCATGAAAAGGTCGCACTTATGGGATCCGCGTCTACTAGGGTAAACGAAGATGGGGCCGTGGGCGCAGGAACCTTCGTTATTTTTCTTATACGCATATACGCGGAACATACGCCTCTCTTAGCAGTATTAGCAAAGTTCACATCAGTCGTTATGTTTGCTTGGCCATAAAGGCCTCTGTCTAGGACATAAATATTATCTTGTGAATCAACCGCGACACTGGCCGGCGAACTAAATCGCGCGAAATTACCTGGCCCATCCCCAACATACATATCACCACTCGCACCACCCAAATCTAGCGTTGCGCCTACTCCAGCCACCGTGTATACCATTCCTTGCGGTGTGACGCCTCGTATTATATTATTTACATAATCAGCAATATATAGGTTATTTTTAGAATCTATCGAAATGCCCATCGGGTGATTAAATAGCGCCCCTGTGCCTGGGCCGTCAGAATATCCCGCGGAATTCTGATTTCCAGCAAAGATTACTGGCACCTCCAAGGGAGGCATACCCGCTGGAGGCGCCGGCAGCGGATTCTGGTTTAAAAGAGCATATTTAGCCTCTGTTTGATTAAGGCGATTTGCAGTTTTATTGTAGCCCACTATGTTTCCTTGTGGGGGTGGCACGATTTTCCAGATAGCATGATACTTTTTTCCTAAGATTATGTCAGAGTCACTTGAACACAACGCAAATATATTTCCACTGGTATCAACAACCATATCGTGAATTCTTGCTGGTGGCGACCATAATCTACTGTAATAATATCTATCCCCGCTTGGTATAGCCAAATTTCCTGGATATTTCATATCAATCATATAAAGGTAGTTATCATCCGCAACATAACCGCGCTTTCTCGCACTATCTATTGCCATTGATTTTGGATGCGCAAGAGCAGCGCTATCTTGATTTCCATCTATTGATTGATTCATATCGCGCGGCATAAAGCTGAATGCAGAAGTGCCCGCGCCCTCAATTATTGAGGTTACATCTATTCCAGAAAAGGTCTTATTAGTAGCATCTTTAAGAATTCTGCGAAGGTAGTGAAAGCTGAAATCCGCCATAAATACAATATCAGTGGCCTTATCCACGGTAAGGGCCTGATTCTGTTGCACAACATTGTTTAGAAGAGGGCCACTAAATGGTGTACCACTAGCACCCAGTTGGCCCGGATACCGCATATAACTTGTCATTGTATTGGTGGAAGTGGAGTACACGCGGAACGCAGTTTTATTGTTCTCGGCCGGATCTTCAATAATAAAAATATTTGATGCGGAATCAACCGCAATCTTGAAAGGGGAATAGAAGGTTGGCTGTGGATTGTAGGGCTGCGCATCCTGAACGATATAGGTCCCAGCAGTGTAGGTGCCTATGAGATTATCTATATTGTTAATAACGATTGTTCCTGGTGTAAACGAAGCAACCGTTCCAGTAAAAGAGACTGTATTTGCTCGATCAGAACGATAGACGAGTACTTTATTTCCAGGTATATGGGTAACATACGTTCCTGTTAATGTCATGGTTACTGTGCCCCCCGTAGTAGGGCTCATGGTAAATGTCGAAGAGGTTGAATCGAAGGAATTTTGCGTTCTATTCAGATAGTACGGTCCATTGCCAGATGTATCTAAACCTCTCATTGCTGAAGCATTGCCACTTGTATTACCTATACGAACTGAATTGCTTGTGGTGTTGAAACCATTCGAGTTAATTTGTTTAGGGACCGTGAAACACTTCTGTCCACCCCAGTTTGCTCCGTCATATCTACCGTCATTTCCTACGCCTACAATACTCTGTACGATGTATTCCGCATTTGACACCCATGTTATACCACCGCCTGATTGTTTCCATCGCAGAGATTTAAGAAGGGGCGCAGAAAGCTGAGCAAGAACTTTTCGTGTTCTTCTATTACCCTTCTTTCGCTTACCCCGCGTGTACAGCATTCTAACTCTATTGGGTATTTTAACCTGCCAAATATTCCTCAGTAGAAGAGTGTCGGAATGCTCGATAGTATCTCAAACACACTTATCCGACGCCTTCCCTTCCATAAAATCTCTGCATCCTCCTTCTTAAAGGTTGCTATCCGTGTCTCAAGGTCCATACTCCTCGCCGCGACAAAACATGCGTTCACAAATTCATCCAGGGTCGGTGTTGCTGATAGGCCATTCGAGGCACACCATTCCTCTATATGAGGCATCGGCTTCAGCGGCTCCTGCATCCAATCCGTCGTCTCCCTCTTAGTCCGCTGAAATAGGTCAACTACATGCGTGGTGAGCTCGTTCGAGATCGACTCAATCTTCTCCATTTGCGCCTTCAGTTCAGAAAGAACTGTATCGAGATCCTGTCCATCTTCTTGACCCGAGTCAGAATCACTGCGCGCGTCTATATCCGAGTTCATTCGTATACTATATGTTAGCAAGGTAACAATCCAATTTTACAAACCCTACCGTGTTTCTTAACTTTCGCACATGACGCTATGAGAAACTTTTCGCGATTAAACTCACCGGCTCATGATACTCTACAATCGCCGCCGCAGTGAAACTTTCTTGATTTGGCTTCATACTTATTACAAAATGTGGGGGGAAGCATATCATTGTACCCGGCCTCACAATAATATCAATGTACTTCAAATCTGCTACAAGGGGTGTATCATTCGGTGATAAATCACCGGGATACTTGTACATCCACTCCTTTGGCAGAAATCTCTCCGAATCCTTTGAGAGAATGCTCACGGTATAGATGCCCTCCGTCGGCATAATACACATATATGTCGCAACCGTCCGAATCATTCCGAGACCTCCCAGAAGGACCTCTGTCTTCACGCAGCCTGTCGCCCAGCCCATCCATGTGGTCACCTTGAATTTAGGAAGCCATGCGTGCTCGGCCCAGACCTGTAGGGCGAGCTCACCTGCAAGAGCCTCGCGGCGTTCCTGTGAAAGAACTGGCTGACCCTTCGCACTACCAAGCATAATCGGATTCTTAAGAATATCGTCCAATGGCTGGCCGCCGACGGAAAACTGCGCGAGGCGCGGGATCTTTTCTAGCGCCTCCTTTGTCAATCCCTTCGGAGGCATGATTCCCCGCACAATCAGCGGCTGCTGCTCCTCTAATAAATCGCTGAGCTGCTCTTCTAGCTGCGCCTCTTCTGCCTGTAGGATTTCCATCGTTGGCCGTCGCTGTTTGTAGAATAGAACCGCGATACAGAATACGAGTCCAATAAGAACTAAAATGTCTATCATACTTCCTCCTTAGTAAGACGCAGGATGAGTTTTCCTTGTTTTTACACGAGGCGCCTGGGATTTTCTCCCATACTTGTGAAGGGTCCTTCTGCGCGCCAAGGCTTTTGCAACTGTAACAGGTGGCTCGGGCTCAGGGGCTTCAGGCGACGGTTCGGGCGACGGCTCAGGGGCATCGGAAGGCTGTTCAAAAGTCTCGGGGACCATTTCATCCGGCGGCGCAGGAGGTATAACTAGTTCACTCACCGCTTCAGGATAATACGTTTCCGAAAGTGCTTCAGGAGGAAGTTCGGGAAATTTCTTTTGATGTGACAATAAATACCATAACATAGATATAGGAGGTTTACTAGGCGGCGGCGGGGCCTTGTAACAGTAGGTTAACAAAGAGTTTATGAGAGCTGAAAACTGCGCTTCTGTGAATTCATCATCATCTTCTACATGAATCGGGAAGATAAGAAGGCTCGTGTGCTTTTCATCGAGCCATTGGGCTATAATCTCACCCATAGACTCATCAAGAAACTCCGATAAAACATCCTGCCGCTGATCATTGTTTGCTTCAATACTTGTATCGAGTTCATTACAGAATTTGACAAAGAATTTCATATAGGCCTCTAGAGGGCTCGACACTTTCTCAATGTTTTCCGGTGTAAACCATTCCATGCTGACCACTTCGAGACCCCTCGCGCAATACATATGAACAAGCTCCAAGATGTCATCGCACAGACTTTCCTCCAAACCGCCTTCTGCGAGAGTAAGTTTTTCTACACAAAAGCGTCGGAAGCTCCAGAGAAGAACTTGAGGAATCAGGGCGGCCCAAGGATGGGAAGGGACCGGGCCCAATAGTTCTAATAGTTCTTTTCTTGGATTAAATGATGTATCCATCGCTATTCTATACATACATGCATTGGTACTTGGTACAAACGCATAGATGTTGTGTGAAAGCTCGTTCGCCCTTAAAAGGGCTCAAGCCCTTAAAAGGGCGCCCAAGGTGAGTTCTCTGAAAACGATGTCGTGAGAGTCTGCATTATCGACTTCGGCGCTACCGCATTAACCCGCATATCAGCACGCTGATTGGCCGCCGTCGCCTCATATGACCGATTCTCATTCAAGCGAATCGAACTATTTGCCTTACCCGCATCCGGATTCCACACAACCCCCGCAGAAGCAGCACGCATCTTCTCATTCTTTTCCAGCGCCGACGCAAGGTCGCTCGGGTTGTAATACATACCACCATCGGCCCCAGTCACATATATCGGCTTCTGCTGTTGTGCAGCACTGCCAGATACAACCACAATCGGGCTGGCCACAGGCGCAGGGCGAGGTGCGCCCGCATTCAGAAGAAGGTCCGGGCGTAGCTGCTCAGGCGCAGCCTTCAGAGGCGCCGCCGGCGGTGCCGGCTTCGAGGCCTTATTCATCTGCTTGTATCGATCCTGCTTCGTAGCATTGTTGAACATGTAGTCAGAAGATGCTTGAACGGCCCGAGCATCATTCTCAGCCCTACAGTCATAGGGCCCCGACCGGAGAAGAGCTTTCGGGTAAGCGAGTTCCTCAATCTTCGTGGGGTCGATCATCCCCTTCCGCTCCGGAACAAGAAGACGAGAGTTGAACATATCACCCCTCTGATTCGGCTGCCACTGATTGCCCTCACAAGTTCCAAGAGGCCGGTCCAGCCAATGAAGCTTCGATTCATCGTCAATCGCCTCCTTGTACTTTGAAGCAGGATAGAACTGCCCTCCGTTCGGCATGACAATATTGGGATTCACTTCAGGAGCAGCATCCTGCTCCCCCGCCGTCGTATACTCCATACAAATCCGTGTCCACGGGCGAGGGTCCGTCGACTGCGCAACATAGCCATCGGGCAGAGTCCGCTTCAAAATCATTGTAGGGTCCCAATGCGTCTTCAGGGCTACGGCAGGGAAAAAATCGGCCGGACCCTCTTCTTGAAACGGAAGACTCATCACAGGAGAACCCTTCTCCGTGGGGTAGGAAGAGGCCGGCGTTTCCTTGTCACCCTGAGAGTTGGAATACACATCGGGAATCGCCGTTACCTGCGTTCCATCGCGCACCGGCACTATATTGGGATTTCTCGAAACAGGGAGTTGCGCCACTACAGGGGCTTGGTTCATATAGGGCGCGGCTTGAGTATTCATCGGCCTTCTACCGTGTTGTGTAGAAGTTAAGTGTCCCCCGAAAAAGGCACCTTATTTCTTCTTCGTTCGCGCGGTAGGGTCAATCAGCGGCGCCGGCGTCATTTCCGTCATATCCTTCTTCTCTACAAGCTGTACCACGGCATTCCATTCACAATCGTTATTGTTAATCGTTGCGCCAGTTATATCGACCCAGGTAAAGGTCAGCTTGTCCATCCGACCCAAGGGAGGATAGAAGCTAATGGGATTGCTCACCAAAGTCTGCGCAAAACTACCAAATGGAGCCAGCAACAGTTTCCCGTGAAACGCCTTTGTAAATCCCGTCGGCTCCTGCGTCGCCGCCAGATTCTCTTTTGCGCCCGTGTCCATCCGATTCATGTCGAATTCTCGATTCATCTGAAGATTAATGAAATCATCCAAAATCTTAAAGAACGACTCGCCCCTATGAACTGTCTCATATGCCGTATCCGCCTTTGCAAACCCGAGATTCCAGCCCATCCCCCAGTTTTCTTCCAATTTCGCATACTGCGGGAGCAAGGCTGACTGCCACAAAATAGTATATGTAAGCGGGTCAGTAAATCTCTGTCGATTCAAGGCCGAAGCCGGCAGAATATACTGAAGGTCCGTCTTAATAAAGTTAATCACATAGTTATTCACATTCGAGTTAATCTTCTGTACAAGTTCCACCTGCGTATTATACTGATTATACAGGCTCACGAATCGACCGTAGAAATCACCAAAGCTTGTCACATTTGAGAGATTTGACCCCGCATAGCCCTGAATCACATTTGCGCCGAAAATCTTGCCATTTGACCCAATCACGAATTGAGCGTTGAAGTTTGAGAGAGAACGGTAGTAATCCGGATTGAATTGATTCGAGGAGGTTCCCAACATTGGGATTTCTCCACTCAAATCTCCCATAGTAACATAGCCATAATCATATCGATTGGTGAGACTCGTGCGCAGCAATACCTGTGATTTCTCTGTAGGCGAATAGTTGCGCACGGCCAGATAATAATAGGGGTTGCTCGGTGTCGACTTCTGTAGCGGAAAGGTGAAAACGAAAGAGTTGAAGTTGATTCCATGGAAGCCAAAATCGGCCACGGAAAAGTTGTTCGATGATTCCAGACCCCAGCGCCCCGAAATGTCCGTCACCATCGTGGAATAGGAGTTATAGCCGATAATGGCCGTATGCGGATACTCGGGGTACTTGAGACCATCATAGTTATTCAAAAAGGTAAAGTTCTTCGCAATCTGCTTGAACACGATACGCTGGAGCGGGTAAAAGAGCTGCCACCCCTGATAAATCTTACGAGGACTGTCAATCACATCATTGCGATTTCCATAGAGTATATTTCCCACCAGAGACCACTTCGCCCCATTCGCGCCCTGCGTAAAGTTACTCGTATTCACGGGGAACACATACGTCGATGTAGTAATGCCAGCAACCGATGTAAACATCGGGTTATTTGACGGACCGAAGCTCGTCACCTGATAGAAGTGCGTCGGGTCATAGTCCGAAAGCATATAAATATAGTCCTTGAACGGCTGGCGAGAAATAATCGGCTCCTTGAACACGGTCAGATTGCTAGTTGTGGTCATACTGACGACCTGGATTTGCGTGGGGCGATTCGACGACCATGCATCCTGCTCTCCAGAAAACGACGTGTATTTGTAAAAGGGGTTCGCCTGAATCAGCGCATTTGAAGGCGTCACAAGCGCATAATCAGTCATGCCGTGCTGAATCGCCCCAGGCAGATAATCTCTGTACGGGAAGATGTAGAAACTCCCATACTGCTCCTTGGGCGTCTGGCGCGTCACCAGGCGATTCAGATTGGAGTTGTAGCCTGGGAGGTCAAGGGGTGTCACTACCGTCAATGTAGATGTTGTGGCGGCGTGCTTACAGATGGCCGTAAAGGTCGTCGGAGTCCGCAGCCCCATCGTAAATCCGCCAAAGTTGTTATAGGTGATATTGGTGACCTGCTGCTGCGTCGGGTCGAATCCTGGAAGGTTCGCGATTTCATAGGTGGCCTGTAGGTCGCCAGTAAACGGGTCCATTGTTCGAATCAGAATCTTATTGGATAATGTTACGGAAGGGGTCACATTCGAATACGCAAAGAACGCATATTCGCGCTCATTTGCGGCCACTCCCAAGAAGTTAATATTGCTTTCCGCTGCAGAGTAGACTTGGTCAAGGGTGAATTGATACTTCTCTGTCAAGGACTGATTCGTCGTATCGGAAGAATACTCGAAGATTCTGTAGTAGGAATCCTGGGTCAAAATGTAGCCAGAAACATCTCCAACAATCAGCGAGGGCGCATACGGGAGCGGGTCCCACGGCTTCATTGTGTTCGAGAGCAGCGCAAAAGGATATGGGACAATGTACTGGAGAAGATTTGTTCCTATCGCGGGAGATAGCTCATATTTCGACTGTGTCTGGTCATAGCCCGCAGGAGGCCCTCTCGTCGTATCAGGACTGGCCTTCGTGGTAGGGACGACAATACCCGTGTTCGACTGTGTCCTGGACCCGTCAAAATAGTGTGTAGCACCCGAAGCGTCCGAATAGTACGGATAGGCTACGGGCGACCCTACAACACCGTCAAACGTCGTGAATTGCCGGTTGGATTTGAAAGGGAAGAAGGAATACATGGAGTTGATATCAAAGTTGGCCTGCCCACGAATCTGCGAGTAGCCGTATAAATACGAGTTCGACCCTGTTTGAAAGGTGGGGTCCCTCACGAATTCGTAATAGGTGCCCCCCGCCGGGTCGAATCCGAGATCCTGATTCCCCTCCGTATAAGTAATGGATTTGGAGAATTTCAGAACGGCCAGCGCATCGGTAAGGGGGATTTGGTGGACAAACCGATTCATCGTGATTGCGGAATAATAGACGCCCACATACTGAATGCCCAGGTTACCATCCGTTTCCGGATCATCTGTTGTATAGACGCTCTTGAACATCATACGCTCAATATCCCAGACACCCTGGTCGGGTACGAATGAGAGGCCAAAGACGCCGTCGCCGAATTGGATAGACTGGTTCGACCCGCCATAGATATATCCTTGAAGGGGCGTATTCGTTGTAGTATTTACAAATGGCGCAATATAGTTGGAACTTGTAATCAGATTCGATGTCATAGGCGCCTGATTCTCCGAGTTCGCCAAATAGTTCGTGCCATACCAATGAACCTGGCTCGTCTGTCTTGCGGCCACCGCTGCGGGCGTATACAGACCGCCACCCTGCGGCTGTAAAATACTATTACCACTCGTCGCGGTGATATATTGCTGCGCAGGAGCGTCGTAGCCAGTATCGACTTGAAAGAAATAGCCTGTAATAGGGTCAACGCGCAGACTGGCCGCCGGCGTCCCATTGCTAAGAGGCTGTGATGCAATGTATCCAGAATAGTCGGTAAGATCCGTGCTCACCCCATTCTTATCGTAGCCAATAGCGGCTGTGGAGAAGGTCAGATTCGAAAATAGGGCGTCTTGAATACTCAAGGTCTGAATGGCCGGCTGGATGGGTAGACGAATGTACGCGGAGTCAGCATTCACCGCATAGTTCGTATTTGAAAGCGCCTGCGGCGTCGACGGGTCTGCCAGAGGGTCAAAATGTGCGAGGGTACTTGTCAGTGTAGTATAGTTTGACCCGTTCGGAAACCAGGGGACTACAAAGAAGGGCTGCGTAGCAATCGCCGTAGCAATCGACCGCGCCAACACATAGTATCTCTCATTCGCATAGACATTAAGCGTGACAGTTGCGGTCGACTGCTCCGTAGTTGTACTGAAACTTGTCAAATAGTTAATCGGCTTCTCATTGCGATTATCGGAAATATCAGCCATAAAGGCCCCGCGGTCATGATATACATACATGTTCATTGGTGTAACAAACTGTGTTGTTGATGCCGCCAGTGTAAAGGACATCGGATACCGATAGGCGGGCGCACCAATAGAGCTGTATCCAGGCGGAAAGGGCGTAGTAAGTTCATAGAATCGTCGTGTATCACCTACCTGAATTTTCTGGGTGGCTGACCCCCATTGAGCTATAGAGTCATCATATGAGTTTCCAAATGAAGTATGCTGCGTGGTAGAAAAGCCAGGAACAACTACAATAGAGTTTAGTCCAAATCCCGCATTAATATCCATTTTCCTATTTTGCTGATTCTCCACAAAGCAGTAGCTGTTATCGAACACCCGCTGAGCACTCAGGTCATAGGTTATCGCATTATAGGCGGGATAGCGATACTCTGTAGGGCGCGGCAATGTCTCAACCTGTAGGGTCTGTCGCACAGGACTCTTGAAGCGCAGGACGGTATACTTCGCCGCGTCAATCGGAAGGACCATATCCGCATACCGAGTCATCTGATTCGCGTACAGAGTACCACTCACATCGACAAAGCCGCGGAATTCGTCTTGCTGGCCCAGAAGAACACTGTAGGGATAGTTGGAAGTCGTCGCGGGATTCCCCGACTCTAGATTGTACGGATACGGAATCGTCGGCTCGGGCAGATTCGTCATGCGGTTCCAATACTTGGGCGCAGATTGCTGTAGGGATGTCAACAGACTCGTATCTCTCACCGGCAGATTTCGGTAAATCACATTCGAATCGAAGTTGGAACTAATCCCTACTGCCTGATAGCCGTCTCGTAGAGGCAGCGGATTTAGAGGGTCGGCCACGTAATCCAGACTATAGGTGTTGAAGTTGATGCCAAAATAGACGGCCAGCCACCGCTGAATCGTATAAAACATGTCGTTCAGAACGGCGAGCAAAATCGTATTTTGTGTGTTATAGCCGTTAAAGGTTGTCTGGTCAATCCCATTCTGATTCAGTTGCTCCGCAAAGCTCTGTGTCTGCTTGTAGTTAATCAGGCTCACCAGACTTGTATTGAGCGTAGGGCTCGCAAATGTAACACGGTTCGATTGGGTTTCATAGGACACATTGTACTTATTGATAAGTGTGTAGCGAAAGGTGTGCTGAACACGATACACATCTAGGAGGGCTGAGTTAATCGCAATAACCTCCAAAATAACCGGGTCATTGATTCCCTGGAAGGTATAGACGCATCGACTTGTAACCGTCTCACCAGACAATAGATACTTCCCAGAAGTCACTAGCTCAAGATTCAGTGAAGTTGGATAGTTATTATCGAGTAAAATCTCTTTTACCACCGGATAATAATAAGCAATCTTCATTTGGTCTGTCGAATAACTCGAAAGACCCGCGTACTGCCCTTGAAAGTATTTGGAAAGAATGAGGGCCATCGTCGGATTCGGGATGTACTGGTCCAGCAAGGAATCATAGTAGTTGTCACCCGGAAAGTTGAAGCCGATACTATAGTCACCAGTGGCCGCAAAGCGGGGCGCAAAATCCTGGAATCCATTGGGAAAGTCGTAGAAGATTGGAGTCACATTTAGACGAGTATTTAGTTCCGATAGGAGCGAGCCGATATCATATGTACCCTGGCGTATAAGAGTTTTTATGATATTCGGATACACATTTCCACTGATATCCGTTACAGTCCGATTCAGTTCTTGAATATTCACATTAGTATTTGCCTTATCAGGACGAAAATAGAAAAAGGCCGATAAGAGTTTCACCTGAACTAGTTGGAAGCTCGTTACATTGGAGTATACACGAGGTAGTCGGAGAGTAAGATTTGTCGGCTGGACGAAGACATTTCTATCTCTATCTCGACTATCCAACATAATAATACTGTTTATCGATTGTGAACTCGACTTGAGTTCGCCGCCCGATGGATCCTTGTCGAGCTGATAGTTTTTGAAGGTCGGATATCCGGCGCCAACATTAAATCCAGGAAGGGAGTCAGGTATTTGGCGATTTCCCGAAGCATCAAAGGTGTTTCCTCCACCCATATTTGTAATAGCAAGGCCCTGCGCTAGCGCGCGAAAGTTGGGAAGGCTTTCGGGCACAGTCTCCTTCGCATAGTCGCTCGTCGTAGAATCCGTTGTAAATGATACGTCTGTTTCTGCCGTGGTATCCGACGCAGATCCGGATCCAGAACTCACGTCCGAATCCGATCTGTAAGGTCTGTATGCCATACCCCTTCTATCAAAGAATGGTGTTTCTTTGGGCCACAATGCTGCGCGTTATTTGCTCCACTTCCGACTCCAGAGTTGATATTAGCCCCATAAGGTGCTGTGTCACCCCATAATGGGTGTATTTGATTTGTGCTATATCAAGCCCCCTTGTGGAAGAAATCCACGCATGTTCATGGTTCCCAAGGGCGGTCACAGACTTGGGAAACGCCGGTGAAATATCTGTAGTAAGGAATCCAAGGCGATGCGTATCATTCACGCGAAAGGTCGACATATAGGCGTCAATATACTTGTAGCGCTTCAGCGGGATCTGGGAAAGCGTGGAATAACAACGGGTCGTATCGGCCGCCTCTACATCCTCTTTTAAGGCAGGGTCCGACGCATTTAGCAGTTGCCCGGTGTATATAACACTTCTCATCGATGCATCATTGAACCGATTATCAATCGTGATTCCATTGTTTTGATTGGGAAATGTGAGTACACCCGAGTTCATTACCAGACCTGCGTTGGAGTTCACTAAATTCTGTAACAGGCCCTGGGAAGGAACTTGTTGCGCAAACAAATTTCCTTCCAGTTTTGTGTATCCATCACTCTCTGTCTGCGTTACTTCAATATAGGGTTTCTGGTCACCATAGACAGGATTCGTCCGCCGTAGAGGGTAGTTATAGATATTCGCATTGCTAAGTTGATAAGTCCCATTCACCATATTGGATCCATAAAAGGTTGCGAGCCTGTTTCCATTGAGTGAAATATACGACGTCCCCGTCGATGTTAAATAGTTCGTGTATTTGAAGTCCATTGTAAGATACACCGGGGTCTGAGGATATCCAAATGTATACGTCTGTCGAAGGCGGCTGTTCCCCTGGTCCGCGATCAAAAAGTTGCCCGAGTTGTCTATGGTAAGCCCCGTAGGCGTGTTGAAATACGCATTCGAAAGTGGCCCCGCATCCCCCAAGTAGCTGCCCCCTGTACTCACAAATGTCATGGCCTGGACAGTACTTGTTATCCGATTCAGCCTCCAGAGCCCATTTGTAGCAACTTCTGTAAAATATACCTGCGAGTTCGAATCCACCGCTATAGAAGTGGTGCTCGCCAACATAGTACTCGCAAACGACCGGCCCTCCGTAGGAGGACTATAGTCTCCACCGCCAGCATAGGTTGCTATCATACTTGACTCGTTCACCACGCGAATCCGATTGTTGTTTAAGTCCCCTACATAGAGGAGTTGTTTCGCCCCGTCGATTGCGAGTGCTGTAGGATTATTGAGGGTCGCATAGATAGATGATATAGAATCACCATTGTATCCTGCGACACCCGTCCCCACAATAGTAGATATTATTCCCGCGGGGCTAATCTTTCGCACGCGCTGATTGTCTCGGTCCGTGAAATAGAGGTTCGCATTGGAATCACTTACAAGAGTGTTCGGGCTGCTGAGATATGCGAGTGTTGCGGGACCACCTTCTCCGCCAAATCCTGGGATACCCCTGCCCGCCACGCCAGATATTACGCCCGTTGTAAGGTCAATAGCGCGTATCACATGCGCCGCATCATCAACCACGTATAGTTTATTAGTATTCGCGCCCATTGCGAGGGATTGAATGCCCCCAAAGACTGCGGCGGCGGCGCCGCCTCCATCGCCCGTGTACAAGGGGCTACCGTTCCCTGCGAAAGGATAGATAATCCGCATAGTAGGGTCGACATAGCGAACGCGGGAGTTTCCATTATCTGCTATGTAATAATAGCCGCTGTTTTTATCAACTGCGATATGGCTCGGTGAGTTAAGTAGGGCGAAGGTTGCGAAACTGTAGTCGCCTCCATTTCCTTGCCGCGTCGCCTTTCCTGCAACCGTCGCAATCCTATTATTGCCCATATTCACAAACCGAATACATTGGTTGTCTGTGTCCGCAATATAGACATTCCCATTTATGTCTGTCGCAACTCCTGTAGGGGTTGAGAGACTCGCATTCACTGCGAGGCCGCCGTCGCCTCCATATGCGCTCACACCATTCCCCGCAATCGTCTGAATATTCTGTGTGATCGCATCGATGCGCCTCACACGGGAGTTTCCCGTGTCGCAAAAATAGATATTGCTGTTCGCATCTATCGCAATGCCCCGCGGAGTTGAAAGAGTTGCGGCCAAGGCTGCGCCTCCGTCCCCTCCGAAGCCAGAATTATAGGTTCCCGCAATCAGATTTATCGTGCCCTGAGGAGTAATCTGACGAATAGCACAGTTGCTCAAGTCCGTAAAATAGATATTGTTCGAAAGGTCTACTGCGAGGCCAAAAGGACTATTTAGTGTCGCCGCCGTCGCCGGCCCTCCATCGCCCATATTTCCTGCGACACCAGGAGTGCCCGCATAGGTCGCAATCGTAGACCCCACGATTTGGCGGATGATTTGATTGCCAGTATCTGCGATATAGATGTTTCCTGAAGCATCTGTCGCCGTTGCGGTGGGAGTCGAAAGGGTCGCCGTATATGCGAAGCCCCCATCGCCAGAATATGAGGAGTCGCCCGTTCCCGCAATGCTTAGTACGATGGGGTCAGATGTGACCGTTCGGATACGGACATTGCTAATATCTGTTATAAACACTTGACTTTGCGGTGAAACGGATACAGCGAGCCGAGGACCAAAGGCCGCCCCCAAAGGATACTTGCCGTCGCCATAGAAATACCGGTAGTTTCCCGCGACAGTGCTGATTGTACCCGCTGGACTAATCTTCTGTATCTTCCAGCCGAGATCCTTCGTTCCCACGTAAATATTCCCACTAGAATCCATCGCCGCCTTCGACATCTCTGTTCCAAGGGCCGCCGCTGTAGCTATCTGGCCGTCAACTATCATGCCAGGTGTCCCCGTCCCCGCAATACTATTCACATAGGGAGTAGAGAGAAATATCTTCACCTGCGCAACTGGGTTTACGATAGTATAATAGGTCGTCTCATTCATAGAGGCCTGAAAGGTTGCCTCCTCAAAGTATGTACCCAAGCCCGTCACCTTCATAAAGGAGTCGCCACTCGCATTAAAGGACGATGTCAAGAGCCAGGGCGTACTCGGATTAATCGTACTATAGTATTCCGGAAATCCTGTTGTAATCTGGGTTGCCGTCAAACTGCTTGTCGCCGCAGTTCCCGAGGTTACTGTACTTATAAATGTGTCCTCGAACCGTGCTCCTATTGGATGTATAAATTTCATCACAGTTCCCGTGGATATTTCATCTGTAACAATACTGCTACAGTGAATTTCCTGGATGGTGTCGGCCCGCGATCCCATAATGGATCCCCGTGAGTTATTAATCGACACATTTTTGAAAGAAACATTGCTCAGGCCATTCATGTATACCCCGTCAGCGACTGTTACACCGCCAGTAGTAAAGTTTGTAATATTATCACTCGTGGCATCAAGCTCTGCGGCCTCGCCGCCATTGGTCAGTACGGTCAATGTGCTAAGACTTGTAAATGGCGCGTTCAGCGTTCCATTTGCGCCCACGCTCGATATCATCCAATAGCCCGAAATATCATACATAGCTCCAGCGAAGCTTATCATAAAATCTCCATTCGATGGGACCTGATCGTTCAGTTGAATACCTTGTGTAACAAGGGCTCCCGAATTCTCCACAGATTCGGTGTAGACACTCTCCCCAAAGGTACCCGAGTTCGCTTGAACACTCGATACTACTAGAGAGCCGCTCGCATTCACTATGGCCGCGCCCCCAAGAGTAAGATATTCCAAGGTATCCGCCGGCCCAAAACTCTGTAGGGACAGATTGGATGTAGCAATCGAGTTCGACGCGGTTAGCCACAAAGTATTAACAGTAGAAGGTATTGTCGCCGAGACTCCTACCATACGAATGCCATTTGGCCTGTTCACCATAGATTGATAAGCATCTGAAAATATAATGCTACTCATCACATTCATGGATTCGCCGCTTGTAAGAGGGGTGGTTATCGCGCGCGCCTTTATAAATCTGCCCGATGTCACCTCACCGTCAATACTCACCGGCCCCACAAATCCAGAAGATGTGAAAATATTGACAGTATTCACATTGATTACAGTCCCGCGCTGCCCTCGAATCGTGCCCCCAGTAGTTACATTGCCGCCCACATAAATTGTACCCAGTTTACTCGAGATGTTTCCTGTAGTAAAAAGGTTGCCCCCCGTTGAGATACTTCCTCGATATGACGCACTCCCCGTTGTAAGAAGGGGCCCACTAATGTATTCATTTCCTGTCACCGTGATTCGATAGTCACCCGGCCGCGAAGCAAGATATCTCGGCACAGAGTTAATATACATCGTGCTCGCGTACACCGCGCCCCTCGCCACCATCGTGGAATCGGCAACAATACTCCTCGCAGCCGCCGCGCCGGTTGAGACAAGCCCACTCATTTCCGCAAGATATGTATTCACCGTGCCCACATCCAAACTCTTATAGGAGTTTGCCACAGTAGGATTCGAAAAAGACGCCGAGTTTACAATCGTCCACATGCCATTCATCTCCGAGTGTAGAGTTATGTAGCCAAACCGCTGTCGAATACTCGTGCTCCAAGTACCATCGCTGAATCCCGTCCCATCTACAGTACTCAATAGAATGGCCTGAGGCGATGACGTGAATCCTGTCGCGTCAATCACTGTCACTAGCTGCCCCGGGATTGTCGTGGATGACACATACACTATATTAAATTGACCATT
>Ga0114974_10001114_pt1 | contig 21358 bp, 25 predicted proteins | sample S_130206_EF_Meta_FD_87318 | JGI IMG/M metagenome (GOLD analysis project Ga0114974, IMG submission 87318) | Freshwater microbial communities from Lake Simoncouche, Canada to study carbon cycling - S_130206_EF_MetaG | ecosystem: Environmental > Aquatic > Freshwater > Lake | place: Lake... | reverse complement strand
TGGTGTATGAACTAGATTCTACTACTAGAGGCGACGGTGGTTTTGGTAGCACCGATATTAAATCAGGTGAAAAGACCAAACAACAAATGCAAAATATTGCGGATTTATATGAAAAAATTAGTGGAAACATAACCACTCCATCAAAAAAATATGTAGATTCAATCAAAGAAAGAGAAAGACAATTAGGATAAATTTATGAATAAACCATTATGTGTAATTCAAGGTCCGGTATTCAATAGAAGCGGATATGGTGATTTGGCAACCGATTTAGCAAAAAGTCTTGTTAGATACGGTAAATATGATGTGAGAATCAATCCTACAAGATGGGGTGGGTGTCCATCTAAAGCAACTGTAGAAGAGTTGATCACAGATGATGACAAACAATTGGCAAAAATGTTTCTCACTCAACCATTGAATAAACAACCAGATTTGTTTATTCAAATTAGTATCCCAAATGAATTTCAACCAACAGGTAAATATAATATTGGTATTACCGCAGGTATTGAAACTACTATGGCATCTGGTCAATTCGTTGAAGGTTTGAATCGTATGAACATGAATGTTGTTACTAGCAATCATGTAAAGAAAGTATTTGAATCTGCACAATATACAAAACAATTTGAAGATGGTAGAAAAGAACTTCTTAAGAGTGAAAAACCAATAGAAGTATGTTTCTGGGGTGCAGATACAAACATCTATAAAAAAACTGATGAAAAGGTTGAATCAATTGACAATGTATTAAATTCCATTCCAGAAAAGTTTGCGTTCTTATTTATAGGACAATGGACTCATAGAAACCCATATCATGATCGTAAAGACATTGGAAATCTTATCAAGACATTTAGTAATACATTTAAAGATAAGTCTCCGGAAAATAGACCTTGTTTATTGTTAAAAACAAGCGGAGTAAATTTCTCAGTCGTTGATCGTGATGAAATTTTGGGTAGAATCAAACAGATTCAATCAGAAGTTGGTGATAACTGTCCAAATGTATATTTACTTCATGGAGAATTAACACCTACGGAAATGAATGGTTTGTTAAATCATGAAAAGGTAAGGGTTCATGTTAGTTTTACTCATGGTGAAGGATTTGGACATCCAATTTTATTATCTACATTGAGTGGGAAACCAACAATAGTTTCAAATTGGAGTGGACATTTAGATTTCTTGAATCCGAAGTATACTTCATTTTTTGAAGGATCTATAAAACAAATTGATCCGGCATCTGCAAATGACTGGTTGATTAAAGAATCTAGTTGGTTTTATGTTGCGTATGGATTGGCTGAAGACAAATTCAAACAATATTATCATAGTTATAATCAATCATATACTGATAAAGCAGAACAACTTCGTATTGAAAATGCCGAAAAGTTTAGTCTTACTGCAATGGATAAAAAGTTATGGGGAATTTTAGATAAATATGTTCCGGAATTTTCTTTTGAAAAGAGTATCGTACTACCTAAAATGAAAAAAATTGAATTTCCTAAATTAAATAATGTTGGATAATTATGTCAAAACCGTTTATATCATATTTAGTAACCACTAAAAATACAGGACTTGAACTTCAATTTCTGTTGGAAAGACTATACAAATATAGTCAAAACAATGAGTGTATCATTTTAGACGATTACAGTGATGAACCGGATACGTTACAAGTATTAAATAACACATCTGATAAAAGTTTCTTTAAAGTTCATAAACATAAATTAGAAAGAAACTATAGTGAACACAAAAATTATGGCAAAAGTCAATGTCAAGGAGAATATATTTTTCAAATTGACGATGACGAATTACCTTCCGAAACATTGTTAGAATCATTAAAAGAATTAATTGAATTAAACAATGACGTTGATTTATTTTGGATTCCTCGTATAAATATATTTTTGGGAGTTGATGATATAGAAGCAAAAAAATGGGGATGGAGATTGACAAAAATACCAGAATTAGTTAAAGAAAAAATAATAGATGATCAAAGTTATGAATATAAATTTTTAAAAAATAATGGATATATTTTGGAAGAAACCAAAATATCATAATACTTATATATACTAGCTTGAATTCAAAGTAGCCTTTATAAGTATTATGAGCAGACCAAAATTAAAAACACCAGATTATATAGAAGAAGTGTTGATAGATAATATAAATAAATGGGCTAGAGTTTGTCCAAAATGTAATAATAAAATACTTCATAAAAGCTTATATATTGCTAAACAATGTCATAATAAAAAAAGATTATGTCAAAAATGTGGGTGTGCATGGGGAAAAGGAATGACCAAAGAAACACATCCATCTTTATTAAAAATGAGCAAAAACGTTTCTAAATCAATGAAAAAATTTAGAAAAACAAACCCACCGTGGAATAAAGGTTTAACAAAAGAAACAAGTGATATTGTAAAACATATGTCAGAAAATCACGTTGGTTTTAAACATGATGATAAAACTAAAAAAGTAATAGGAGAATATAGCAAAGAACTTTGGAAAAATGATGATTATAGATCCAAAATTATCAATAAATTAAAAGAAATAATAGGGGATGAAAATCATATAAACGAGTGGAGATTAAAAATGGAACAAAATGGATATTTTACTCCTCTTGAATTAAAATCAGAATTTGAAAAATATAAACAATTAGTATGGACTTATACAAGAAAAAATAACTTGAGTTTATTAGAAAATTATGATAAACGAGGAAGATCTAAATATCATGTAGATCATAAATTTAGCATAACGCAAGGATTCTTAAACAACATTCCACCAGAGATAATTGGGTCATTTCACAATTTAGAAATGTTATATCATACAAACAATATAAGAAAAAATAGTAAATGTTCAATAACAAAAGAAGAATTATTAAAATTATATTATGGCGAAAATTAAAATAAAATACAATCCACCAATTGTAAACGCACCCGACCCACAAGGTAGATTGTTTAAAAATGTATCTTATATTGAATGGAAACGTAGATTGCATGAAAAAGTAGAAGGTGCAAAGACATATGTCCATTTACCTGCAGTATATGAATTAGCATTACATCATAATAAAACAATTGAAAAACAAATCCAAACAAATGTAAAGTACAATAAAATGTTTACAGAAGAAGAAAATAAAGGATTTAAAGTATAAATCATCTAATGAAGAAAGTACTAATAATTGGCGGTGGATTATTTGGATGTACAACTGCAATTGAATTATCTAATCACTTTGATGTAACTTTAATAGAAAAAGATTCTGAATTAATGGTAAATGCATCTAAATGCAATCATAATCGCATTCATTATGGTTATCATTATCCAAGAAGCATTGAAACAGCAAAACAAAGTTTGGAAGGAATTTTACTTTTTGAAAATTATTATAAAGATTCGATAGTTTCAAATTTTAAAAATTATTATGCAATTGGTAAATATAATAGTAAAGTTAATTCACAACAATATAAAGTATTTTGTGATACAGTAGGCATTCCTTATCAATCAGAGTTTCCCACATCCAATATAATTAATCCAAATCTAATTGATGATTGTTTTAGAGTGACCGAACCAATATATGACTGGAATATATTGAAAGATATTATTCTTTCTAGAATTAATAACGTCAACATAAAATTAAATGAATCTTTTAATGAAAGTTATTTAAACTATGACTACATTATTAACTGTTCATATTCTGGTATTAATAAAGTAAACAAAATAGTTGGCGTCGTCCCGCTTAATTTTAAATATCAAGATGTAATAATTCCTATATTTGAATATAACCATGAAAAAATCGGACTTACTATTATGGATGGTGACTACTGTTCAGTAATGCCAAATGGTATGAAAGAAAATAAGTTTTTACTGTATCATGTAAAACATTCTGTAATTCAAAGTTCTGACAGTGAAATAACAGATATAAAAAAGGATATATCAGATAATTTAGAATTGATAAAAAAAGATTCTGTAAGATATTATCCATTTTTAAAAGATGTAAAATATACTGATTATTGGAGAACTATAAGAGTATTACCAATTAATAAAAATGATGAACGGCTTACTAAAGTAATAACATATACAGATAAACCAAATTACGTTGTCGTATTTTCAGGTAAGATTTCAACTTGTGTTGTAATTGCTAAAAAAATTAAAAATAAATTGCTTTATAACGTATGAAATCCGGATTGATAGGTTATGGGTATTGGGGGAAAATAGTTCATAGCAAACTAAATAATTGTGTTATTAATCCTCCATATGATGATGTGGATTGGATTTTTGTAACTACTCCTCCCGATTCTCATTTTAATATAGTAAAAGAATATCTTAATAAAAGAAAGAACGTATTCTGTGAAAAACCTTTGACATTAAGTATAGAACAAACACAAGAATTAATTGATTTATCAACATTGTTAAATAAAAAATTATATATCGATAATTTATTTCTGTTAAGAAATGAAATTAAACATTGTAATTTAATTCCACAAAAAGTAATTGAGTTCATATGGTATAAGAACGGACCATTTAAAGACAACATTTTAAATGATTTATTATATCACGATTTGTATTTGATTATACATTTTTTAGGAGTGTGTTTTATTGAAAATCTTAAAATAAGTAAAAATACACATAATAAATTTAAAGTTAGTTTTATCTATAAAGATGTTCTAGTTAAAATAGACTATGATAGAGAATATCAAGGAAACAAAAAGAAAATTATTAAAATTGACGATTATGTTCTTGACTTATCACTGCCAACGAACGATCCTTTAAGTGAATCTATACAATTATGTTTTGAAAACAAAATTGATTATATCCGTAATCATCACATAACTTTAGAAACAACAAAACTCTTAACATATTTTTATGATTGAAATTTTAATACATGTAATGCCGGCTGAAATAGATCAGTTAGAACAAACTTTAATTCAACTTAAAAAAAGTCATAATTATATTAAAAATGATGACTTTTTAGTTGAAGTATGTCTTAATGTAAATTTAACAGACTGGGAAAAAAGTAAGTTAGATTTGAAATTTTTTGAATGCAAATTAAATAATTTTGAAAAATTAACATCTTCATGGGCAAAAACAAGATTTTGGATAAGTCAAAATAATGAAGTTTTAGGATGTACCGATTTACATAGATTATCAGGAAGAAAATATAATCCTGACGCATTTATTTGGTTAGATGTAGATATAGTTTTTAGTGACAGTCTTTTGTTTTATATGACAGAAACATATAAACAATTATCTAAATCAGAAAAATATATTATTATTACTCCGGAAACTACAAGAATATGGGATAACACATGGGATGTAATTACTAATAAAAAAGCGTTAAAAGAAGAAGCGTCCAAAGAAAATTATTTTAATAGAGATCCATATGTTACAACAGGATTGGTGGGAGAAGTAAATGTAACTAAAATTAATACGTTTAAATTTGCAAGTGGATGGTTTACATTATTATCAAACAAGTTAGTAAAAAAAGCAGATATTCCTGAAAGAATGGGACCATATTATATGGATGACACATTTATAATGTCATGTTGTATTTATGGACAAGAAAAAGGTTTTATAGCATCACAATATCTAATAAATCATGAAATTATTATCGAAAACAATAAATTCAGATGTAATCCATATAAAGATTACATTGTAACCATCAATAAAAAAGATGAATACATGGATATTGCAAAAAACAATTTCAATGAATCTGTATATGAATTTTTAAACAAATTATGAAATTATTTATTAATTTTAGACGAGAAGAAGATTTTTGGTTTTTAGACAAATTTAAAGATAAACCATTTACTTTTTTCTATGATTATCTTCCCAAAAATAGAGCCGAATTAAATATAAATCCATATAATTTTATAATGATACATGAACCAGATGAATTTTTTGGTTATCATAGATGGATAAAAGAAAATCATCATTTATATAATGCTATATTAACTTGGAACGAAGATATTGCAAAAACTTGTGATAATACATCAATTTTTACTTGTAATTATCAACAAGACAATAAAGAGTTTTACGATAAATTTTTAAATGTTAACAAAAAATTTGAAGTGAGCTTTTTATGTGGCATAAAAAATATATCTGTCGGACATAAATATAGACATGAAATTTATGATTTAGTAAATGATATCAATATACCAAAAAAATGGTTTAAAGTATTAGATGATTTTGATTTAAAAAATAATGTTAGACCGGGATACAATGAATATGATAAAAATTTAAATCATATACCCAAACATTTACTAAGCTGTCCTCAAGTTTTTGGAAAACGTATTTGTTATGAAGAATCAATGTTTCATGTATGTGTTGAAAATATTAAATCTAACAATTGGTATACCGAAAAAATAGGTGAATCATTTTGTACCAAAACAGTTCCTATCTATTGGGGATGTTCAAACATAGGAGATTTTTACGATAAACGTGGTATAATTACATTTGAAACAAAAGAAGAATTAATCAATATAATTAATAATCTTACACCCGAAATGTACTATGACATGAAAAAATATATTGATTATAATTATAATCTTGCGTTACAAGATTCTTTTGAAAAACAATTATGTTCATTTTTTGATGAAATAACAGTATTAAATAATATATGAAAGATTACGTAATTGTCACTGCATTAGAACAAGAATTTCCATTTAAAGAAGAGTTTAATATTCTTTATACTGGTGCAGGTAAAATAAATGCTAGTATTTCTCTACTGTCATATTTGTATGATAATCCAACTATCAAAAATGTAATAAATGTAGGAACCGCAGGCGGTGTTTCGGTTGATAGACATCAAGTATATGAATGTGGAATTTATATTCAAGGGGATATAATGTATCCATCATATGAACTTGAAACTTTAACGTTTCATACATCTAAATATACTTTATCTACGTTCGATTCTTTTCAAAAATCTTTACCAGAAAGAAAATGTGATTTGATAGATATGGAAGGATTTGCATTTGCCAAAATATGTAAATTAAAGAAAGTAAATTTCTTTTGTTTCAAATATATATCTGATATAGTAGGTGACAATCAACAAGAAGTTGATTGGATTGAAAATTACCACAAAGGTAGATTTCTATTAAAAGAAAGTGTTATGAAATTATTATGAATAATGTGCTTATTACAGGTGGTGCAGGTTATATTGGTTCCATTCTTACAGAAAAATTATTACAAAGTGGGTATAATGTTACTGTTTTAGATAGTTTGATTTATAATCAATTATCTCTCTTAGGATTTTGTCACAATAAACAGTTTAAATTTGTACACGGTGATGTTAGAAATGAAACTCTGTTAAAAGATCTAGTAGATAGTGTAGATATTATTATTCCATTGGCTGCCATCGTTGGTATGCCTGCTTGTAAATCATACCCGCAAGTAGCAATTGATGTTAATTATAAACATATCGCAAATGTATTAAAATTTGCGGGTAAAAATAAAAAGATCATTCTTCCAAATACAAATAGTCAATACGGATCTTCTACCGAAATAATCACGGAAGAAAGCCCATTTAAACCATTATCTTTATATGCAGAAACTAAATGTGACGCAGAAAAGGCATTGTTGGATAATCAAAATGGTATTGCATTAAGATTAGCAACTGTATTTGGTATTTCATACAGAATGAGAATGGATTTACTAGTCAATGATTTAACATATAAGGCTATTACTGATGGTTATTTAGTACTATTTGAATCCCATTTTATTAGAAACTATATTCATATTCGGGATATTGCTAACACATTTCTTTTCATGATCGAAAATTATGATAAATGTAATGGTAATGCATACAATGTAGGACTTTCATCTGCAAACTGTAATAAATTACAACTTGCTGAGAAAATTAAAGAATATGTACCAGAATTAGTTATTGTTAAAAACGAATTCAAAAAAGATTTCGATCAAAGAAATTATATAGTATCCAATAAAAAGTTAGAATCTCTTGGGTGGACTCCACAGTATTCGTTAGATGACGGAATAAACGAATTATTACAGGGATACAAATTAATCAACAAATACAAAAATAAGGATTTTACAAATTTATGAGTAAAAAAATCAACAAATTAATAATTGATTCGACTCAATCGATTACTGAATTATGTTTGTTAGGTGCTAAACATCGAACAGATAAATCCCCATTAAGTAGTCCAATTGCAAATTATGTCCATAACCCAATTGAATATGGACATGCATATACTGCAATTTACGATTTCCTTTTTTCAGGACTTAGACATAAAAAGATTAAATTGGCAGAAATTGGAGTTCAATATAACAATTCAGGTAGATGTTTTAGAGAATATTTTACCGAAGCTGAACTATATGGATTTGATCATGTAAATGAATTTCTAGAAAGTGCAAAAAACGAAAATATTCCAAATACAAAATATTTCTGGTTAGATGCATTTCACAAAGAAACTATTGTTGATGCAATGGAAAAATCCGGTGGAGAATTCGATATTGTAATCGAAGATAGTTCTCATCGATTTGACAGTCAAATTAACTTTATTGAAGTAATGCATAAATACATTAAACCAGGAGGGTTAATGATCATTGAAGACATCTATCCAGATGTACATAAAGGAGTTGATTATATAGACGAAAAATTTGCAGAAGCAATTGAACCGTTTAAACAATTTTATTCAAATATTTTGTTTATTGAACCAAAACATAAATATCAATATTCAGGTCTTCATCAATGTGATAAGTTGTTAGTATTATACAAATAAAATATATGATTGATGTATTATTCATTTCACCTGGCAATTCCACAGGAATTTACCAAGGATTATCAGAAACATATTCTGCGATAGAACCACCTACATGGGCACTTTTATTAGCACAGTCTTGTAGATCCGATGGTAACAAAGTAGATATTCTTGATATTAACGCAGAACAACTAGATAAAGATTCAGTCATTGATCGAATCAAATCTTTAAATCCAAGACTATTGTGTTTTGTTGTATATGGACAAAATGTAAATGCAGGTACAGTTAATATGGCGGGTGCAACTTTTATGTCTAAATATATAAAAGACAACGGAATATCTATACCAATTGCATTTGTAGGATCATATATCCAAGCATTACCAATTAAAACATTAAAAGATGAATGTTCAATCGACTTTGGGTTTACAAATGAAGCTGTATATGCATTGAGAAATCTTTTAAAACAACCAAATTTTAATGATTTAAAATCAATAAATGGTATAGTTTGGAGAAACGGTTCTGAAATTGTAATGAATCCTCCCGAAAAATCGGTTCCCAATAATAGAATGGATATAGATTTACCAGGATATGCGTGGGATTTGTTACCATATAAAGAAAAACCAATGGATTTATACCGTTCTCCTATGTGGCATGCAGAATATAAATTAGAAAATAGAACACCATATGCTGCAATTCAAACTTCATTGGGATGTCAATTTGCTTGTAATTTTTGCATGATTAACATTTTAAATAGAAATGATAATGAAGAAGTCGGAGTAGCTGGTAATTATAGTAATATGCGTTATTGGAGTCCTCAGTTCATTATTAATGAATTTGATAAATTGATTGAACTTGGAGTATATACAATCAAGATTACGGACGAAATGTTTTTGTTAAATAAAAAATATTATGCACCTTTGTGTGAAATGTTACGAGATAGAGGTTATGGTGACAAATTAAGAATGTGGGCATATTCAAGAATTGATACTGTAAGAGATCCAAAATTATTGGAATTGGTAAGATCCGCAGGTATTAAATGGTTGGCATTAGGAATTGAAAGTGCTGATAAATCAGTAAGATTGGAAGTATCAAAAGGAAAATTTGAAGAAGTTGACATTCGTAGAGTAATTCAACAAGTACATGACGCTGATATTGAAGTAATGGCAAATTATATTTTTGGTTTGCCGGGAGATACAAAAGAAAGTATGAATAAGACTTTGGAATTGTCTAAAGAATTATGTACATTTGGTTGGAATGCATATGCTGCAATGGCACTGCCAGGAAGTCAATTATATAAAGATGCATTAAATAAAGGTGTACCATTACCAAGTACATACGAAGGATATTCATTTCTTGGATATGAAACATTTCCTCTTTCAACTGAAACTTTGACTTCATCAGATATTTTAAAATTTAGAGATGACGCTTATGAAGAATATCATTCATACGGTCCATTTTTAGAAAAAATTAAAAACAAATTCGGACAAGTCGCAGTTGACAACATATTAGAAATGTTAAAAGTTAAAATAAAAAGAAAAATTGTAAATTATGATAATGCCAAATAATATATTTTATGATAAAGGAATTAATTTTAAATATAAAAAAAACGATTGATGATTGGCATTCAAATAATTTAAAGAATTTTGAAATTGAAAAGAATTTTGATGAAAATAATCCATCTTGTTTAATTAAAAAATTAGCATATCATAATTATTGTGGATGGCATTTAATAGAAGAATATCAAAATTCAAATAAAAATACAATACAATTTGTTTATGATGGGGGACTAATACATAATAAAGACAGAAATAATTGCATGGAAATGATAGATGAATTTTTTTATAAATTACAAAAAAACGAAGGGAATTTTAACAGCGAAGGATTTGGTAGTATTTTTGATAGACTAATAAACGATTATATAAAATATCTTCATTTAAAACAATCAAATGATATAAGATCAGATTCTTTCTACGAACAAATAAATTTTCTAGAAACAGCTTTAGAACAATTATACAAAGAAGTTTTGGTCGGATCTAGAAAAATAACTATTTTTAAAAAATTTAAATCGTCAGGATATTAAAACATGAATTATAAATTATATTTATGGAACAACTGGCACAATGGAGATATAATCACAACTATTCCATTAATATGGGAAATACATAAACAAATAGAAAATGTGTCTATTTCAGTTGGATGTTTTAAAAATCACGCTTATTTATTTAAAGGGACTCCTATAAAAAAAATGTCCATCAACGATAACAATGATAACGACGTTGAGAATGAAGATTATAATTTTAGCTTTATGTGTCCAGACGGATATCATGATATATACACTTGGTTAGGTCAATATAACGACACTAAAGCTCATACTTGGGAAAATCAAGTTGAAGTATTCAACAGAAAGTGTTGTGAAAAAAATATTTCTATTAAAATTCACAATCATGGCGTCCCAGATATAACATTTCCTAAATGGGAAATATCTTTTCCAAAACATCCGAAATCGGTTTGGGTAGAAAACGGAATTTGTAGAAGCGGACATAACAAATTTCACTACGATATGGATAAGATAGGAAAATTATTTCCACATATGCATTTTTACACTACTGCACCATCACAATGCAATAACTCAAATGTTACTGATTGTAGTGATTTAAATTTGATTGAATTATCAAATTTAAGTAATTATTGCGATATTATTATAGGCAAAGGAAGCGGGCCTTATTTAGCCACGTTTACTAATGAAAATAGACTAAAACCTAGAGCAGTTGTAGGATATAATTTAAAAATAAAACTTCCATTTTGGGATAATCCAAATTCAATAATAAGATACCTAACAAACGAAAACGATCTAATAAACTTTTTAAAACAATAAGAAAAATATATGCCATTACTAAATACATACGGAAAATACGCATTAGACGACACTTTTTTAAAACAAAAATTTGTTGATATAATAAAAGAATACGATATAAATACAATTGTAGAAACCGGAGTACATGAAGGTAGATCTACACTTGAATTTTCTCATTTGGTAGAAAATGTAATCGGAATTGATATATTAGAAGAATCAATATCAATTGCAAAAAACAGAATTGACAATTCAAACAGAACAAATGTAAAATTGTATGTTGGAAATTCTCCACAAGTTTTGTCTTCAATTATTGATAGTATTGATGCTGAACACACAATTTTCTTTTTAGATGCACATTGGGAAAGTTATTGGCCAATTAATGATGAAATTAAAATACTCCCTAAGAACAAAGGAATTATTATTGTACACGATTTTCTTGTACCGAATCATCCGGAGTTAGGATTTGATGCATATAACAATCAACCATTTACTTACGAATTTATTAAAGAATCATTGACTAACTGGAGTAATTCACATCGTGTTGAATATAACACTCAAGCCAATGGCAGTAATAGAGGCGTAGGTTTTATATATAACAAATAATATGAATATCATAGAATCAGAAATACATAAAATTTTCGATAAGAATGACATTCATATGTATTTAAATGTCGGTTTAAGAAATGAATCAACAAAATATATAAATAAAATTGTAAATTCATATGTACCGCAAGTTCCAATTACACATACACAAGAAGAATTGGATACTTTAAATAAAGACGGATTTATAAAATTTGACAACTATTTAAATAAAAATGAAATCGACAATATCTTGTTTTATTTAAAAGATAAACAAGGATACAATGCACATGTCGCTAAATATAGTGACAAAAAATTAAGAAACTGGGATGATTCATTCGAATATTCAACTTTTAGTTATGAACCGAATGTATTACTACAAAATAATACAATTCTAGATAAACTTATAGATCCACACATAGTATCACTAGCACAATCTTATTTAGGTTCATTTCCTACTATGTATTCAATCAATTGTTGGTGGCATAAAATTAAAGGTGGTATATATGGCACCCAAAATAATCATAGAGATCACGATGATTTTAAATTTCTCGCATTTTTTATTTATTTAACAGATATTGATGAATCAAATGGACCTCATGTTTATTATTCCGGAACAAAGGATGGTGAAGAAAATGGAAAAGAAAATGTAATAACAGGAAAAGCAGGAACAGCAATATTAGCTGACACATTTGCGATTCATAGAGGACAACCTTTGCAACAAGGCAATAGATTGTTGGTGTGGTGGAGATATGGATTGTATTTAAATAACATGCATTTTCATGATGGAAATAATAATTTTAAAATTTCTAAAGAAATACTATTTGACAAAGTACCACCAACACCCCACAATGAATATATGTTCAGAGGATTTTTATGAAAAAAACTAAATTAGTATCAATTATATTTCCATCACGATCACGATTAGATTTGGTAAAAAAATTATTAATTTCTATAGAAGAAAAAACAAAAGACAAGTCTGAAATTGAAGTAATTTCAATAGTAGATCAAGATGATACGGATACAATTAATTTTTTTAATTCTATTTCCAGTACATTAACTTATGATTTCTATTATATTTGTAGAAAACAAAAAGAAAATTTAGATTTACCAAATGATTATTATGATTTAGGATTAAAATTAAGAAGCAAATCATATTTTACATGGATTCTAGGAAATGATTGTGAAATTAAAACAGAAAATTGGGACGAACTTTTACATCTTGGTTTAAAACAATGTGAACGCAATGTTTGTGAAGATATAGATGAAAATAATTTATATTATTATATTCGTATATCAGATGATACACACTGGGTTTCAGATGACAATATAAATCCAATGGATTCAAGTTGTTGTTTTCCATTGTTGTCTTCAAATTATTGTAATGATTTAGGAGAATTTTATCCAAAAGAAATACCAGCTTGGAGCGCAGATACATGTTTGAATTTTATGGTGATGCAAGCAACAAATGTTGCGATTTTAGATTTTACTTCAATATTCGGAGTTAATCATTATTCTATTCATAATAAAAAAAGCGAAATTGATGATATATCAAAAAGAGTTGCTGAAGCATCAGAAAATAGTAAAGTTCGAATTGGTCTTCGAATGACCGATAAATGGGATACGATTTATAATATCATGAAATTAAATAGAAATAAATATTTGAGGTTTTAAATTACTATATAGATTATATGAAAAAGTATACATCAAAAGAATTGGTTTCATTTGAAGAAGACATTGCGGATGAATTTAATAACTCAAAAATTAAAGCACCAGTACATTTGTATTCTGGAAATGAAACACAAATGATTGAAATATTTAATGATGTAAAAGAAAATGATTGGGTTTTCTGTACATGGAGATCTCACTATCAATGTTTATTAAAAGGGGTTCCAACGGAAACAGTCAAATCAGACATTCTTAAAGGTAAATCAATTACTTTATGTTATCCGGAACATAAAATATATTCATCTGCAATTGTTACAGGAAATATCCCTATTGCAACAGGAGTTGCATTGGATATTAAAAGAAAGAAATCAGATGAAAAAGTATGGTGTTTCGTTGGTGATATGACATCGGAAACAGGAACCTTTTTTGAAAATTGGAAATATTCTATAAATCACGATTTACCAATCACTTATGTAATAGAAGATAATGGCAAATCAGTTTGTACGGATACTTTGAAAGTTTGGAATTGCGATGAATTATTCTTTGCAAAAGAAACACGTAAAATTAAATATTACAAGTACGAAACAAAATATCCACACGCAGGAGCAGGCAAAAGAATTCAATTTTAATATTATGAAATATTTCGACGAACTAAAAAGATCAATGGATTGGTTAGCAGCTAAAGAAAACACTTTGTTTTTAGGTCAAGCAGTGGAATATGCCGGTACTGGTATGACAAATACATTGAAAGATGTAGATAGATCTAAACTATTAGAAATGCCAGTCAACGAAGATATGCAAATGGGAATGACAATTGGAATGGCATTAAACGGAACCGTTCCTATTTCTATCTATCCTAGATGGAATTTTCTATTATTAGCTGCAAATCAATTGGTAAATCATCTAGATAAAATGAAAATAATGTCTGATGGTGGATATAAACCAAAAGTAATCATCAGAACTTCAATTGGTTCTCAACGCCCATTACATCCTCAACATCAACATATTAGTGATTTTACAGGAGGATTTAAAGCAATGTGTGATACAATCGATATCATTCGATTGGATGAACCATATCAAATTTTTGAATCATTCCAATATGCATACGAAAGAACCGATAATAGACCCACTATATTAGTTGAATGGGGTGATTATTACGGAGAAAAATGATATGACTATCGTTAAATCACCATTTAGAATATCATTATTTGGAGGATCGACCGATTATAAATCGTTTTATGAACAATATGGGTCATTTATAATCGGAACTCCAATAGACAAATATTGTTATATATCAACCAGATTTAGACCTAAAATTTTATCAAAACAATATTTGTGTACATATTCAAGATATGAATTAGTAGATACAATTGACGAATTAAAAAATCCATTAATAAGAGAGACATTAAAATATTTTAACGTTAACAAACCAATTGAATTATTTTCTTATTCAGATATACCTTCTAGAACTGGTTTAGGAGGATCTTCATCCTATTGTATTGCAATGGCTTATACGATTAAAATGATGAATAATGAAAAAATTAATAAAATTGATTTAATCAATTCAGCTATTAAAATTGAGCGAGAAATTTTAAATGAAAGTGGAGGAATCCAAGATCAAATTTGGCCATTCGCAAAGGGATTTAGTACAATTGAAATTACGAAAGACGGAAAATATTTTACAAAACCTCTTCCTATTACCGAACAATTTGAACAGGAATTGCAAAATTCAATGGTTTTAATTTATACAGATGAACAAAGAACCAGTGATTTAATTGCCAAATCGCATGAATCGGATGTAAATAATAAATTGAATATACTTGAAGTTGCAAAAGAATCTTATAAATTATTTCTAAAAGAAGATCTTAAAAATATAGGAAAATTATTATACCAAAGTTGGTTAAATAAAGAAAAAATTTCACCGCAAATATCAAATAACAAAATTAAAGAAATTATAGATGATGTAATGTACATGGGTGCTTATGGTGCTAAATTATTAGGAAGCGGAGGATGCGGATTTGTACTTACAATATGTAATGAAAAAACTAAAAAATTAATTGTAAAAAAATATAAAGAATCAATATTAGATTTTAATATTGACAAAACAGGTGTAACATCAATTTATTAGATATGATATTAGTGTATAATGTATATTTAGACGATAAAGCAAGATCTCCAGGATATTATTTTAGAGGGTTTTACGGAGAAAATATAAGTACAATTGATGTATTCAAATATACATTAAATAGTGTAGTAAATATATATAATTGGAAAAAGGTAATTATTAAATTTGAATTATGTGATTCTTATAAAAATAAAACAGATGAATTAACAAATTATATAAGTTTATTGTTTAAAGATTATGATTGCAACATTTCTTCAACCCGATGTAAATATCAATCCGATTGGAAAAAATTATACGAAGAATTAAATGACGATTTAATCTTTTTTTGTTGTAATCATGATCATATATTCATTGATGATGATATCAATCATTTTCAAAATTGCATTGACGAATTTAGAAATGAATTCTCAAATGAACACGCTACATTATATTTTTCACACTGGCAAGAAGTTAATATTTTCTTTTTCGGACATACATCAGAATTTAAAAATACATTTGCACATTCAATGAATGATAATGTAGATAGCGCACAAATTATAACAAAAAAAACATATCATCAATGGTGGTTTAGTCAAGAATTTCCAGATCGATTATTTCCTAGAACTGATTATTTTAGTAGTTTCATTCCAAGTATGTATAATAAAATTCAATCAGTTCCATATAGAGAATTTTTTAGACATTTCGATGGATATAGTCATATACGAGAAGATCGTAATTCTAAAATAGAAATATCAAACATTACTCCCCCATTGTTCATTCCACATGGATTTTTTGAAAATAAAATAAAACTAAATGTCGGATTCGAAACAAATGATAATGAATGTGTAAATATAAATCTTAAAAAAGAAAATTATACAATATCAGATGTAAACGGAACCGATTTAAAATGTTTTTTATCTGAAATTCCTTATTGTTGGAAAAAAAGAATTGTAAATGTTAATATACACGATGAATATAACGAGTATCATTATAAAAATGAAAGAGATTTAGCTAAAATACATCCTTTTACCTGTGGACTTTTTCATGGAAAATTAAATAATAATTTATTATTGGATAGAATAAAAAAATCATATAACATATGAAAATAGGAATAGTATCTGGATATTTTAATCCTGTTCATTACGGTCACATTGAATATATCAATTCATCAAAAGAAAACTGTGACAAATTAATTGTAGTCATAAATAGTGATTATCAACGTGAATTAAAAGGAACCAAAGAATTCATGGACGAAAATCATAGAGCAAGAATTATATTTAATTTGAAATCAGTTGATGATGTATTTATTTCTGTTGACAAAGATAAAACTCAATGTCAGACTCTTAGATATCTAAAAAACAAATATAAACAAGACCACTTGATATTTTTTAACAGTGGAGATAGAAAAGGTTCGAATTTAGTTACTGCAGAATCGGATGTATGTAAAGAAATTGGAATAGAAGAATCGATTCTTGATCTACCAAAAATATATTCGTCAAGTGAACTATTAAAAAAGTTATGAACAATTTTTACCTACCATTAATGGAAGACAACATTGACAGAGAAGATGTCAATTCACTAGTAAACTTTCTAAATCAAACACCTATTCCTAAACTAACCAATGGTCCAAAAGTAGTTGAATTTGAAAATGCGTGGGGTCAATGGTTAGGCACTAAATATAACCTAATGGTTAACAGTGGAGCTAGTGCAAATGAACTGACAATACTTGCACTAAATGAATTATATGAAGACGGTGAGGTAATTTTACCTCCACTAACATGGATATCAGATGTTTCTTCTGTAATATTCAGTGAATTTACACCTGTGTTTTGTGATATCAATTTAAAAAATCTATCTTTTGATTTGGAAAAACTTAAGAAACTAATTACACCAAAAACAAGAGCAATATTTTTAACTCACGTTTTGGGAATCAACGGTCTCACAGACGAACTATTGAATATTTGTAAAGAGAATAATATTCATTTGATTGAAGACGTATGTGAATCTCACGGTACCACATTCAATGGTAAAAAAGTAGGATCATATGGGTTTGTAAGCAATTTTAGTTTCTATTTTGCACATCATATGTCTACTATTGAAGGTGGTATGATTTGTACCAACGACGAAAGATTTTATCAAATTTGTAGAGCATTAAGATCACATGGTATGATTAGAGAAATGACTAATGAATCCATGAGGAACGAAATTATAAACAAACATCCAGATCTCAATAAAGACTTTATTTTCATCCGACCATCCCATAACTTTAGAAGTACGGAACTTAATGCAGTATTAGGATTGTCTCAGTTGAAAAAGTTAGATAAAAATAACAAGAATAGAATAGAAAATTATAACTATTTTATGAATAAACTAGATTCTTCAAAGTATATCACCGATCTAGAATTGGAAGGTCAGTGTAATTATGCATTCACAGTAATCTTAAAAGATCCATCTTATGCTACCAGAATAAATGTAGAATTGAGATTAAAAGAAGCAGGCATTGAATTTAGAAGAGGTATGTCAGGTGGTGGAAATCAACTTCGTCAACCATACATCAAAAAGCATTTCAATATCAACTATGATGATTTTAAAGTAGTAGATCACGTTCATAATTTCAGTTGGTATATTGGAAACTATCCAGGTCTACAAAGAGATAAAATTGAAACTCTATTGAATGTATTAAATAATGTATGAATTCTAAAATAAAAGAATGTAGTACTATTATAAATGATCTAATAGTAATCCAACCAGACTCATTTTATGATCATAGAGGCGAAAACTTTGAAACATATAATGAAGAACATTATTCTAAAATGTTCAAATCAATATCAGAATTCAAAGATAAAGATTTAAAATTTGTCATCGATTCATTTTCCAATTCAACCAAAAATGTTTTAAGGGGATTTCACGGAGATACAGACAATTGGAAATTAATTGATGTATTAAAAGGAAGTGTATATTTTATAGTAATTGATGTAAGATCAAATTCATCTACATATAAAAATGTACAATATTTCCAATTAAATGATAAAAATAGATATCAAGTCCTTGTTCCTGCCGGATGTGTAAATGCACATTTAGTAACATCAGATGAATGTTTGTTTCATTATAAACTAACAAAAAGTTATGTTTCGATAGAAAAACAAATCCATGTTAAATGGAACGATCCAACATATAACATATTCTGGCCAATCAACGATCCAATCCTATCAAAAAGAGATATATGATCAATACAATAACAAATTTAAACGAATCAGTATTATACATTGAATCGGAAAAACAATTAAAAGAGAAAATTTCATTGGTTGAAAACAATAAATCGGACTTGATGATCAATTCGTCAAAATCGATGACGGATTCACAAATAAATGAATACTTCAATTTGATTGATTCTTTGGATTATAAAATATACGACGCATCTCCATTTAATAATATAAATGATTGCGTTGGTCCTTTAGGTAACGACGAATTCAAATATTTTATACATAACGTATCCAATAATGGAAACTTCTTTTGTGTACACAAAGATAATATCAAAAAATACAACCTACCAAACAAAATCAAAGATAAAACATGCGTCATAGTTTTTGGTAGAAACGATAATTATAAAGAAAAAGAAAGATTTGCAATTCACATTACTAGAATGTTAGAAACATTCGATGAAGTGATTTATGTTGATTGGAATTCCGAAAAAAGAAGTTTCTTATATGAAGTTATAAACGACATTCCCAAAACAGGAAGACTAAAACATTTTGTAATAGAACCAAAAATAGCAAAAATTTTAGAAAATTATGATCCTAATGCACAAGCATGTTCTACAGTATTTTCATTTAATATTGGTATACGAAGAACAGATGCAGAATATATAGTTCTATCTACTACTGACATTATTCCTCCTACAAAAGAAATTCTACGTGAATTTATTAACGAAACTAATAAGAATACAATGTATGTTCTTAGTAGACGAGATATCGACTATAAAGACATTATTGCTAATAAAGACAATTTAAATGATTATGTTGATCATTTAAATATTACAAGCAAACCAAGATATTTTCCTGCAAGAGTAACTCCAAATGACAATTATAGTTTGTTTAATTGTTGTGGTGATTTTCAATTTGCAACCAAAAACATCTGGTTGAAAGTTAAAGGTTATGAAGAACAAATGAAATATGCATGTTTTGTTGATACTAATGTTCAGAAAAAATCAGTATTATACGGATTTCAATTAAAAGACATATACAATGTCCCTTTATATCATATGAGTCATACAGGAATGTCAAATGATGGAAGTTCACCAAGTAAACAATTTTATAACAATGCAATGGATTGGGTAGAGTATTTTGATAAATATATTGAAAACAATCAAATATTGATATCTAGAAATGAAGATTCGTGGGGTTTTTCAGAAACAGAAATAGAATACGAAATAATATGAAAAATGTAGTTGTAGTAGGCGGAGGAATTGTTGGGCTATCAGTAGCATATAAATTATCCTCCAATAAAAATTTAAATATTGTAGTTCTAGAAAAAGAAAACGGTGTAGGACAACACCAAAGTACTCACAATAGTGGAGTATTACATTGTGGTTTGTACTATAAACCTGGTTCATTAAAAGCACTGTTATCAGTAGATGGTATAAAACAAATGACAGATTTCTGTATTGAACATAACATTCCACATGAAATATGCGGAAAATTAGTAGTATCCACAAACCAAGAAGAATCTATAAAATTAAATGAACTATTTGATCGTGGAACAAAAAATGGATTGAAAAATTTAAGAAAATTAAATAAACAACAAATGCTTGAAATCGAACCAAATGTAGGCGGAATTGAAGCACTACATGTTCCACAAGAAGGAATTGTTGATTATAAAAAAGTAATACAAAAACTATCAGAATTAATTACAAACAGTGGACATACAATAAAATTAAACTCTAAAGTAATTGATATTACCAATGATATAGTATCTACCGAAAATGATCGTTTTTATTACGATGTTTTAATTAATTGTACCGGATTATATTCTGATAAAGTATCAAAACTCACTACTAAAATAAAATCCAAAATTGTTCCTTTTCGAGGAGAATATTATAAATTAAAACCAGAATCCTGTCATTTAGTTAATAATCTAATTTATCCCGTACCAGATCCTAAATATCCATTTTTAGGAGTTCATTTTACCAGATTAATTAATGGTGGAATTGAAGCAGGTCCAAATGCAGTATTGGCATTTTCAAGAGAAGGATATTCACTGTTGAATATTAACTTATTTGATGTATTCGATTACATCACATTCAAAGGACTTTGGAAATTTGTTTTCAAACACAAATATATGTGTTTTAAAGAATTATATCAATCAATTAGTAAAAAACAATTTACTAAATCATTACAAAAATTAATACCAAACATTAAAGAAACTGATTTGATCAAAGGTGGTGCAGGTGTAAGAGCACAAGCAATG
>Ga0114974_10001113_pt1 | contig 21358 bp, 15 predicted proteins | sample S_130206_EF_Meta_FD_87318 | JGI IMG/M metagenome (GOLD analysis project Ga0114974, IMG submission 87318) | Freshwater microbial communities from Lake Simoncouche, Canada to study carbon cycling - S_130206_EF_MetaG | ecosystem: Environmental > Aquatic > Freshwater > Lake | place: Lake... | reverse complement strand
GTGTACGCCGAAGACCTGCCAGTGTGCGAGCGCCGGCTGCTCTCCGATTCCGCTCACAATCCGTGCCGGCCCCACAACGTCAATAATGGCCTGTAGAAGGGAATCTACGGACGGGTCTTCACGCACCACCGCGTATTTGATCCACGATATCAACCCGGATTCCACCAGTTCCTGAATCACCTTTGGTGTAACGTAATTCTGGTCTTTAACGTACAAAACCACGGGGATTCCCGCCTTTTCCGTAAAACGCTGAATGGAGTTACGTACGCCCTCCGGATGACTCACCGCGATGGTTGGAAGCATCATGGCGGTGGGAAATCTCATCCGCCGCAGCACGGCAGCCTGATCCATAGCGGTTCCGTAATAAGGACCTACACTCGGCACAATCCAGGTATCAGAGGCCGCCGCAGCCTCCAACTGACTCAGCACCTCCTCGTATTCACTCACGGCGAGATTGTAAAAATTCGCGTTGCCACCGTAGAGCAATGTTGAAACACCTCCCCCTTCGATGTGGCGGATGAGCTTCGCGTTTTCAGCGGCATCCGAATGCAAATCAGCATTGCGACACAACGGCGGAACAGAAATCACGGATCGATGAAGATCAGCTATGGAGACGGGGGAGGTTTTCATGGGGTGACGAAAACAATAGTTGATGATGACCGCAGACGCACGTCACTTCGTCGGGATAAGCTAGGCGAAGACCATCGTGACAATCAACCCAACGAATCCCCGTGAGGCGAGCATGTGCCTCCTGGTGAGCAAGATCCAACGTTCAGTCAGGCCGGCCGATTTACTGATGCTCCAAAATCGGCGCCCGAACTGCCCGCCCTGGTTTGGCATCCTGCTGAGTTTCACCTTCACGCACGACAAACTCGCCTCTAACGAGCACGTGTTGGATCCCGCGCGAGGGTAGATCCGGTTCCTCATAAGTCGCCTGATCAAGAACCGTGACGGGATTAAAAACAACCAAGTCAGCGTCTGCTCCGACCTGAATGCGACCCTTCTTTTTCATTTCAGGCACCCGTTTTTCAAGCCTGCGGGCTGGCATGAGTGAGAGTTTGTCCACGGCCTGCAAAAGAGTCAGAACGGGCATCTCCCTCACATAACGGCCCAAAATTCGAGCGCTTGTTCCCGCATTTCTTGGATGGCCTCGTAACCCATCGCTGCCAATCATGGTCAAAGGATGCCCCACTGCGGCACGAATGGTTTCCTCGGTGTTGGCATGGAGCAGAACCAATCCTCCAACCTGGCGGTAGCGCTCGAAACTCTCCCGGTTAAGGCGTTCACCGGTCGCCATCCACTGCAAATCGCCGTATCCAATTTCGGTCGTTTCCTGCCAGCCCGGATTAAAAACTGAGTACTTAATATCCGTCATTCCCGCAGTGTAGGGATAACACTCAACGCTGATATCCTGCCCACGCGCACGCGCATCGCTCAACAAGTCCAGCACACGTGGCGTGTGTCGATTAGCGGTACTTTGTACGTGGCAGATATGCGCGGAAGCCCCCGTCAATGCACTGGCGGCGACAACCTCCATCACCCCGGAAAACACATTCTCAAGGCCCTTGTCCCCTTTGAAGCGCAAATGCACATGGCAGGCGGCAGCATATTTCGCGGCCAAACGGAAAACCTCGACCGTTTCTAACTGACTGGCCCCCGGAGTATACTGCAACCCAAGACCGACAGCCGGAGCACCCCGCTCCAATCCCCGCTCCAGCAACCTGCGCACCTCCGCGAGAGTCTCTTTTGTTGCAAAACGAGTCGCCCCATCCGAGCCCGCCCGTGGGAGGAAACTGGGGGGATCGCCCAGCGCGGCCATGCGGCAGGGGATGTGCCCGATGCTCACTGCAAAATGAATGGGAGTCTTACCCTCGCGAACCGCATACCAGGCATCCACGTCCGCAGTACCAACTTCAAACTCGCAGACGGTAGTCACTCCGTCCTGCGCTTTGAGCCAATAGTCAGCCTGCGCGTGGCCATGTTGGTGCAAATCAATAAAACCCGGAGCCACAGCGAGACCACTGGCATCAATCTGAATGCGGCCGCGAAGAGAATCAGCGCCAACCGTTTCGATCACCCCATTGCGAACACCAATGTTACGCACAGCATCCAGCTGGGTTTCCGGATCGATAACCCGTCCGTTAAACAACACTAGGTCATAGTCTTCGGCAGACGCCGAACAGGCTACTCCCCACCCGAGCAACACCAGGATTCGCCCAAAATGATGCTGAAGGAGTCCAAACATAAAACGAAGTATGCCAGACCTGAAGAAGAGTTCCCGCATTTTATCGGGCAGCACACAGAACCCGAGGCACAGAAGGGATTCTCCCCCATCCTTCGGTGTTTATTCTAACCCTTAACTTGGACTCCGCTGCCTTTTGAGCCGATGCTCTACTTCACTGCTGGTATGCTCTCCATTCGTCTTACCGACTGAAAGTCGTGAAGGACCATTTTCTTTCTGGTCAGACACGATGCCAACTTGGAGCACCTGCCTGAATTTGCGAGCATGAGAATCTGACAGCGGGCTCATTCAGAACACAAACGGCAAATGGAAATTATTGTTCATGATGGGTTTCTGCCGCCAATATTAAGTCTGTTAGCCGTGTAGAAAGACATACTGGGAGCTCCCAAGGGTTCGAGCCCCTCATTTGGTACTCTCTTGTTACCATTATTTTTTCATTTCCCTGCCTCTGCCAGTCTCTGTGCAAGGAACTGGCGTTGACGCGACCGTATCTCTCAGTAGCCTCACGGAGTGAAGCTTCCCCCTCTTTCTTTGGTGTTTTTTGCCGCAGTCCTTTCCGCTCAAGCAGAAGACTGGCCACAATTTCGCGGCAGCAACGGCTCCGGCGTCTCCCAAAGCAAAGGCGTCCCACTTGAATTTTCATCTTCTACACAAGTCGCGTGGAAGGCGCATGTCGGCGACGGCATCGGCTCGCCTGTTGTGGTTAACGGCCGAGTTTTCACCTCGGCCATGGTTGCAGAGGAGGTCTGCGCTCTCTTTTGCTTTAATGCCGCTACAGGCCAACCCCTTTGGCGCTCCCAGGTGGACACAGGTCAACTGCCAAGAATTACGCCACCCAACAGCCACGCTTCATCCACCCCAGCGGCGGACTCCGAACGCGTCTATCTCTATTTAAGCACCATCGGCATGGTGGCCTTCGACTCCTCAAATGGCACTGAACTCTGGCGCTATGCAATGCCCAAGCCAGCTTATTTAATGGATTGGGGCGCCGCCGCTTCACCTATCGTTTACAAGAATTCCGTCATTTTCTGCCAAGACGACGACCTCTCCCCTTTCGTTGTTGCACTCGATTCCAAAACGGGCAAACAACGCTGGAAAACTCGCCGGGAAGAAATGCTGGCTGGTTACGCCGTCCCCATCATTTGCGAAACGGAGGGGCGCACCGACCTCGTGCTTGCCGGAAGCGGCAAGCTCAAGGGCTATGACCCCGACACAGGCAAGGAACTCTGGACCTGCAATACACTCCTGCGAACCATCATGACCTCACCGGTGGTGCGCAACGGGGTTATTTATCTTGCGGCACAAAGTTACGGAGACTCCTCACGCACGCTAAAACACGCTCTGCTCCAATGGCTTGACACAAACCAAGACAGTGTGCTTTCACGGGCCGAGGTGCCAAAAGAATTCCACGAGCGCTTCGACGCCTCCGACAAAAACAAAGATGGCATTCTGGGCCCGGAGGAACTCGACACCGCTTTTCAGAGCTCAGGCAACATGGCTGCCGGTGGAAACATCATCCAGGCGGTTCGGGGCGGCGGAAACGGAGACGTCACAAAGACCCATCTTCTCTGGAATCTTGACCACAAAACACCTTCCAACCTTTCCTCGCCGCTACTCTACAACGAACGGCTCTACATCGTAAAAAGCGGGGGGTTAGCTAGTTGCTACGACGCTCGGAACGGCACTGTCCTCTGGGAGCGTACACGCCTCGGTAATCTCGGCGATTACTACGCCTCACCCATCGCAGCGGACGGCAAAGTCTTCATCACCGGCCGCAACGGCTTCGTCCTTGTGCTTCAAGACGGCCCCCAACTCAACGTGCTTTTCCGCAACGATCTTGGGGAGGAAATCATCGGTACACCTGCGATCGCTGACAGCCGCCTCTTTGTGCGCTCCCGCGAAAACATCATCTGCATTTCTGCTCAATCGCCCAAACCAACACCCGCCCCATGAAGGTTTTTCTCTTGCTGGCCGTCTGCCTCACATCTCTCGCGCTACCCTCGCCAGGCGCAGACAAAATCACTATCGTCCTGAGCGACACGGCACCCCCTCTGGAAAAGATCGCAGCTCAATCGCTCAAGACAGAACTAAAACTGCTCTTTGCGATAGAAGTCTCCGTGAACGACCTCGCGCCTGCGGATAGCTCCTTTTCCATCCTGCTTGGCAGTCCGCAGACCAACCCCGCCATTGAGGCTTCTGAGTGGCCGAAGCTTTCAGATCAGGGCCATATTCTTAAAAGCACACAAAAGGGCCTCATCGTTGGTGGCGCAACTCCGGTGGCTACCCTCTGGGCTGCAGGTGAACTCTCCTACCATTTCGGCCTCCGCCATCTCCTGCGTGGAGATGCCCGCCCCATTGAGAAACCTGCGTTGAAGTTTACCAACATCAATACCCTCTATGAACCGACCACCCGAGTGCGCGCATGGAGCGGTTTTTCCGACCAACCTCACGGACAATCATCCTGGCCACTGGAGCAACAAAAACTGCTCTTTGCCCAACTCGTCAAACTGAAGTTCACCCATCTTGTGCTGCCTTCCGCTCCCCCCACCTTCTCCCCCATCCCCGTGGACGGTGATACTGCGGGCCGTTCTGCCTTTAAGGGCGCACGCTTCTTTTCCTCTCCTGTCGCCTCCGGTTTTAGCGAATCCATCGCCAACGCCGCCGTAGATAGCGGCCTCATCGTCGTCAGCACCCCGCCTCCCAACACACTCCAGATTCCCCTGGGTTCTCCGACAGCTTCAGTACTCCCGGAGTTTTCTGCGTCCAGACTGGAAGCCGACTTTAGGACCATTAAAGCATCGCATTCCCAGGGTTTCACCGCCATTGCAGTGATGCCTGGTGATCTCAACGCCGCAGCACACTTTCTAAGTCGTGCCGCCTATGATGCTGCGCTTACAACGAAGCAGGCCTTCGAGCAGTTGATCACACCAATTTGCGGTGACGGTGTAAGCGAGCGTCTGTGGTTAGGCTTTGAGCACGTGGCCAGCGCCGCCCAACTCATTGGTGAAAACGACCCCTCCCTTGGCATTCCTATGGACAAGATGTGGCTCCGCCACCTCGCTTCCAAATCAGCACCGTCAGAGTGGATCACCAAAGTTAAAAACCACTACGCTGAGGCCGTCAGCGAAATGTATCGTGGCAACACCCGGTCGCGCGACGGAGCGCGACCATTCATTCTTTATCACGCAAAGCGCATGGAATTCGCGCTCCATTACCTCACCGCAATTGAGGCCCTTCTAACAGCGAGCTACGCAGCTTCTCAAAACAAAGCGGACGCATCTGCGGAGGCTACCGACGCCGCAGTGGAAGGCATCTATAACGCCCTAAGCGCGCAGGCTGACGCCGCTCGGGATCCAAGCGACCTCGCGGCAATTGCACTCCTAAACCAACTGGCCTACCGCCCACTGCTCAAGTCCATCCACTGAAGCCTCCTACAAGAGTCGTCCTTTTTTGGAGCCTTTAGAAACCATCATCGGACACAACCAAATGAACAATCCACGCTCCCTTTCCTCGCAGCCCGCTTCCACCCCCTCTCCCGCCGTCTTAGGGCTTATGGCCATGATTCCTCTAGCCGCATGCGGCGCAGCCTGGGAAGCCCTCCCGTCCCTTCCTCAACCTGATGGTGGCGCTATCTGCAGCCGCCTGGGGGAAGAAATTGTTGTTGCCGGCGGCACCAACTGGCCCTCAGACGTCAAAAACTGGATCGATCATATTTGGGCATATCACCCGAAAACTAAAACATGGAGAGAGGCTGGCCGTCTCCCTTTTCGAGTTGCTTATGCCGTCCAAGGCATCGCCAACGGTGATCTTTACTTCGCGGGCGGAAGCGACGGAACCAAGACGCACACATCCCTCCAAAAAATTGCACTCCCGCAAAGCGTTCTCTCCGCTCTCCAAACAAAAACGGTAGCACCCATCGAACCCAACCTTGTTTATGCCTCAGCGGAGATCATCGGAAACGAGCTCTTCTGCATCGGTGGAGCCGCAGATGCCGCCAAGCTAGAAACGATCTCTAACGCCTGTGTGGCCATCGATCTTGTTTCTGGGAAAAGCAGAAAAATAGCCAGTCTTCCAATCCCAGGGTTTGCAATCGGCACGGCCGTGGCATGCGCAGGCAAACTTTACGTCTTTGGCGGAGCCCATTGGAGTGCCGCCGATCAGACCGTCTCCAACCTCTCTGAAACCTGCATCTATTCGCCAAAAACCGACCGTTGGGAAAAAACCACCCCCCATCCATTCCACGTTCGAGGAGCCACTGCGGTCACGCTTGATGCCAAGCACATCTATGTGGCAGGAGGTTACAAAAGTGAACCGGAGGGGTTCACTGCCGAGGCGTTTATATTCAACGTCGAATCCCTCACCTTCCAACAAGCACCTCCCCTGCCCATTCAGGCGGGAACTTCCTTGGTTTTGTGTGATGGCTTTGTTTACTGCATCGGAGGAGAAGACCGTAAAAAACACCGCAGCGACCTTTTCTGGCGCATCCCAGCACCCGACCTTTTGAGGAGCCCTTCGCTCTGACTCCCAGCTTTTCTTCATGACAGCCTTCCAAAGGTGAACGCTTTGTTTACCGTTGGATTCTTCTACCAATCATTTTTATGACTCCTCTTTCCCTGCCTGTCTCCATCGCCGTCATTGGCACAGGACTGCTTGGGCGAGGAATCTGCGCTTGTCTACTTGGAGCCGACATCCAAGTGGTCGCCGTCGACCGTAACGCCAGCCAGCTTGCCAGCGCTAGAATTGCGATTGCCGCCATGATCGCCGATCTCCACTCCCACGGGGTATGTTCACAGGAAACCTTTCTACGCTGGGAATCTCGCTACATGGAGAGTCAAAACTTCGAAGCAATCAAGGACTGCGACTTCGTGATCGAGTGTGTTTCCGAAGACTTAAAAATCAAGACGGCGGTGATTCAACAAATAGAAGGAAACATCCGGCCCACGACAATTATTTGCAGCAATACCTCCTCCATTCCCATTACACAAATGCAGGGGTTCATGACCCATCCGAGTCGCTTTTTGGGCATGCACTGGGCTGGTCCAGCGCACAACACCCGCTTCATTGAATTAATACGAGGAGAGTCCACAAGCGACGCCTGCTTTCAAGCAACCAACGCTCTCTCGCTTCGAATCGGCAAAGACCCTTGTCTCTGTCAAAAAGACGTTCCGGCCTTTATTGTCAACCGACTCGCTTACTCGATGTACAGGGAAGCTCTCAACCTCCTTGAAAGCGGTGTCGCTGATTGTGAGACAATTGACCGGGCGGTGCGCAACTCCATCGGCCTATGGGCCTCCTTCTGCGGCCCTTTCCGCTGGATCGATATTTCCGGGGGCCCACAGCTTTACGCGAGTGTCATGGAGCGCGTGTTTCCAACACTCAACAACACGGCATCACTGCCTCAGCCCATTGCAGACCTTGTCCAGGCTGGTGCCCATGGAACAAATAGTGGCAAAGGATTTTACAACTACAGCCCTGAGGATGCCGATCTGTGGAATAAACGTTTTGAGGAGCATGTCTGGCACATGACCAGACTAGGAGACGGGTATTTGGTGCATCAACACACGGCGCCCATTCCGAAATAGCCCGTTGGAGCGGGACGCCATTTTAGCTCACTGGGCGGCACTCGTTTCGCCTTGCCTCGGCTTCATAAAATAAAGAAGCACGCAGCATAAAAAAATCACACCCACGGATGTGTTAAAGATCACTAACACCCCGATTTGCCGGTCACGCACTACTCCACCCAAGTAGGTGCTCAAGCCCCCAATCGTACACGAGCAAAGATTTAGAATCCCGTACCCAGTCGCCCTGTAGCGCGGGTCAGAGATCAAACAAAGCATTGGCATCATATTGGAACTCGCGAACGCATTCCCAAACGCCCAAAGCATAAACCCAAGTACCGCCACCCAAAACGTGGTGGCGTTGGAGCCCAGAAAAATTGCAGGAGCAGATATCGCGATGCCAATCATTGTCACACGCAAACGCCCCCAGGGATCCCCTCGACTGGCTCGATCTGAAAGAAACCCTGCCACCAGAAAACCAGCGGCAGCGGCTATCTGCAAATATACGGTGGCAGAGAGGCCGGCTGTTCCCTGACTCAAATGAAAGCGCTCACCCCAAAAAGTCGGCAACCAGCCGACAATACACCACGAAGCAAACGAAAGGAGCCCCCAGAATCCGAGTGCACAACAATAAGAACGTGAGGAAAACAAACTTCGAATGGCCTCAAAAAACGTGACCTTTGGAGCGACATCAACAGGCCCTTGAAGGCTATCAGGAGGGGCATCGCGTAGGATACACGCCAGCAGAATGCCGTAAAGCACACCGAAAATACCAAACAGACTAAACGCGTATGACCACTCGTGTTTCTCCGCCAAAACTCCCCCTAGCCCACCAAGCGCCTGACCTAATGAGACTCCAGTCATGTGTATGCCAGTGGCAAGCGAACGGGTCACTCCTCGATGATAATCTGAAATCAAAGCCACCGCCGCCGGAATATAACAAGCCTCGCCAAACCCCATCAGAATTCGCGTCGCCAACAACTCCTCGAAAGTCGTCGCCCTGGACGTCATCCACGTCACGGCGGACCACAAAAACAAACTCCAAACAATCACTTTGCTCCGACTGATTCGATCAGCAAGAAAACCGCCGACCGGACTCATCAGCGCGTAAACCCAAAGAAAGCCGGACATTAATAGACCGAACTGCGTGTCCGTCATCGGGATGGCTGCGACCACTGAACTCCTCATGGTCGTGAGCATTACACGGTCCAAATAATTTAAACACGCCACCACAAAAAGCAGCGCCACCACAATCCAAGGATTGAGGCGGGGGGAAACCGGAGAAGACACCTGAGTGGCACCAGAAGAAGCAATCATAGGGGGGGCAATGCTCTTAAATGGCAGCTTATTCACTCGCCATTACTGTTTCTCATTCAACAGGCTTTCTGCTGGAAGAGAAGGCAGAAACGAGACTTGCTTTGTAAGAACAACCTCACGCCAAACAGAGCTTTCGCACCTCTTTTTTAAATTCCGTGAAGTCGTCCGCCATCTGGGTTTCTCCTTCACCAGTGAGCCGGTTGAGTGAGCGCTCGTCTTTGAACGCAGTGCCTGTCACGAGACAAACGACCTGACTCCTCACATCAAGCTCTCCAAGCGCCAAAGACCGCGCCACCCCGGCCAAGGCCACCGCCCCAGCGGGTTCGCAAAAAACACCCTCCTCCCGAACCAAGCGCGCCTGCCATTCCCACACGGTCTCATCCGCGACCAGATAACCGCTCCCTCCCATTCGCCGGCAGATCTCCACCACTGCGTCCCCATCCAACACACCACCAACCTGAAGTCCGCTAATGGCCGTTTTAGAGTCCACCGCCACAGTCGGTCCACCCTCTCTAAGTGCAGTCGCCATTGTATCGTTTCCAATCGGCTGCACACAGTGAACGCGCGCCCGCCCCCCAAAACTCTCTATCCCGCGCGCAACCGCCAAAGTCAAACCACCGCCTCCCGCGGGACTAAACACATCAAAGGAGTCTCCGGAAAAAAACTCACTCAGCTCAATGCCAATAGTCTCCACCCCAGCCATTCCCAACGGAGAAAAATGGTATGCACTGATTTCGAAACCTGCATCCAATTCCCCCGCAAAATCTTGAAGCCCCTCCATCACAGAGACGGCCACGGCAGACGAAGACCCGAACCCGCGGATTTTCAACAACTCGGCTCCATAAGCTCGCATTTGGCGCAACTTCCCCTCGGGCGCCCCCTCCACGATGGCGAGGACACAACGCAGGCCGGCCCTCGCACAGTACGCCGCAAGCGCGGCACCCGTATTGCCGCTGGAGGTTCCCAAGCACAGTCCTCGCCCCTGCATCTTCAAATGCGCTACGGCTGCAGCCGCAAACCTGTCCTTGTACGAACCCGTAGGATTCGTTCCCTCCAATTTGAACCAGAGATTCTCGATGCCAAGCGCCGGCCCGATGCGCGTGGAACGCACGAGCGGAGTGGCACCCTCCCCCATTGTGACGGCATGCGCCAACGGAGTTGCTTCCCAGTGCTTTGCGTACTTCCAAATGCTCATAAAACCTCCCAACAAAACCTGCTTTTACCTCAACATCATTACCCCGAGCTTCCGCCTCTTACCAGAACTCAAAACTGGTCCTCTCAGCAGTCCAGCGAAATGAAGCGATCTAACACTCGGGCGTCGGTTTTGCTTGCGCCTTCCGGCCAAGTTCCTGTTTCTGAAATGGAACTCCATGGCCTCACCCTCCGCAAAACGACACACTGACCTCACCGATCTTCCACATGGAGTACACACCCTGCGGTTTGCGGCGCGGCGCGTGGGTTTTAACGCCTTTGTCTGGAAGGGCAACCCAGGCCCCGTCATCCTCATTACCGGCGCGACTCACGGCGACGAGTACGAGGGGCCCACACTCTTGAGCCAGTGGGCGCAAAGCTGGCGGCCCTCCCGGCTCAACGGAACCGTCGTCGCCGTTCCCATCCTCAATGAGGCCGCCTTTTTCGCAGGCCGCAGGTGCACACCCTCTGATGATGGAAATCTGGCTCGCGCTTTCCCGGGTACAAAAAATGGCGGCCACACCAGTCGACTCGCTCATCTCTTTGACACCCAACTCCTAGCCCAATGTACACACTACGTCGACCTCCACAGCGCCGGAGCTGCATACGAACTGCTCCCATGGGTGGGTTTTCTTTCCCGAAAAGACACCGTGGGCCGAGCACAACGCGCTATGGCCACTTGCTTCGACCAATTCTGGTGCTGGTCTGGACCTTTTCTCCCAGGCCGCACTCTGAGCGCAGCTCATGCCCGCAATATACCTGCCGTTTATGTGGAATGCCGGGGCGCAGGCAGCGTTCATCCCCAAGATCTGCGCGCCCTCCACCTCGGTCTGCGGCAACTCCTGCGTTGGAGTGGCGTCGTCTCCGGCCCACTCAAGACCCTTCGCCCACAAAAGCTCCGGGAGAGCGCCGACTCCCAGGAAGCCCATCTCCAAGTTCATCATCCCGCCCCTCATCACGGTCTTTTTATACCGGACCCAACCGCCAGAATTGGGGCGAAAATACAAAGCAACCAGATCCTTGGCGCTGTCCTTCCCTCTGATTGTGGAGCACCGTCACTCATCCTTGCCGAACGTACGGGCACCATCGTGATGCTTCGCCGGCAGCGCTCTGTGAGCCCCGGAGACGCGCTTTGCACCATCGCGCCCATGTAAACAAAGACTGAAATTCACGCAAGCAAACCTCCGTCCACCACCCAGGTCACCCCCGTGACAAACCTTGCACCCGGCGAACAAATGAAAACAACGGCCTGCGCCACATCATTCGGTTCCCCGTGGCCAAGCGGAGTTTGCCCCACAACATCCGCGCCTGCGCCGCCCTCCGCCGCCTGCTGCTCCATTTCCCAAGACGTTTCCACTCGAATGTCTCCAGGCGCCACAGCCACCACTCGAATCCCATCCCCAGCAAGTTCCTTCGCCATCGACTGCGCCAGGGAGCTCAGCGCCGCCTTGCTTGCCGCATAAACCATCGCGCCACGCTGCGGACGAATCGCATTCACCGACGAGATGTGCACAATGACTCCGCCTCCGTTTGCGCGCAAATGCGGCACGGCTGCCTGTGAACAAAAAAATGCGCCACCGACATTCACCCGCATCATTCGATCAAACCCGGCGGGAGTTACTTCTTCAAGCGAGCCGAGACAGCTCACCCCTGTCATTGCGGCGTTGTTGACTAAAACATCGAGTCCTCCAAGCCACTCTACGCCTTCATCCATAAACCCCTTGCAAGCCGCTGGCTCTCCGATATCCACAGGCAACACCCGCACACTGGGACCGTGCCTCTCCAATAACGCCTGCGCTACAGCCACATCAGGCTGCCCAACTACAACCCTAGCCCCAATCTCCACAAAAGCCTCGGTTATGGCGCGCCCAATACCAGTGGCCCCGCCAGTAACCACGACCTTGAGTCCTGCACCAGCAGTGGATCTGCCTTTGTTTAGATCAGGGGTAGTCATTCTTAGATTTTTCTGTGGTTTCTTATAAATCAGGACCGCCTTCGCTTTTTTCGAATGGCTTGGGCACGATTCCGAGGAAACGGTTCCCACTTGGCCCGCTTTCCGAACTCTGGTAACTAAGAGTGACCAGCTTCCTTGCCGCTCCAAAAAGTGACCCTTCCAAAAAGGGATTCCTCAACCTAACCGTGCAAGGCGGCATCTGCTTCCACAAAGGCCTTGCACTCCTCGTGCAGCGGATATCCCAGATAACTCGCCGTCCCCTCAAACAAGCCCGCCCGCACCATCCAATACTTTAACCCAGTGAGCCAGCATTGGATGGACTCGCCTCCGTAGACTCCATAAAGACGCCGTTTCACTTCAGCATCCAATACGGCTGCCTCCTCTCTTCGACCGGCATTCAAAAGCTCTCCAATTCGACGCAGCTGCCTCGAGGTCATCACCGCTCCTCCAAACATCACCCCATCATATCCAGCCTCCAGATACTCTATACAACGAAATTCATCCCCGTTCAAAAGCACAAGCTCGGGGCGTTGAGCGCGTGCCGCAAGCGCGACGAGACGCCTGGATTCAGACCCCGAACTATCTTTGATAATCGCCACTTTCGGGTGACGGTATAACTCTCCGAGACGATCCTCTGGAATCACAATCTGCCGATGTTTTCCTAAATCATAGATGCCAACAGGCAATGGACTTGCGTCAATTGCTCCAAAAAAATGCGCTGCAATTCGGTCATCTGTTGCATTCAATAAAAATGCGGGTGCTGCGATGATCGCATAGTCTGCGCCTCCAGAGGATGCCACCTTCATGTTTTCTAATATCCTCGGCACAGAATTGTCAGAAACCTGCATCGCTATCTTCAGACGCCCGGCCGCAGATCGAACGACACACTCAAGCAATTTTGCGCGCTCCTTATCTGTGAGCCAGGGTCCTTCCCCACAGGTTCCCGCTACAAACAACCCATCGACAGAATCCCTCACGGAAGCCTCCACCGAACGTGCCATTGAGGCTCCGTCGACCTGAAGAGTTTCAGTTAGGGGGGTTGGAATCGCAGACCAAATTTTCATACGGACGCTCGTATTCATCCTTTAAACAAAATTACTTTCCGCTGCCTGATCCAAGACATTTCAACTGGTAACACTTTATGAACAGCTCGGACATTCAATTAGCCTCACCAAAACGTAATCTCCTTTCCACGCAGGCAGCCGATACCATCCGCCATGCACTCGCAGAAAATGTTTGGCGAGACCAACTTCCAAGTGAGCGGAAATTATGCGAAATCTTACAGATCAGCCGTCCCACGGTGCGAACCGCCCTTCGGATTCTCGCTGGGGAGGGGCTTTTCATTATCCAGCAAGGACGCCGCAACAGGCTCCTTCTTTCACCTGAAGCTAAGCAGGTAACAACAAAAATGCTCGTGGGCCTTATCACTCACGAGCCCTTATCCAAAATGTCTTTTTCCTCTTACGAGACCATTTCGAAAACCCGCGCGCTTCTTTCTGAACAAGGTTTTAAGACGATCGTACTCGTATGCCCTCGGCGCGGTCTGAACGCACAAAAAAAACGCCTCGAAGAATTTCTACAACAGAACACTCTGGCCTGCTTCGTTTTGCTTTCCGTCTCTAAAGAGATCCAAACGTGGTTTCTCGAACGCTCCTTGCCGGCTTTCGTTCTCGGCTCCTGTCATCCGGGGATCGAACTCCCCTCCCTAGACATCGATTATCGGGCTGTGTGCAGGCATGCCGCAGGAGTACTGATCGCTATGGGCCATCGCAATATCGCATTCCTACTCCCGGACTGGCTTGCCGCCGGGGACAGCGCAAGCGAAGAAGGCTTCTTGGAAGCCGCACAGCAAAACAACCCACATAAAGTGGAGTTGACAGTCCTTCGACACAACGGGGCCGCGGAGCAGGTGTGCAAAAAACTCGATTCACTTTTGCGCTCTAATAATCCACCCACCGGGCTTCTCATCGCCAGACCCAGATTCACACTCGCCGCAATTCTACACCTGCTCAAAAGTGGAATCCGCGTTCCGGAAAAGCTCTCTCTCATCGCGCGAGACTACGACCCGCTTTTCGAGAGCGTTTCCCCAATGCTTGCTCATTATTCCCTTAGCAATTCAAGCATGGCGCAGCGCATCTGCCGCACGATTCTCCGTCTCGCCAAGCAGCACTCCTCCAAACCCACGAACACCCTCCTGTTTCCAAACTTCGTGAAAGGACACTCCGTCAGCGCACCAAATTCTTAGCTGTGTGCGTGGAGTCCCTGAAGACCGCTAAAAAAACACAATACGCCATGGCACCACGCGCATACGGCAGGGTGAGGAACGGATTGTTCAATCGGAGTTAGATTTGCCAACGTGGATGCAATAAACAAGTGCGCGCTGGGGAACCATGGCATCTAGATCACTGGGGCTGCTGCCCCCGCTTAATGGTCCCGATCACGACCATTAACCGCCATTTGAATCAGCGCAGGAAACTCTCCATGGAAGCAACGCCCCGAAGGGCGCGCCCCACCCGGTTTAAATCCGCCTACCACTTGTCCGTTCGAAACGGTTGAGCGGGAAGTCCGTCCTGATTAAATAAGTTAGCCCATGGAAACTGCGAGCTCCAGGCGTACCGGACGGCCTCGGGAGCCTGCACCTGCGCGCTGGAAACCAAGACATCCCGTCCCTCCACGACAGCATCCGCCCAGACAAACTTTTTGTCCGCGCCAGCAATCAGAAAACCCTGCAGTTTTTCAGTGTGGCGCACCGCAAGGCCTTTTCCCGTGTGCGAAAAACGAACTCGCACCTTGGCTCCTTCTGTTTTGCTGCCCGCGTAAAGTGGTCCGTAGATTTCATGCCCGAGTCCGTAAACTGCCCCCAACGCCACATGGGTGGATCGCTGTCCGTAGGAGGATTTCAACACCGGGTGAACGCCCGGCCCGAGGTCCGTGCTCGTGACCATAAACGTGTTAGGATACTCCATGATCCGCAGATGCATTTCCTGGGAATAGTCCGGATCCGGTTCCTTCGGAAGCGCAGCGGGTTGCGTCACAAACTTATCTGCCTTCGCGTTGAGCGTATTTGCGGGATCAAAGGCGGCCCCTCCCCCGCTGGGCTTTTGGACGTAGAGGAAAGGGAAGTCCTGGCCCCATTCCTTGCGCCAGCCCTTGATTAGCGCCCCCATGAGCGTGAATTGGTCCACACACGCCACATTGGTGCGGCTCTCGCCCTGATCCCAAAGCACACCGCGGATGCCGTAACCCACGTAAGACCGGATATAACTTTCAAAAAGCTGGCCCATTTTTCCAGAATTTACCTCCCCGGCCTTACCCACCGCTTGCGGTGCGCGCGGTGGTCTGGGAAGAGCTTTTCCCTCGGCTTTTGCGGCCGCTTCCTCCTTTTTCCACTCCACCATCTTCTTGTCCCACTCGATTTTCTCCTCGTCGTACTTTGCCTTGAGGCCCGGGTAATCGTAGGAGGGCGCTACGCGCTTGATCATTTCCCGACAGGGAGCGTCCGCGCGGTACATTTCCTCGGTGAGCCAGAACCCAGAGGGCGTCCCACCCACCGCGCCGACCATAATCCCGACGGGTACGTTTAGTTCCGTTTGAAGGGACTGGCCGAAGGCAAAAAGCAGGGCGGAAAACTCGGGGTTAGTTTGCGGGTTGGACTCCTCCCATTTTGCATCTGCGTTTTTTCGAAGCAGGCGCAACTTCGGGTAAGCGGCGGATGCTACCTTAGCTAACGCCGGATCCCCCTCCGTGTAGCTTTTAACGAGCATATCCATGTTCGACTGGCCCGAGCCGACCCAAACCTCGCCCACCAGCACGTCTTCGATGCTCACAGCCCCAACCTTCAAAACATCGGGCCCCCCGGCTTTAAGGGGCTTTAGCAAAACGCGCCACTTGCCGGCGCTATCCGCCTCCACATTTTCGGTTTGATCCCTGAAAGTGACGGTCACCTTTTCCCGAGGATCCGCCGTTCCAAAAATCGGAACAGGCATCTCGCGCTGCAGAACCATGTGCGGCGAAAACACGCGCGAAACGTGGACCTCCGCTTGTGAGGATGCAACCAAGAGGCACCCAAGCAGGGCCGCCGATACGCTGTATGTTTTGGGGATCATGGGATCCAAAGCCTGACATAAACTAATCGGGTGCACCCGCGAAAAACTTCACTCACACCTAAAATGCGGTTTCAGTTTTTCCCTCACAACCTGCCGCACTGATACCGTGGGCGTCGGTAAAGCTCTTGTACTAGGGCGGCACTTCGCTGGCAGTGCGTGCGGCATGCGTGCGCTCAAGGGAATCCTTGTCGGTGAGGGCTTGGATAAAAGATCCACGAGCGAGCCGGGACAGTGGAGCGCCGATTCGGCGTCGAGGTTCTGAGGGACGTTGAGGGACCGGTCTAGCGTATCCACGCAATCGCTGCCAAAGCCTCCCTGAAGTTAATAAGGGCTGCATCTTGTCTGTCTTTGAGTATACCACCAAAGCTGTCATGCGTGGATAGAGACTTACTACGGCACCAACGGAGTCAGTCTCCGATTGATAAAGATCTCCCACAACTTTCTGAAGAAAATATCCAGCTTCGATTGGTCCTTCAAAAGACTGTTTTTTTCGTCTCGTGGTTCCGCGCTGGGACCTAGTTCAGTTTTCTACCGTTTTTTTACTCTGATAAAACCGTTGATTGCACACCCATCTTCGATACCGCAACGAGATCACACCCGCGGTCTTGGCGAACCCGGTAAAAAGCAGTTCCATGATGCCTGCCTGTTTTTTAAAATTCAGCTCCCTGTTTTTCCGTCCCTCCTTTTTTTATTTATGAACACCCCCCTCACCCGCCGGCACTTCTTTCAAGCAACGGCTGCAAGCGTCTCTTTGGCGCCCCTTGCGCGTGCATTGGAAGCCTCAGCAACGCTGCAAGGAAGTACAGGTCCTGAGGAGATCGCCATTCTCAACGACACCCATATCAACGCTGAGCTGCCCCCTGGACAAGGTTCCCTGCGGGTGAGAGAGCAGCATCCCAGTAATTTAAGGCAGGCGATTCGAGAAATCCTTGCGAGGGTACAACGTCCTGCGGCGGTAATCATCAACGGAGATTTGGCTACGTCGGTGGGCGTGGAGGCCGACTACAAAGCCTTTGGCGAGCTGATCGCGCCCTTGTCTGAGGCGGGCCTACCCGTGCATTTGACCCTTGGCAACCACGACACCCGGGAGGCTTTTCTCAAGAGCTTTCCAAAGCTTGTGAGTGCATCAAATTTTAAGGAGCACAGGCACAATGGGCTTATCGACCTGCCCAATACCCGCCTCATTCTGCTGGATTCTCTTAAAGAATCTCCAGCCGCACCCGGCAGACTGGGCGATGAACAAATCGGTTGGCTGCTTTCCAAAATTGACGAGACACCTCAAAAGGCTGTGGTGCTCGTTGCACACCACAATCCGAAGGTAGGCGGCGATCCTCTTCATTTTCCCGGCGGAGTTGAGGACACCGAGGCGTTCTGGCCTGAGGTTGTGAAACGCACGCAAGTCAAGGCCTACATCCACGGCCACGTGCACGACTGGACCCTCGCGGCGCACACCGGTATCCACATAATCAACACGCTGGCGGTATCATTCGTTGGCAATCCTGCGTTGAGCACTACGGGGTGGACTCTGGCGAGCTTCCACCCCGAAGCAGTGGAACTAAACATCCAGACCACCCAACGCGCGCACCCGTGGGCAAACGAACGGAAGTGGCTGTTTTGGAGACAAACCAAGCGCGCCTAACGGAAGTGTTTTTTTAGAAAGCGCTTCTCTTCCCCCCGAGTGCCTGGCAGCAATGATTGACCCATCGTGGAAACGCGCTGCCAATTTGAATTTCTTCCGAAGCACGGATAAAAATCCGCGCGATCTCGGAATTTATCTTGGCCCAATTCACGTAGGTCGGAGCCATCTAGTCAGATGCCCGCGTTTTCTTGTGCGAGCATTAAGGGCGTCACGGGGTCTCCTGGAGGGGCATTCATGCCAGAAGCTCCTTGATGACGCGGCGCTCCTCGACGCCCGTGAGGCGCTGGTCAAGGCCTTGGAATTTGTAGGTGAAGCGGGTGTGATCAATTCCCATCAGATGCAGGACGGTCGCGTTAATTTCGTTAAGGTGGACGGGGTCCTGGATGACGTTGTAACTGAAATCATCGGTCTCGCCGAAACTAAAGCCACCCTTGATGCCCGCGCCTGCCATCCACATTGTGAAACAACGCGGGTGATGATCACGGCCGTAGTTGGTCTGTGTGAGTGTACCCTGGGAGTAGACGGTGCGGCCAAACTCGCCGCCCCAAATAACGAGCGTGTCTTCAAGCAACCCTCGAGACTTCAAATCCAGAATAAGACCGGCGCAGGCCCTGTCCGTCTGCTGGCACTGGCGCGCAATGTCTTTTGGAAGGTTGTTATGTTGATCCCAGCCCCGGTGAAGAATCTGCACCGCGCGCACACCTCGCTCAACCATGCGCCGCGCGAGCAACGCGCTGTGGGCGAAGGTGCCTGGTTCTTTGGCCTCCGGACCGTACAGTTCGAGGGTTGCAGGAGTCTCTTTGGCAAGATCAACAAGATCCGGCACGCTCGACTGCATGCGGAACGCCATCTCATACTGAGTCGTTCGTGCAAGTGTTTCCGGGTCGCCCAAAATGCGGTGGTTGGCTGCGTTGAGTTTTTCGAGGGCGTCAAGCATGGCGCGGCGGTCTGCCGCGTCCACACCCGGCGGGTTCTGAATATACAGAACCGGGTCACCTCCGGCCCGGAGCGCCACGCCGGAATGGCGTGTCGGAAGGAAGCCGCTTGACCACATTCGGGTAAAGAGCGCTTGTCCGCCCGCGCTTCGCGGTGTGAGTACAACGAAGGAGGGCAGGTCGTCGTTCGCACTGCCCAGCCCGTAGCTCAGCCATGAGCCGATACTCGGTTTGCCGGGAATTTCGCTACCAGTCATCACGAAGGTGCATGCGGGGTCGTGGTTGATCGCGCTCGTACTCACGGATTTGATCACCGAGAGTTCGTCCACAACCTGAGCCGTGTAAGGCAACAGTTCGCTCACCCACCGGCTGCACTGACCGTGCTGGGCGAACTTGAAGAGGCTTGGCGCGACTGGGAAACGCGCCTGACCGGATGTCATCGTGGTAATGCGCTGCCCTTTGCGGATGCTGTCTGGAAGGTCCTTGTCGTAATGCGCCTGCAGTTGAGGCTTGTAATCCCAGAGATCCAGCTGGGACGGGGCACCGTTCATGTGCAGGTAAATGATGTGCTTCGCCTTTGCGGCATGATGGGGAAAACCGGGCAGTGCCGGGTGGACGGCGGGTCCACCGGCTGCGGAGGCCGAGGTGCGCCCGAGCAATCCCGCGAGGGCAACGCCGCCCAAACCCAGGCCGGATTCACCAAGGAAGTGGCGACGCGTCTGGCGGCGTAGCAAGTCGAGAATTGGGTCCATGGTGTTTACTTGTTGAGGGTCTCATCGAGGTTGAGCACGAGGTTCGCCACGAGCGTCCAAGGTGCGAGATCTTCGGGCCTGATGGAGGCGTCGGGTTTGCTCTCTCCAAAAGTGATCAGGCTGGCGGCCGCTTCGGGAGAGTGGCTGTAGCGGGCCGTATGCTTTTCAAGAACGGCTTCGACAACGGATGTCTCCTCCGCTGTGGGGCGCCGTGCAAGCACACTGCGCCACGCAAAGTCCACCCGTTCCCGTCTTGTGGCTCCGCCTTCCTTGAGAATGCGCTGGGCAAAAGCACGCGCAGCCTCGACGTGCTGAACATCGTTCATCAACACAAGAGCTTGGAGGGGAGTGTTGCTGCGATCGCGTCTCAGACAGGAGCTCTCGCGCGCAGGAGCGTCGAACGTCGCCATGGAGGGAGGCGGCGCAGTGCGCTTCCAAAAAGTGTAAAGGCTGCGGCGGTAGAGTGCCTCGCCTTTGTCTCGCGTGTAACGCGCGGTGTTACTGCCGGAAAAACCAACAGGCTCCCAAATGTTGTCGGGTTGGTATGTGCGCACGGCCTTGCCTCCAATTTGGGGATTAAGCAGGCCGGAAACAAACAGTGCGTTGTCGCGAATCACCTCGGCATCAAGACGGAAGCGTGGTCCGCGGGCCAACAACCGGTTCTCGGGATCTATCGCCTGAAGTTCGGGAGACACGGCGGCGCTCTGGCGGTAAGCGGCGCTCTTGGTGAGTAACCCTACCAGCTGCTTGGTGTTCCAGCCGCTTTCGCGAAAGGTCCCTGCAAGCCAGTCTAATAATTCAGGATGACTCGGAGGGTCTCCTTGAGTTCCAAAGTCATTGGTGGACTTCACGATTCCCGTGCCAAAAAACTGCTGCCAGAGGCGGTTGACCGTAACCCTCGCAGTCAGCGGATTTTCAGGAGCCAGAAGCCACCGCGCAAGGTCAAGCCGCGTCGGCTCGCCCTGCGCCTGAAGCGGAGGGAAAACCGCAGGTGTAGTGCGGGACACCTTTTCACCGGGCTTGTCGTACTGCCCGCGGATCATGAGGTGCGCCTCGCGCGGTTGCGGCAGGTCAGCCATAACCAAAGTGGAAGGAATTTTTTCGGAAAGCGTTTTCTTCTTTGCCTCCAGCGCCAATTTCTCGGCCTTGACGTGTTCAACCACTCCGCGGGCGCCTTGGTATTCGTTTTCCAGCCACCATTCCTTGAGACGGGATACTTCGTCAGGAGACCACTCCACAGCCTTTTTGCCACGGACGAGGGTCTGAAGATCAGCAGGCAGTTCCGCGACACGCGTCCCCTGGCTTTTTTCGGACCACACTTTCCAAGACCATTGCGCATCCTTGCCAGGCTCTATGCGGTGCTCGACACTGAGGCGGTCCCAGTGAACAGTGCCGTCGAACTGCGTGAAAGCGTAGCCGTCCACCTTCATCCCGGGTTTCAGCCCAAGCTTCTCTGCCGGCACCTTGAGCTGCACCCAGTGGCCCGCCTCGGGCAACTTGCCCATGGTCACCTTTTCCGGTGTGCGCACCTTGCCAAACGGGATGGCGCCTTCTTCGCCCCAAACAGCGCGGTGATTCCACCCTCCCACGTGAAATTGGAGCATGATCGCTTTTGGCTGGTCGGCGGGATCGAGGTGACACCAGACGGAAATAACTCCGTTGGG
>Ga0114974_10001108_pt1 | contig 21440 bp, 16 predicted proteins | sample S_130206_EF_Meta_FD_87318 | JGI IMG/M metagenome (GOLD analysis project Ga0114974, IMG submission 87318) | Freshwater microbial communities from Lake Simoncouche, Canada to study carbon cycling - S_130206_EF_MetaG | ecosystem: Environmental > Aquatic > Freshwater > Lake | place: Lake... | reverse complement strand
GACGTCCTGGAAGAGTTCGTAACCGGCCTTGCGCCAGCCTTCCAGGCCGCCATCAAGTTCACTGACTGCGGTGTAGCCGACGCTCCTCAGCAAATGCGCTGCACGGGCGGTTAGACCCTCGCCGTTGTCGTACAGCACGATGGGCGTTGCCTTGCGCGGCACCTTGTCGAGGATTTCCAGTTCCAGCCGACTCAGCGGAATCTGCACCGCGAACAAGGGATGGTCCTTGGCGAAGGGATCTTCCTCACGCAGGTCGATCAGCGCGATTTCAGACCGGGTGATCCAGGCCGCGCGCACCTGCGCCGGCGTTGTCTTGGCGGTCATGGGTTGACCGCCAGGTCCCATAGGTTGGGCGTGGTTTCGTTGCCGTAGCTCGACATGAAATCATGCGGGTTGCCATCGCGGTCGTAGCGGAAACGGCGGATGGCGCTGATATTGGCACCATAGACATGGATCGAGATCGAGGCACGATCCTCAAAGACATTGCTCACGCGATGGATATCACCAACGTCTGGTGAGACCACATCAAGGTCGCCTGGCTCTAGTCTGTGGGCGTTGCCGCACGCGACCGGCTTGCCGGCATCCAGCACGAAGGGCTGGGAAAACTCAGCGTTACGCAGCATGCCGATCAGGCCCCAGGTGCGGTGCTCGTGCACCGGCGTCTTCTGCGCCGGTCCCCAGACGAAACTGACCACGCTGAACCGCTGCGCCGGGTCGCAATACAGCAGGTATTGCTGGTAGCGCTCCTCGCTCGCCTCGGCAAAGGCGGCGGGCAACCAGTCGTCGTGGCGGACGAGATCTTTCAGCAGGGCCCCGCCGTCGGCGATCACCCGCGGCTCCTTAGGGCCCTGATCGATCAGGGCGGTGAAGTCGGTGACGAAGTCGCGTAGGCGAGAGATGGGCATGTAGCGTTTATAGCCACCGCTCTCCCCGCCGTCTTCCCGGTCCTGGCCCGCAAAAGCAATGGCCGCCCCTTGCGGAGCGGCCCTAAAGACTTTCTGCCTAGATCGTAAGTGCTAGTGGGGGACGCACTTGTAGCTGGTGGCCACGTTCGCATCCCCCTTGATATAGCGCGGATACAGCGGAAGCTGGCACATCGGCTTGGAAGCCTCGGCCTCGCCCTTTGCATTATAGGCGGTGACCGTCAGCGTGCCTGGGGCCTTGCCGCTGGTCACCCAGGCGTCGAGTTCGCCGAACATGTCGACCTTGTCGGGTGCCTTAGAGCCATCCTGACGCGAGGCCGAACCGCCATGGTTCATGCCCGGATTGACGTAGAAGCGCATGAAGCTGTTGACCTTCTTCGCGCCCATCTTGGCCACGATCTTGTCGAAGTAGGCGAAGTTGCCTTCTGGCGCTACGGCGTAGTCAGCAGTGTTTTCCTTCACGATCAGCTTGCCACCGCGGGCCAGGAAGGGACCGAGATCGGGATTATTGTTGTCGGTGAAATCCGAATAATCCTGGATGCGCTTGCGGATCGCCGGGTCTTTCAGATTCAGCGGACCGCGGAAATTGCCATCATGCATCACGTAGTAGCGCGCCCATTGCGACGCGTTGATTTCGGTAGCCGGATCGGCGAGCGTCATGCGCTGATCGAGCTCGATCCAGGGATTGACGGAACCAGGCAGGTCCTCGCCGCCTATGGACCAGCCCGGCAGGCCGGTGTAGCCATTCTTGAGCGGGAAGCCCCAGCTGTAGGGGTGACGCCAGGTCTGTACGGCCTTGATCTGATCGTCGGAGAGACAGTCGCCCCCCTCCTTGCCATCCTTGCAGCGGATCTTGTCGAATTTGGCGATGGCCAGGCAACCCCGGTACTTTGAGATGATCCGGTCCTTGATGCCGTCCAGTTCGTCGCACTGGCGATACGTGTCGTCGGCGAGCAGTTTGATGTGGGGCTTATCGAGATAGCCGCCGTTCACGCTGGCCAGATAGGCGTTGTACTTCGCCAGGTTGTTGCCGGTGCTCTGCAGCGCCGGCACCACGGCCACGACGCCGTCATAGTCAGCCGGATAGCGTTGCACCGCGACCATGGCCTGACGGCCGCCTTCGGACCCGCCGAAGAAGTAGAACTTGTCGGGCTTGGCACCATAGTAGTCGTTGATGATAGTCAAAGAGAGGTCGTGGGCCTTCTTATTGGCACCATAGCTGTTGTTGGTGACGGCCTCGGCGTTGAGGAAGAACACGCCGATTTCCGGCTTCGCATTGGGGTGACCGCCGTCGGTGCCCAAGGTCACAAAGCCCTTGGCCAGGGGCGCGCTGCCCGGAGGCGAGTCACGCAGCAGACCGTTGGCTTGCACCAGGGTTCCGTTCAGGCCGCCGCCGCCTTCCTGTACCGCCTTCTTGTTCCAGGTTTCTGGCAGGTTCAATGCCCAAAGGATGACCGTAGCGTTGTGATCCAGCGGGGCGATCTCGCCCGCAACCTTGCAATAGGCCTGGAAATTTGGCCTAGCGGCGATCCAGTCGGCCTTCGTGATCTTGGCCCCATTCTGCGGCAGGCTCATGGTCGCGGCGGGATAGGAGCGCCCGTTCAGTGCCTTGCAACCCGCTTCGTCTGCATGGGCCGCTGTTCCGAGTGCGGCGCTTGCAAGCGCAACACTGGCCAACACGGCCAGCGCCCGAATTTTGTGAGATGCCATGAGCATCCTCCCCCATTTAATTTGGGTTGGACTGTAGGCTCAAAAGCTGAGTTTGCAACTAACCAACGGGGCGTGCGTGCCACTCTGAGAGGGCTTGCCGCAGGACGTGGAGCGCCTATCCTCGCCTCAACAAATGGGGAGAGACAACGCCATGATCCGATCCAAGTCCGGCGCGCTCGCCGCCGCCGCCGTCCTCGCCGTCGTTCTGTCCGGCGCGGGGGCTAATGCGGCCGATATGACCTGCACCAAGGATGCTCCCAATCCCTACACGCTGAACGCCGGCTGGGCGAAAATGCCTGAGGGCCGCAAGCTGGGCTCGACCAGCGCACTTGGTATCGGTGCCGATGGCCATGTCTGGGCGGCGGAGCGCTGCGGGGCCAACACCTGCGTCGGCTCGACACTAGCGCCGGTGATGCAGTTCGATTCAACGGGCAAGGTCATCTCGAATTGGGGCTCGGGGTTATTCGCTCAGCCGCACGGCATCACGGTGAACCAGGACGGCAGCCTCTGGATCACCGACGACCAGTCCGCTGACGGCAAAGGCCAGCAGGCGATCAAATTCAGTAAGGGCGGCAAGGTGCTGATGGCGCTGGGTAAGGCCGGCATGGCCGGCAAGGCCGCTGATCAGTTCGACCAGCCGACCTCGGTCGCTGTCGCCAAGAATGGCGATATCTTCGTCTCCGAGGGCCACGCCCCGTCCAATGGCAATTCGCGCATCGATAAGTTCGACAAGACCGGCAAACTGATCAAGTCGTGGGGAACGCCGGGTGCCGGCCCTGATCAGATGTTGGGTCCACATGCCCTGGCTTTTGATTCTAAGGGCCGGTTGTTCGTAGCCGACCGCAACAATAGCCGGGTGCTCATCTTCGATCAGGGCGGCAAGCTGCTCGACACCTGGAAGCAGTTCGGCATGCCGCAAGGCATGTTTATCGACGCCAAGGATATCCTCTATGTTTCCGACACCGGCTCGCCCGTCGCCAGCGGCTGCCGCGGTATCCGCGTGGGCAGCGCCAAGGATGGCAAGGTAACCGCCTTCATTCCCGACCCCTCGACCGCCGAAGGTGGCAGCGGTGCCGAGGGTCTGGTTGCGGACGGCAAGGGCAATATCTACGGGGCTACGGTTGCTTCGCGCGAACTGCTGCATTGGACGAAATAGCGTTCTCCGGCGGGCCGCGGCGCAGGGTTGCGTGGGGCCCTAAATTCATGTCCACTTGCCGCTCAAGAGCATGAATACGCTTTAGCGCGCCGCGTGCTGGGCGGGGCAGTAAATGACGCCGCCCTAGGACGGAACGGTGCCGGTAAATCAGGGGAGAGACGTCGTTGGACCAATCTGAGCGATCCAAGAACATCAAAGCGGTGGTCCGTGTCTCCAGCGGCAACTTCCTCGAGATGTACGACTTCATGGTGTACGGCTACTACGCCAAATACATCGCCCAGACCTTCTTCCCGACCGACAGTGAGTTCGCCTCGCTGATGCTGTCCCTGGCAACCTTTGGTGCCGGATTTCTGATGCGTCCGCTCGGCGCAATCATTCTGGGGGCCTATATAGATCGTCATGGCCGCAAGGCTGGTTTGATCCTCACGCTAGGCTTGATGGCCTTCGGCACCCTGAGCATTGCTGTCACACCAAGCTTTGCGGCGATTGGCATTGCCGCCCCGATCATCGTAGTGATCGGGCGGCTGATGCAGGGCCTGTCCGCTGGCGTGGAACTAGGCGGCGTGTCGGTCTATCTGGCGGAGATCGCCACCCCTGGAAACCGCGGCTTCTACACCTCCTGGCAGTCGGCCAGCCAACAGGTGGCGGTGATCTGCGCTGCGCTGCTCGGCGTGGTGCTCACAGGCTTCGTGAGCCCTGAGGAAATGAAGCTGTGGGGCTGGCGCGTACCGCTGCTGGTCGGCTGCTTCATTATCCCCGTGATCCTCTGGTTGCGTCGCTCGCTGGAGGAGACGTCCGCCTTTAACAAGATGGAAAAGGCCTCTTCAACGGCCGAGGTATTCAAGCTGGTGGGCAAGAACTGGAAGCTCGTCGGCATGGGCATGATGATGTCGATCGCCACCACCACCACCTTCTATGTCATCACCGCCTACACGCCGACATTCGGCCGCGAGGCGCTAAAACTCGACGCGTTCGGGGTGATGGTCGTGACCCTGTGTGTTGGCCTGTCCAACTTCATCTGGCTGCCGATCGGCGGCATGATATCGGACCGGATCGGGCGTCAGAAGATGTTGTTCATCGTGCCTTCGGTGGTGATCCTGACAGCCTATCCCTTCATGGTCTGGCTCACCAGAGACCCGAGCTTCGGCAAGCTGCTGGCGGTGCTTTTGTGGTTCTCCGCCAGCTTCGGCCTCTACAACGGCAGCATGATCCCGCGCCTCGCCGAAATGATGCCGCACAAGGTACGCACCGCCGCCTTCTCGGTGGCCTTTGCCCTGGCGACGGCGATTTTCGGCGGCTTCACACCGCTGATCTGCACCGCCCTGATCGAGGCCACCGGCAACAAGGCCATGCCAGGTGCCTGGCTGACCTTGGCAGCGGCGATCAGCCTGGCCGGGGCTGTGATGGCGCGTAAGCGTCGTAACTATGATGCCGACCTGATCAATACCCGCATCGAGGGCGCGCCGGAACCGGCGGTCTAACCGCGATGTAAACGGGTGGCGCGTGAGTTCGCGTGCCCTTAAATACCGCCGCCATGGATCTGTTGGAGACGATGATGAAACGCGCCTATCTGGCTGCCGTGCTTGGCCTGACGATCGCCCTGCCAGCCCTAGCACAGGACAAACCGCTGCAGGTCGATGGCCCGACCGAGATGGAGCGCAACATGGTCCGCATGTGGTCGCGCGAAAACATCGATGAGGGTGCCTACACCTATTTCAGCTTTGGTGCGGACCACACAATCTACTGGATGGCTGCCGACGGTCCGGGCAAGCGCGTCTTTATCCGCAACGAGTATTTTGAAAACCAGAATGGCGCGGCCAAGCCCTACCGCTCGACCAAGTCGCTGTACGACCTAGATTGCGGTGGCAAGTCATGGCGCGTGCTTGCGACCGACCTCTTCGAGAACAACGGCCTGCGCGGCGCGGATGCCCATGCCGAAAGCCCTGATGCGGCCTGGATTAAGCCTGCCGACGGCTCGGACGACGCCTATCTTCTGGGCATGATTTGCAAGGGCTAGAGCGCGATGGGATCGGGCGGTCGCCCGATCGCTGAATTTTGCCCACCTAACACGCCCCGGCGGTTAGACCGCCGGCTGACTCTCGATCGTGTCGAGTGGCTTTTCGTAGATCACCGCTTCGAAAGCGTGCAGGCGCTTGTAGATCGAGATGAGCTCGATGAACGTCGTCCAGCTGTTGACTAGGTACTGAAACGACGATCCGACCTGAACGAAGGCCGTCAGGATCTGTTGCATCAGGCCCAAGGTCAGACGGCCAGCAACAATGGCTGGGCCGAGAAGCAGTAACGGAAAAATCACGTCAGCCTGCAGGTAGAGGTACCGCCCGACATTGAAATAGACGTAGTGAAAATACATGCGGAAATAGTTCTTTTGAACGTTTCCAAACAGCTCCCCCAGCGTTAGCGGGGCGGCCCTATCGGCGTTGTCCTCGCCATAAACCAGCTCCTTGCGATAAGCCGCTTCCACCCGCTGGTTTTTGAAATTCAGGCCGGGCAATTTGATGCCGATCGAGGCCAGGAACACGGTCCCGAACAAGGCCCAAAGCAGGGCGGCAATGACCAGGGCATGCGGGACAGTTCCAAGGATTGGAAGCTCCGTGACCGACTTCGACAGTCGGTTCAGTAACGGCAGGAAGGCGATGAGGGTCATGACCGATTTGACCAGGCTCACGCCGAGGTCCTCGGTAATCGTCGAAAATCGCATGGTGTCTTCTTGCACGCGCTGGGCCGCGCCCTCGACGTTGCGCAGTTTCTGCCAATGTTCGACGTAGTACTGGTTCATCGCCTTGCGCCAGCGGAAGACGTAGTGGTTGATGAAGAACAGGTTCAGCACGGCCAAGGTGATACCGCCCAGGGCGATCCAGAGGAAAGACAAGGCACCGGCATAAAACTGGCTTAGCGTCACCTTCGCCGTATGGGAAAGGGCCGCCTGAATCATATCGTAGAACGGGCCGCGCCAGTTATTCAACATCACGTCAAACTGTACGTCGAGATAGGTCGCGAGGATGATCAGGCCCGATCCCAGGATGGACCAGCGCCACCACGGATGCGGCGACACGATCCGCCAGAATGCGGCGAACGCGCCTAGAAAGACGGCGTAGTAGATATAGAACCAGAGGAAGGGCCGGGAGATGAAAACCTGTAGCCCGATGATCGGCGGCGCATTTTCTGCCGCTGGCGGCAGACCGATCAAGGCACCCAGCTGTCGCCCACCGATGTACCAAAGCCCGACGGCGATCGCGATCCACAATCCGGCAGACAGGAAGAACCATTTCGGGCGCGGGAAGAATGACGTAAACATCGGTTGGACGATCCCCGGGTTTGGCTATCGCGGTAGCATGGCCAGCACTTCGTGGCGCAGGTTAGGCGGAGGTTTCGAGCGAGGCTAGGGGGCTATTGGAAGCTGCCGGCCATCATACACGTCACCCCGGCGTCAGAGACGATGGTTGTCGCCGCAACACCCAGGCCGGTCTCGAAATAGACCGGCGGGCCGTTCTTCGGCACGACCTTGATCTCGGCCGGACTGCTGAACTGACACACGCCCTTGAAGCCACTCTGGCTGGCCTTGTCGGCGCTGATCGCGCAATCGACGTGGCCGATGCGGCGCCCGTATTGCGCATCGTTGAACTGGAACATCATCCAGGCGTCGCCGCGGCCCAGCTCGCCCTGCGGCGTACCCGGGCGGCAGGGCAGCCCGACGACCTTGTCGGCCTGCACAGAGGCGGTTGAGGCGGCGATGATATTGTGTTTGGAGATCAAATTGGTGATCGCCACTGCGCTCAGGGTGATCACGACAAACGCCGCGATGGCGATGATCGTTTTCCATTTCCGGCGCCGGGGGCCCTTACCGCGCTCGGCACCATAGTCGGTCATCGGACTGCGTCTAGGATGCGACGGGCCCGGTCGACGACCGGTTTGTCGACCATGGCACCATCGACGGAGACCGCTGCCCCGCCGCTACCCGCGTCTGCGGCCAGCATACGCCGGGCCCATGCGACTTCCTGGAGGGTCGGAGCAAAGCCGTCACGCACAGAGGCGATCTGGGCGGGGTGGATGCAGAGCTTGCCACCGAAGCCAAGCGCACGGGTGCGGGCAACATCGGCGCTGACGCGTGCCGGGTCGGTGAAGGTCGGTGTGACCCCGTCAATCGGCGGTGCCAGGCCGGATAGGCGGGAGGCGATGGCCATCTGTAGCCGGATCGGATCGACCAGGGAGTCTTCGGCCCCCAGACCCAGGTCGCCGGCGAGGTCGATGGCACCGATGGCTAGGCGCACCACACCGGGTGTTGCGGCAATTGCGGCGAGGCCGACGATGCCTTCGGCGCTTTCGACCAGGGCGACGGTCGGTTTGGTGGCGGCCGCGTTAGCCAGGGCAGTGCCTGAGACGGCCTTTGGGATCACCAGGCCCATCACTCCTATGTGGGCGGTCAGGGCCATATCGGCGGCGAAATCGGCGCTGTCGGCGGCGTTCACGCGGATCAAGACCGGCTTGGTCGCGTCGAGCCAGGCGGTAATATTGGCGCGGGCCTGAGCCTTGTTGGCCGGGGCGACGGCGTCTTCCAGATCAACGATGACCAGATCGGCACCAGACGCGAGGGCCTTGTCGAACCGGTCGGGCCTGTCGGCCGGAACGAACAGTAGGGTGCGGGCGGCGGCGATGCGCTCTGATGGCGTCACGAGGTCAGTGCTCCGATGGCGTTGAGCGCGCCCACATGCCACAGCCGTTCGACCAGCACAGCGTCGTCTGCGCGGCCGCCGAATCTGATCAGGCTACGGGCCTTGGCGGTCAGCTCCTCGCGGCTCAGGGTATTGGTCGGGTCGCCCTTGGGATCGTCGACCCGCGCCTCGATGCGGCGGCCGTCGGTTGTTTCGACCATAACCTTGCCGATCCATCGGGCGGGATAGGCGGCGTCGACCTCAGGATCGAGCGCCATGGTCACACGGTCGCGGAAACTGGCCACGTCGTCGCGCGCCAGAACGCCTTCGAACTGCGCCAGGTCGGCCACCCCACCATTGGCGATCAGTCCCAGAACGCTACCCATGGAGAACTTGGCCTGGTGAATGGTTTCGGGGATGGTCACGGCACCCAGCACATCGATGGCACCCTGATGCACCAGCGTGGTGACGTGGGCGATGTCGGAGGCGGCCAGATGATGATCCTGCATGGCCTTGAGCAGGGCGTCGGCAGCGGGGTGTGTGTGGCGGCAGGAGGCGTGGAACTTGAAAGACGTCTCGGCCGTGGCCCAGCGGGTTCCGAGCCCTGCGGTCAGGCGGGCCACATCGGCATCGGTAGACATGCCGGCGGCCATGCCTTGCGCGCCCTCAAGAATGGCTTGTGCGCCGGTGAAGCCGTCCCTGGCCAGATAGGCCGAGGCTAGGCCTGCGCTGGCAGCATGGGCGGTGTGCAGCTGTTTGGAGTCGGCAGCGTCGCGTAAGAATTCCCACAAGCCTGCTGCCTGGGTTCCGGCAGAGCCAAAGGCTTGCAGCATCTGCTCCGGCGTCAGTTTCAGTAAGCGCCCAACGGCGGCGGCCGCGCCGAGCGTTCCGGCCGTGCCCGTGGTGTGAAAGACCTTGTAGTGCGAGCGGCCCAGGAATTCCCCCACACGGATACCCACCTCGTATCCCGCGACGGCGGCAGTCAGGAGCTCTCGCCCGCTGGCACCCACCGCCTGGGCCACGGCCAGGGCTGGCGAAAACACCACGGTCGCCGGGTGGAGCACCGAGCTATTATGCAGGTCGTCCTGCTCGACCACGTGGCTGGCGGCAGCGTTCACCATGGCCGCGAAATAGGGGCTGGTACGGGCACCGTTGATCAGCACCTCGGAGGGGCCGTCCGCTGGCCCCATCAACTTGGCGAAATCGGCAATCGTGCGTACAGCGCGCGACGGCGAACCGGCTATGGCCGAACCGGCCCAGTCGACGAACAGGTCGAGGGTGCGATCCATGACGGATGCCGGAATCTGCTCAGGCGTGAGCTGTGCGGCGAAGGCCGCCAAGGCGCGGGTGGGGGTTAGGATTTTCGATCCGCCGTCGTCGTGAGCCATCGGAGTCTCTCTCTGAGTTTACGCGTAGCCCAACTCGGCCAGGATTTGCGCCGTATGCTGGCCTAGCGAAGGCACAGGGTCCATGCGGGCCTCGTCCATGCCGGGCGGCAACAGCGCCGGGATCGGCCCAACGGCGGTCTCGACCTTCGCCCAGCGTCCGCGGGCGGCCAGTTGCGGATGCTTCCATAGCCTGGCCATGTCGTTGACGCTGGCATTGGCGATGCCGGCAGCGTCGAGCTTGGCAATCGCTTGGTCGACGCTCAAGGTGCCGAGCGCTTCGATCACCAACGCGCGCAATGCCGCGCGGTTGGCCGAGCGGTTGGGCACGCTATCGAAGCGCGGGTCGCCGGTTAGGTCGGGCTGCTGCAGAACCTTGGCGCAGAAGGCCTCCCACTCGCGATCATTCTGGATGCCCAGCATCACCTCGCCGTCAGCCACGGGGAAAGGGCCGTAGGGATAGATCACGGCATGCGAGGCCCCCACGCGCGGCGGGGGTGGGGCCCCCTGCCAGGCGTAGTAAAGCGGAAAGCTCATCCACTCCGACATGGCTTCGAGCATGGAGATATCGATACGCCGGCCCTGGCCGGTTCGGCCGCGCTCGATCAGTGCGGCCAAGATGTTGGAATAGGCGTACATGCCCGCTGCGATATCAGCCACCGAAATGCCAGCCTTTGAAGGCTGTTCGGGCGTGCCCGTGACGCTCAGGAATCCTGCTTCACTCTGGATCAGCAGGTCATAGGCCTTGCGGTCGCGATGCGGCCCGTCACTGCCGTAGCCGGAGATGTCGCAGACGATCAGGCCGGGGTGTTTGGCATGCAGGGTCTCGAAGTCGAACCCCATGCGCGCGGTTGCGCCGGGGGCCAGATTTTGCACCAGCACATCAGCGCCTGCGACCAGCTTGCTCAGCACATCGATCCCGTGCGGGGTCTTGAGGTCCAGCGCAATGCTTTCCTTCGAGCGATTGGTCCAAACGAAGTGAGACGATAATCCATCAACGCGGCTGTCGTAGCCGCGCGCGAAGTCACCCTCGCCAGGCCGTTCAACCTTGATGACCCGGGCCCCCAGGTCTGCCAGCTGTCGGGTGGCGAAGGGGGCTGCGATGGCCTGTTCCAGCGCCACCACGGTGATGCCCGCGAGGGGCTGCATCAGAACGAGCGGGGCAAGCCGAGCACGTGCTCGGCAATATAGCTGAGGATCAGGTTGGTACTGATCGGTGCCACTTGATAGAGGCGCGTTTCGCGGAATTTGCGCTCAACGTCATACTCGCTGGCGAAGCCAAACCCGCCGTGGGTTTGTATGCAGGCGTTGGCGGCTTCCCAGCTGGCCGTGGCGGCCAGGTGCTTGGCCATGTTTGCCTCGGCCCCGCAGCTCTGATGGCTGTCGAACAGCTCGCAGGCCCGAAACCGCATCAGGTCGGCAGCGCGGATATTCATATAGGCCTGTGCGATTGGGAATTGCACGCCTTGGTTCTGGCCAATCGGCCGGTCGAATACGATGCGTTGGTTGGCATAGGCTGTCGCGCGATCGACGAACCAGTAGCCGTCTCCGATACATTCGGCAGCGATCAGGGTGCGTTCGGCATTTAGCCCGTCGAGGATGTACTTGAAGCCCTTGCCCTCTTCGCCGATCAGGTTTTCGGCCGGGATCTCTAGCTCCTCAAAGAACACCTCATTGGTCTCGTGGTTGACCATGTTGGCGATGGGCCGGACTGTCATGCCGCTATTCAAGGCGCTGGCGATATCGACCATGAAGATCGAAAGGCCTTCAGAGCGCTTTTTCACCTGGTCGACGGCGGTGGTGCGCGCGAGCAGGATCATAAGGTCGGAATGCTGGATACGGCTTATCCAGACCTTTTGACCGTTAACCACATAGCGGTCGCCCTTTTTCACCGCTCGGGTCTTGAGCTTGGTGGTGTCGGTGCCCGTGGTGGGTTCGGTCACAGCCATCGACTGCAGCCGAAGCTCGCCGCTGGCAATACGCGGCAGGTACTGAGCTTTTTGCGCCTCGGAGCCGTGCCGCAGTAGGGTGCCCATGTTGTACATCTGGCCGTGCGTCGCGCCTGCGTTGCCGCCGCAGCGGTTGATCTCCTCCATGATCACAGAGGCCTCGGCCAGGCCAAGACCCGAACCACCGTATTCCTCTGGGATCATTGCCGCCAGCCAGCCAGCCTTGGTCAGGGCGTCGACGAAGGCTTCCGGGTAGCCGCGTTCAGTATCGATTTTGCGGAAATATTCGTCCGGAAAGTCGGCGCATAGGGCGCGCACGGCCTCGCGGATTTCTTGATAGGCATCTGGGCGTTCGGTCGTGGCCATGGCGATCCTCATTTCAGCGCAGGGTTGCGCTGGCCTCCATACAGAGGTTGCCGTCCTCGTCACGCGCGAACAGCTGTGCTGACTTACCCTCCAGCGACCCGCAGACAAAGAAGGGTGCGATCTCGAAGATCGGCTTCACAGCCCGAAACGCGAAGGTCGCGACATCGGCGGCCGGATGCCGCGCCACCAACTCGTGCAATAATAAAGTGGCGATCAGCGGCCCATGCACGATCAGGCCGGGATAGCCCTCGACCTTGGTCACATAGGGCTGGTCATAGTGAATACGGTGACCGTTGAAGGTCAGGGCCGAATAGCGGAACAGCAGCACCGGATCAGGATCGATCCGACGGGTCCAATGCGGTGCCGGCGGCGCGGCGGTTGGGGCGGGCGCGGCTGCGCCAGGGGTCGCGGCCTCGCGATAGACTACGTCATGCTGTTCGGTGAGGACGCGGCCCTGATCGTCGGAAATCTCATGGTCGAGGCGCACGAAAACCAGAGCGCCGCTGCGACCAGACTTTTCCTGCACGTCGCCGATTAGGGTGCGCCGGGTGATGGCCGCGCCGACGCGCAGCGGTCGCACGAATTCGATGCGGCTGCCGGCCCACATCCGACGCGGCAGGGCGACTGGCGGCATGAAGCCGCCGCGCTTGGGATGGCCATCCGGCCCGATCTGGTTCTGCGGCGCGTAGGGCAGGAAGCAGCACCAGTGCATGAGCAAGGGGCTGGCCTCACCCGCGGCGGGGATAGAGTCATCTGAGATAAGGGTGGCGCGAAGGCCGCGCACCTGCGCCGGCGCGACCACATCGTGATCCATGGTCTCTCGGCCGACCCAGTCGGCTAGGTTTGGGATGGTCTCGGGCATGATCTTTCTGGGGCGGGTATGGTGGCGTCGCCGTGCGCTTCATAGCCCTGGCGGGCGGCGCACGCCAAGAGTGATGCGCCCGACCCAGGCAACTTAAGCTGTCCGGGCCGGGTACAAGACGACGTTAGAAGTTGAACCTAAATCCGGCGCGGAAGTAGCGGCCCAGCAGGTCATACAGCTGGGTGCCGTTCTGATTGAATGCGGCTGCCCCGATCACAGGGGGTTTCTTGTCCAGCAAGTTGTTGATCGTACCGAACACCTGAAGCTTTCGGGTATCCTGATCGATCAGGTCATAGCTTGCACTGGCGTTGAACAGCACCTGGCCTGGGAACAGGTTTTTGTTGATGCTGTTGGAGGCCGCCGGATTGTAGGATGGATCATCTGGGCCGACATAGGATGCATCCCAGTGCGTATCGGTGAAATAGCGCGCTTGCAGGCTCGCGTTGAGACGGTTCAGCGCGTAGGTCACGGTCACGTTGCCCGAAATCGGTGCCCCACCCTGGACTGAATATCCCGCGCCGTTGACCGATGTTGCGTTGTCGATGGTGGTCAGTTGATCGACGAAGGTGGTCAAGCTGCGGATTTCGACCTGTCCCGGCACCTTCACTGGCAGCAATTGCATCGGCACCCGGTAGTAGAGTTCGACGTCAGTGCCGGATGCGTGAAGTTGCTTCAGGTTTTGAGGGACAGCGGACACCGAGAAGATGCCGAACTGGCTGTTGTCGAACACAATGTTGGAGCAGAGCGCCTTCTCGCCGTTGAAGCAGCGAAGAATGATCGCGGCAGAGTCGATCGAGGCGATCACCTTGTCGATCTTGATATCGTACCGGTCGACGGAGGCTTGGAAGCCTTGGGTGAAGCCCCAATGCGGCTGCAACACAATGCCTGCGGTGAAGCTGTCGGCGATTTCAGGGGTCAGGGTGGGGTTGCCGCCGCTGATGCTGCTGATCCGGCCGACCTGGCCGGAGAACGGGTTCAGAATATTGCTCACCCCGCCGGTTGATCGGGTCAGATACAGCTCGCTCAGGTTCGGTGCGCGGATGTCACGCGACTGTGTCGCCCTCAAGCGGATGAAGTCGGTGGGGCGATAGGAAACCCCAGCCTTCCAGGTCGTCACCGCCCCGCTGGTGCTGTAGTCGGTGCGGCGGACGGCGGCGTTGAGGCTGAGCTCAAGCGCCAGCGGAAGATCCTTCAGCAAGGGTGCGCCAAATTCGGCGAAGGCTTCTTTGACCGAACGGTCGCCGGCATAGGTCGCTTGGTTTCCGGTCACGAACGCGCCGACTTGGGAACGAGGATCAGCTAGGGCACTCACGCTCTCCTTGCGCATTTCGGCACCGACCGCGAAGGACAGCGGGCCGGATGGCAGTTCGAACAAATTGCCCGATAGGGAGAGGCCGCCCACATCGATCTTGATGACATTATGCGCGGTCGCGGGGTGGGCCACGTAGGCTAGGGCTTCCTTACTGTTTGTTTGGCCGAATACGTTGAACGGAACACAGTTAGGGCTGACAATAAGGGCGTCGGCTGCCGTGATGTTCGGGTTTGTCGCCAGGGGGCCGCAAGCGGGCTGGCCGTTCGCACCGGTGACCACATAGGTCGCGGCGGAGATGTTTACGCGGTCAGGAAACAAGATGTTAAAGTCCTGAATGTTCTGGCCTTTGTTGTAATAGGCCTCCCATTGCCAATCTTTATAGATGTGCCCGCGTGCACCGATGACGCCGCGACGAAGGTTCCATTCGCTGTTCGTGCGGTAAGGCGTGAAGTCGCTATTGTAGCGGCCCAAGGTGATGCTGGTCAGCTTGTTGGCCGCCATGGCGTTTTTCACGGACGCCGGAATAAATGGGTTTGTGTTGGGCACGATAATGCCCGTCGACAAATAGGTGTCCCCGGTTCCGCCTTTGTTGCTGTTGAAGGCGTAGTTAAACTCTGCGAACATGGTGATTTCGGGTGTGATGTCATAGTTCAACCGAGCCATCGCATTGTTGCGATAGAAGGGCTGATAAAGCCGCATGTGCAGCACGGAGTTGCGGCTGTAGTTCTGTTTGCTGCCGACCATGTTCTGGCCGAAAACATTGTTCAGCGTCATGGTATAGGTCGTGCCGTCGTCGGCGAAGGCTGTGCCCTTGAGTGGCCCGCTGAGCACGACGCCGCCGGACGGATAGATCAATTCGACACCCGAGCCGAGCCACTGCTGGGCCGGGACCCCAGCCGGACGCGCGTTGCCGCTAGCGATCAGTCCGGGTTCAGCCGAATATTGGCTCCGCTGATAGAAATTGCCGACGCCCTCGGCCTTAACCACATCGCCGCCGATGATAAAATGACCGCGTCCTTCCGCGAACTTCATCCCCCAACCGAGGTTCATATTGTTTTCGATGCCGTCGCCAAACTGCGAAACGCCGTGGTTGATGCCGCCCTTGAAGCCCGTGAGCCTGTCGTTCAGGATGAAGTTGACCACGCCTGCGACGGCGTCTGATCCATAGGCCGCCGAGGCACCGCCGGTGACTACATCGACCCGGTCTACCAGGCTGACCGGAAGAGTCGACATATCCGCCGTACCGTTAAGTTGGCTGCCCACATATCGGCGCCCATCCACGAGCACCAATGTGCGCGATGCGCCAAGGCCGCGCAGGTCGGGCGATTGTTGGCCGCTGCCGATCACCGAACGTGGCGAGTTGGTCGGGCCGGAGCTTTGCCGGAAAGCCGGCAGTTCATTCACGGCCTCCGCCATGTTGGCTGGTGCACGCCGCTGCAGCGCGTCTGCGCCGAGCACTGTGACCGGCGTGGGCGCTGTAAAGCCTGCGGCTGTCAGCCGGGTGCCGGTAACCACGACTGCCTCAACCGCTTCAACGTTCGCGGTCGCCGCTGGAGCCTGGGCCTGTGCGGCATGGGTGAACAGGGTGCCGACACCGGCCAGAAGGGCAAGCTTTAGCTGTTTTGATTTCTGGACTGTAGGCACGGGGCGTCTCCCTGGTTTCGTATCGTTTGTTGTGCGCGTCGCGTTGGTACGCCGGGTCCGTCCGGCCGCGAGGCGCGCCTCGCTTGACCTGTAACGCGGCGCCCGCACACGTCCAGCAGTCTTGCCTTAATCGGCTTATCATCAAAGTCGAGGGGTAAGCTTGTCATGCTCAGACCGGCTGGCGAATAAGCAAGTTCGCAAAGGGGATTTCGCAAAATGCGAAAGCTGTTAGACTAGATACGATAGCTCTGAGGTTCGAATGATCGATCTCGTGTCGCTTCGCCTGTTCGTGCGCGCCGCTGAATTGGGCAGTTTCTCCAAGGCCGCTGAACACTCGAATCTTGCGCTCGCGGCCGTGAGCCGGCGGATTGCTCTGCTGGAGGGGCATTTCGGTGTCGACCTCTTTAGCCGCACGGGGCGCGGGGTCGAGGTAACCCCCGCTGGTCGGGTGCTCCTGGATCGTGCGCGCGAAATCTTGCTGCAGGCAAGATTGGCCGATGCTGATCTCAGCGATTTTGCGAAGGGCCTTCGAGGCACCGTTAGGCTGATGGCCAGTACCTCGGCTGTCAGCCAGTTCCTGCCAAGTGATCTTGCTGCGTTTTCCCGCCTTTGCCCCGAACTCCGGATCGACCTGCGAGAAGCCTATACGGACGAGATTGTCGGGGCCGTGCGCGATGGGAGAACCGAGGTCGGTGTCGTTATCAGCGGTCCCAATGTCGTTGATCTGGACACTGTGCCCTATCGAACCGACCGCCTTGCTGTAGTCGCTCCGCGCGATTTCATGCCGGGCGTTCAGAAGGTGCGCCTCATGGACCTAATCGCGAACGACTTCGTTGTGATGGATGACAGAACGGCGATCAGCCGACTGCTCAAAACCGCAGCGAGTGAGGCGGGGTCGGCCATGCGGCTGCGGGTCAAGGTGGGCAGTTTCGACGTGGTTTGCCGAATGGTGCAGGCCGGGTTCGGTCTAAGCGTGCAGCCACGAATGGCCGCTGAGCATTTTCAAGTCACGATGGGTTTGCGACTTGTCGATCTGGATGAGCCTTGGGCCGAGCGCCAGATGCTGATCTGCACAAGCCCCCTAACGGGTGTTAGCCTGGCCGCGCGTCGCTTGGTCTTGCATCTTGGCGAATGCGCCAGAATCGGTGCCGGACTTGCCAACTGAAGGCTCTTGCGGCTTGGTTTGAGCGTGTTTGCACGGAGACGGTGATGAAGCGGCGAGACTTTGTGGTCGGGTTTAGTGCGCTGGCGTGCGGTCCGGCGATGGCACAGGCCGTCCCGGCGGCACCGATCCCGAATGCGGCCGGCGTTCCTGCCCCCGCCGCGACAGAGGTTGGACCCGCCGCGCCCGCCGCCGACACCAAGCCTGCCGGTCCGCCGCCGATTCCACCCGGTGCGGTGCGGGTGGCCCTGCGCACAAGCGCTGGCACGATTACGCTCGATCTATACCGTGACAAGGCCCCGATCACCGTGGCGAACTTTCTGAAGTACGTGGAGATGAAATTCTACGACGGGGCTGTTTTTTACCGCTCGTCCCGACCGGCGAAGGACGCAGACGGCTCCTGGGGCTCGATTCAAGGCGGCTTGCAGAACAAGCAGCGCGCGCCCCTACCGCCGATCGCGCATGAAAGCACCCTGAAGACCGGGCTGTCGCATCTCAGCGGCACGATCTCGATGACCCGCAACCGACCCGGTACGGCCACGTCCGACTTCTTTATCGTGCTGGGCGACCAGACGGGCTACGATGCTACGCCCGCGGGTAAGGGTGACCACGCTGGCTTTGCCGCTTTTGGGCGGGTGGCCGATGGCATCGAGGTGGTCAAGAAGATCAACCTGGCCAAGCGCTCGCCCACAGGCGGCGTCGGCTTCATGAAGGGCGAGATGCTGTCGCCAGCGATCCCGATCCTGAGTGCCCGGCGGGTGCGGGGCTAGAACTTACCCCGAAGCCGCAGGACGAAACGCGTATCTTTGGTTTCGGTGTAGGACTCTGTCCGGTTGATCGCGCCGTTCGCTTGGCTGACGGTATAAAGTAAACGTCTGCCTGTTTCTGGTGAGCCGGTCAGGTTGTAGATTTCTGCCCGCAACGTGAGGTCGTGAGGCAGCCCCTTTTCGGCAAAGATCTGCAACCGCGGATCGCGCGAAGTGTAGGTCAAGTTGCGGATGTCGCTGTTCACAAGTTCGCCCGTGGTGGCAAGGAGCGTCGCGCCATAGGCCGCCCGCAGCTTGTTGAGGTCGTGGCGGAAGCCCAGGGTTATTTCAGAATCGTACACATTGGGCATGGACCGCTCACGGCCAGAGAACGGATCAAGCACGTTCGAGGTCTGGATGACGTAGCGCGCGTTGATCTGGGCGTTCGGCAGACCTAGCGGGGTCATGCGCAGGCCGGTTTTGAGTTCAAGACCATATTGCTTCGCGTCGGGCAGGTTCACCGGGGCCGACTGTGGCAGGCCGGTGGAGGAAAGGCCTCCGAACGGTCCGCGTTCGATCTCGTCGGTGGTGGCCCTATAGAAGCCGCGCGCCTCCATGGTGCCCTGGTCCTTGGCGAGTCGGCGCTCGATGCCGGCCTCGAAGTTCCACATCTTTTCCGGGGCGATCCCTGGATTGCCCGGATCGAGACGGCTGTCGATCACATTGTAGATCGGCACAAAATTGTCGAACCGAAGCTGGCTGACGGTGCGCTCTAGCTTAACGCGCAGCCGATCAACCGGAGTTATATTGTAACGAAAATCCAACCGCGGCTTTAGGAAGCCGTAGCTTTGCACCGGAATGGCCGGGAAGTTCGTGGAGATCTGCGACGCTTCGTAGCTCAGGGTGCTTTCGAGCGTGACCTTGGGGTTGATGGTCCAGTTGTGGGTCAAGAACATCTCACCGCGCTGTTCTTCGACCACAGCAATGGTCACAGGCACAGTTTCCAGCCGCCCGTCCTTGTTGAAGTCGAAATAGCCCTGCTGGCGCTGGTTTAGGGAGTTCTTTGCGCCTTCGGCTCCGACAGTAAGGCTCTGCCCCTTGGCGAGGGGCATTACGAAGGTGCTCCGGATCACGTCTTCCTGAGTGACCTGCTTGGTCACATTGCGGCTCACCTCCGTCAGAGCGCTGCCGAAGGTGCGGTTGCGGTAGTCGGTTGTCTTGACGGGCGTATAGTTGTGGATCGCGATCACGTTGAGCGTGCCGGACTTCAACTTGGCCTCATACTCGCCGCCGATCTCGGTGATGGTCCGCATCTGCCGGTTGGAATGGTACTCGTCGGTGACTCCGGGCAGCTGCACGCCGGCCGAGGTGTAGGAGTTGTAGGGGGTGGCGTCCGTCTGGTTAGTGCCATGCGGCTGGAACAGCAGGTTAAGGCTTAGCTGGCTGCCGTCCTGGAAGGCGTAGGCCCCCTGGGCCGTGAAAATGTTTTTATGGTGCTGGCGTTCCCACTGCTGCGGTCGAAACTGCTGCATCTGGCCATTCGGATAGTAGTAGATCTCTTTGCGGTCCTTCAGCGTGTATTCGCCGCCGAAGCCGCCGCCCCCGCCCGGCGCGGTAGGAATGGGCGAGAACAGGTTCTTCTCATAACCCAGGGTGTAGGTGAGATTTCCGACCTTATCGGAATAGGAGAACAAGCCGTCGAAGTCGCGCCACCCCATATTGTTGAAGCGCTGGTCGAGCGAGAAATTCCCCTGACCGCCGCCGCCCGCATTAGCGCCTGCCTTAAGCACGATATTGACGACCAGGCCTTCGCTGCGGATCTCCAGATCGCCGGAGGTGCCGCGGATCAATTCTACGCGTTCGACACTGGTGCCCGGGATGCGGCGAAGGGCTGAGGCCACGTCGGTCGACTTGCTGGCCATCCGCTTGCCGTTGATCAGGATCTGGTCGCCGCCGGCACCAAGACCGCGCCCCTGACCGTTGTTGCCGGTCGAGTCCAGCACCGTCGCGATGCCCGGAATCCGACGCAGCAGGTCCTCGGCATTGGTCAGGTTGAACTGGGCAAAGAAAGCCTGACCATAGACTTGATTGCCGTAGGTCCCCCCGGCGGGCTGGGCCACGGTCAGCGGTTGCACGGGCGCGACGGTCTGCGCGTGGGCCAAACCCGCTGTCAGGGCGAGTACGGCAACGCCGCTGGCGAGCCTAATCGCGGCTGGAGTAGACATGGTCATTAGTCCCCCGGTTGCGCGCAGCTGTGGCACGCAAAATCAACTCGCGACCGTGGTTTATTTTTGTTTTCATCCGCGGCTCGTGGAGCATTAGTAGACGGATCAAGCCCGCGCAATGCCCGAAGGGGCACATAAGCCGCGAATTGTTTCAGGCTGATGTCATGCTGAGTTTGGTGCAATCTATCGGATATTGCCGATGGCGCGGCGAAATGGATTCTAATTATCCGCTCCGGTCGCGACCTAGGCGAGTCGGGGCGAGGTGCGCCTTGCCCAGAAATGGCGCATGGGCCGACGACGATGCTGACCGCCGAGGTCAAATTTGTAAGTTTCTGTTGGGCCAGACTATGGTCGGTCGTCGATAGAAGGACGGTTCCAAACATAATGCCGCTGATCAAGCTGAAGCCCGCGCTAGCGGCATGACTTTGCGTAACTTGGCTGTGGCCGGCGAACATTGGCCGCTTGAAACGCCATTCCGTATCGCCCGTGGCGTGCGTACCGAGGCCGATGTGGTCGTTGTTGCCCTGTCGCAAGATGGAACATTGGGGCGCGGTGAGGGGGCCCCGATCGCTCGCTATGGCGACAGCGTCGAGCGCTGCGTCGCGGAACTCGAAGCCCTGCGCGGCACCATAGAGGCTGGGATGAACCGCCGCGAACTGTTGTCGGCCATGAAGCCGGGCGCGGCACGCAATGCGCTGGACTGCGCCCTGTGGGACCTTGAAGCCCGCCTTGCGGGAACGGGCGTGGCAGCGTTGATCGGCACAAAGCTGCCGACCGACCAGATAACCGCCATGACCATCTCACTGGATGCGCCGGCCGCTATGGCCGCAGCTGCCGCCCGCGTGGCCAGCTTTCCGCTGCTCAAGATCAAGGTGAATGCCGAGGATCCAGCGGTCCAGATCGCCGCCGTCCGTGCCGCCGCGCCGAATGCGACTCTGATTGCTGACGCCAACGAAAGCTGGAGCCTGGATCTCCTCAGGGCGATGCAACCCGCCCTGGCCGCCGCCCGCATCGCCCTGCTGGAGCAACCCCTGCCCGCAGGCGAGGATGAGGCCCTGCGCGGGTTCTCGCCCTTGGTCCCCATTTGCGCCGACGAATCCTGCCATACGACCGAGGACCTCGCTCGGCTCGATGGTCTCTACCAGGCTGTCAATATCAAGCTCGACAAGACCGGAGGCCTGACAGCCGCCCTGGAGCTTCTGGCCGCAGTCCGCGCCCGGGGGCTGACGGTTATGACCGGCTGTATGATCTGCACTTCGCTCTGTATCGCGCCGGCTTTTTATATCGCCGCTGCCGCGGATTTTGCTGATCTTGATGGGCCCACCTGGTT
>Ga0114974_10001106_pt1 | contig 21469 bp, 34 predicted proteins | sample S_130206_EF_Meta_FD_87318 | JGI IMG/M metagenome (GOLD analysis project Ga0114974, IMG submission 87318) | Freshwater microbial communities from Lake Simoncouche, Canada to study carbon cycling - S_130206_EF_MetaG | ecosystem: Environmental > Aquatic > Freshwater > Lake | place: Lake... | reverse complement strand
TGCGGAACCGCATCAGGGCCAAGGAGACAGAGTCAACATAGTCGTCGTGCTCACCCGCAGGGAACTCAGCGACTTCGTTAACCACCTCTTCAGCCCAGTGGGTGTTGGGGCACCATACCCTACCACTAGCAAATAAGTCACTAACTGCGTTCAGTCGGCTGATCTTATCATTACCCTTACTCGGTGTGAACTCCTGCACCGGGATGCCCATGGCCCGCATCTCATATATAAGTGGGGCACCGCTGGCCTTCTTTTCGATGATGATACTGTCGGGCTTCCACGACTTGTACTGGTCCACCGCCACCTGCTTGAGCTGGGGGAACTCCATGCGTTCTCTGAAGGCGTTCAGCAGGATGATGTTTGCCTGCTCCTTGCCCGTCGCATCGGGGTGGTAGAACACCCCCCACGTAGTCAAGGCCGAATAGTCAGCCCGCTGGCTCTTTTCGAAGGCCGTATCCCACGCCATTAGGGTGAAATTACACTTGGGGGGCTTCTCGTCCTCCCAAATCATCCACCAGTCCCGCTTAACAATGGCCGAAGTCTCAGATGTGGGGTTCTGCTGGTACTGAGCCATCCATTTTGCGTTGGGTAGCTCTTCTTTAAGGGCCGTCAGCTCCTCAAGTGACCAAAATTCAGGCCAAAGTGGGTTACCGGAGGGCAAAAGGGCAGGAAATTCAATGACTTCCCACTCTTCACCGCCCCGTTGGAGCGCCGCCTTGACTACTTGCCCTGTTAAATCCCTTTTTGACCACCGCGTCATCACTATGACGATGGCACCACCCGGTTGAAGTCGCTGCCGGGGTCCCGAAGTGTACCATTCGTACACCTTATCATAGACTTCCGGGCTGGTTTCCGCGATTGCCGCTTCCTGTTCACTGTGCGGGTCGTCGATTATGAGCAGGTCGGCACCCTTACCGGTCACCGCACCCCCAACACCGATGGCGAAGTAGTCACCACCCTTGCTGGTGTTCCACCGGCCCGCCGCCTTGGAGTCCGCTTGCAGGACTAAGTCAGGGAAAATCTTATGGTAGACCTCTGTGTCCACCAAGTTACGCACTTTACGCCCGAAGCCCACGGCCAACTCGGCAGTGTGGCTGGTCTGGATGACCTTCTTGCCCGGTTCCTTGCCTAGGAACCAAGCTGGCAGCAGGTAACTGGCGAACTCGGACTTAGTATGGCGGGGCGGCATATTGATTATCAGGCGCTTGCAGGTCCCGTTAGCCACCCGTTCAAAGGCATCGGCCATGCGGGCATGGTGCCTACCCCCAATGAATGACGGCCAGACTTGGCCCACGAAGGCCAAGAATTTCTTCTGGGCCAACTTCTGTTTTTTCAGGGCTTCGAGGTGATCCAGCTCAGCTAGGAGCTTCTCCTGCTCTGGTACGGACAGGGCCGAGAGTATAGTCGGGATGTCTTTAAGTGAGATGTTGTCTAGGAACTCCGGGAGGTCGGTCAGGGGGTTTCCCCTTCCTCAGTACCCGTATCGTTCGCACCCACGCCGTTGCTCTTGTCCAGATTAAGCTCTTCGAAGCCATCGCGTTTGTTCAGGCCAAGCTCGTCGTCCAGACTGGATTCCAAGGGGGTAATGTCGATAATGTTGGCGTTGAGCAGGCGCTTGACCCGTTCCTTGATGGCGTTCTCAAGGTCCTCGGGGTTCTTGTAGTTGATGGTAATTTCGCTGCGCTCGGTGAATATCCCGATATCCGAGTGCTTACCCAGCAGTTCCAAGGCCTTAAGTTCAAACTTAGGGTCGCCGCAGTTGGCGATCTCCATCAACTTGTTCGTTATGGCAGCACGTGCGCTGGCTGCGTCTAGTGCCAGCTGTGCCCCGTAAGTCCTAAGGAAAGCTGCGGCTGCAAAGGCAGTGTTGGGGTCACGCAGGTTCTTGGATTTTTGCTTTTCGATAACGGCTTGGAGCAGGGTTTTTTGCTTGCTAGCCTCGTCGGGCTCCAGCTCTAGCGAAGCGCCTAAGTCTACCTGAAGCTCCACAGTTGCACCTGCTACCGCCATTTCCTCAAGAAAAGTCGGGGACACCTCGTCTGAGATGTCATAGGGAACCGGGTGTTCGTCGGTAGGCTCTACGAAAACAATAGGCATAAGTGTGGTGTCTGCACGCCGTTTGGGGCCTCAGTTAGTAGAGTAGTACGAGATGAAGAATGGGGAGTAAAGGGTATCTGCTAGCAAATACCCAAAAAAATATACCCCCCGGGGGGTCTGCGTTTGAAAAGGGTAAGGGGGGGTTTCTGTGGTACAGTGTAGGATAAAGTAGGGGGAAAGGTGATTTAACGAGTGAATTAGTAAGTAGGGGGGGACCAAGCTCGATCTCTCAGTTTTGGGGGGATGGGGTATAGTGGGGTCAGACTCCAGCCGATTTTGTTATGCGTTGCCGCTACTTAGTTCTCCTTGTTCTTACTTGGTTCTTACTAAGCCCCCCGCAGGGGAAATTTTCCTGATACGTATCAGGTTTGCCCATGCTCTGATACCCGTTTGACTTTGTCCAACATTGGGCGTATACTTATTACATGGTCGAGACGGAATGAATGATCCCGGCCATAACAAGAAAGACCAAACCAATGAGCAAGAAGTCCCTCAAGTCCTCTACTGCCCTCGTCGTCTCCGGTTTTCCTGATACGTATCAGGATGCTGGCAAGGTCAAGGCTTCCATCCCCCTGATGCATGAAGCGTTGGATGCGATCATCCCGGCGCTAAAGGGTGCCGATGCGGCGGAAGCCAAGAAGGAAAGCGTTTTCAAGACCCTCGGTATCCGCGCAACGATGGATGCGCCCTCCCTGTTTTGGATGGTCAAGGGTGCGCCGGGTTACGACCTGAAATACCTGCAATCGGTCAATACCCGGATTAAGGATAAGGTTCTGGCTGCGGGTAAGTCCGAAAGCTCCGCCGATAAATACCCGCAATATGCCCGCGATTATGCGGCGGAGTATGTGCTGGCGCTTATGGAAACTAACGAATACACCGGGCCGGAGATTTCCGACGAAGTGAACGAAGCTCTCCAGACGATGGCCTACCGTACGCCTGCCGGTAAAATCCAGAAAGCCAAGGAAAAGGAAGTCCGGGACAACGCAGAAAGCTCCAAGGAAAGCGCCGCTGCTACGGACGAAGGCAAGTGCGCCGAACTGGCCGCGCGTATCTTCAAGCTGGCATCTAAGGAAGGTGCCGGTCCTTGGGCGGTCAAGTATCTGGCCGCTGTCAAAAACCTGATCCCGGCCTAACAAACGGGGCGGCGCGAGCCGCCCCACATTTTCGCCCTCCGGGAAACCGGGGGGCTTTTTTTTCGCCCGCGCCCCGGCGCGATTTTTTCGCGCCCGCCTAGGTACGAAGTACCTAGGCTCTAATATACTAAAGCTACTTGGCTATAACCTACTACTAACTATGATGGTTCCCTGATGATAGTTACTAGAACCTGATAGTTCCTAGGTCTGATAGTTCTTCTGATAGTTCCTCAGGATGGGGCGACAGGACGGAGCGACAGGACGGAGCGACAGGACCTGATACGTATCAGGTTTCTTGCTGTTATTCGAGTGCAGCGCCGCTCATGCGGAACGCTTGCCGAATAACACTTTTTTCGGTGCTTGTCAAGCGCACCAAGTGTCGGAAAAAAGGAGCTATGTCGGAACGTGTTTTTTGGCTTAAGTCTTTGTGGCTGTTGAGCTATTCGGACTTTTCACGTTGTCGGAGCCGAAAACATATATAGGCAAAAATGCAAACTGTTTGGCTTCCTACGCAAGCGGTCCCCCCACACAAGCAACCTCTCCCCACAAAAAGCCAGAACTCATCCATACCTCTTTTTTACTCCTACATACTTACTTTTCTATTCTATTCTATCTAAAAACCTTTTATTTTCAACCACTTCCGAGCCGCGCCCGAACGCAGGAAACATCGTAGGAACGCTTTTTTATTTTCCGACGTACCTACATTACCCCTATTGACTTTTACCACCTACTCTGGTATACTTAACATAATGGGAAAAGCCACTAAGCCAACCCAGCCCACCAACAAAAACCTGATACGTATCAGGAAAATAAACGGAGCAAACCAATGACCCAGTTCGTAGACGCCATGTTGTTCACCGCCTTCGCCGTGTTCTGCTTTGTCATGGCGCTGTTGTTCATGGACCTTCAGCAGTCCGTCGAAGCCGTAGTCCTCTTGTTCCTGTCCGTTGCATCCTTCGGCCTAGCCGGTTACCGCGCCAGTCACTAACCCCTATCAGAAAAGGACTAAACCAATGACTAAGAAGATCGAGTTCACCAAGTATATCAAAGACGGAAAAGTCGCCGTGCTTGTGTCGCATGGCTTTGGCGCTGGCTGGTCCACGTGGGCCTACGACCCCGATGCGCGGGACGGCATGATGTTCGACGCTGTGCTTGTGGCGCACATACTAGCTGGAGACCGCGATGCCGCCGTGCAGTACGCCCGGGAGAAATACGATGCGCTCGACGTACTCAAGGCCCACATCGGGGGTATCGAAGAACTCACCGTCCACTGGGTGCCGCAGGGCGAGCAGTTCGAGATCACCGAGTACGATGGTGCCGAGAGCCTGAAGATCATCAGCCAATGCAAGTTTCACACAGCCTAACCCACCACCAACCCAAACTGTGACACGTCACAAAACCAAACGGAGCAAACCAATGTCGAACCACTACACCTACATGTACTACACACCATACAAGGCCAAGCCCCTGTACAACCTCGAACTGTTCTCTTTCATCTGCCACTACGGTAGCCGCAACACCCGTATCCGTGCCGATGGTCGCTTCGCTGCCCGCGAGAAGGCCGCTGCTTACTTCGGCGTAGGCGCAGACAAGATCATAGCGGTGAGGGCGTGATGACCAAGGAACAGAACATGGTGGGTTCGCTCTACCACAACGTCTTGGACTTCATGGTGCGAAGTGGACTGTGCCTAGATACGGCGAGCCGGGATGAACTTATCAACCAGCTGGGGCGGTGCGGCCCGGATGACAACCATGAGCGTGTGTTTGTCGAAGCAGCCATAACTTACTTGAAAGCCGTGGAGAACGACAATGACTAAGTTTAGGAAAGCCGTTTGGCACGTCACCCACCCCGTCTCGTGTGTGCTTACCGAAGCAGGGATACGCATGAACTGGCGCTGGCTGTTCAATATCGGCGGTGGCTTGGAGTGCTGGTCCGATGAGTTCTACTGGGGCGACAACTGGGCCGAGGAGGAAGCCAAGTGGGCCGCACGGGAGCAGGAGGTGGCCGACATGTTTGCCTACTGGGACAACGAGACAGCGAAGTTCAAAGCCGACTTCGATACCTTCAAGAAAGACAACACCCTGCACAAGATATAGGAGAACGACAATGACCGAGGAACAAGACAAGCTGTGGGAGGAACTGGCGGAAACCCTGTCCAAGCCCTTCACCAAGGAAGAACTAGAGCAGGACGGGGGCAGATGCCCTGAGTTCAGCCCCGGCTGCGCCGTGTGCAAGGCATGGGCTGAGTATGACTTGCGGGCTGCTTACGAGGCAGGAAGGTTTGGGAAACACCCTGAGATCGAGCGCGTCCTGCAACACATGGCCTTCGACAACGAGAACGACCGCCAACTGTTTGACCAGTACAACAACGGAGAAACCAACGATGAGACATGAATGCAAGTGCGGCGGGACCATCCCGGCTGGCCGATGGGACATAGGCTTTGAACTATGCCTTGAGTGCGGGGACTGGACTGCTAGGCAGAGGGTCTTCACCGTGGCCCCCGGTCACAAGTCCAACTACCACCTAGTGACGAACCTGCAAGAACTGAAGCAGCTCAACCCCAAGAGGAGCGAGACATGACCGACAAGATCAAGATCAAGGTGGCCCTAGCGTACGCAGAGGAACACTTTGGCCCCCGGTGTGAGACATACGACCCCGGCTGCGCTACGTGCGATGGGTGGAAGGACTATGACGATACGGGCGGCTACCTGCTGTACGACAACGACGAACTGCTACGCCGACTGGACGAAAGCTGGGAACTGATGGGTATGATCTGCGAACTGCAAGACGAACTGCTGGCCCTAAAAGGAGACGACAATGGCGTGGCTTAAGCACCCGCATACCAAGCAGGAGATGGCTGCATGGTTCATGGCACCTGAAGTGAAGAGACGCAGCAAGCGTTCACCGCGCCTACTTCCTACCCTGTGGGATGACAAGGCACGCACCGATGTGAACGCCAAGTCTTGGAAGAAGCACCGCAAGACCAAGTGGAAGTAACCCGACCAACCAAAACCTGATACGTATCAGAAACACCTACCAGAGAAGGAGTATCACACAATGTCTTTCAGTCTCGACACCCGCAACACCAAGTATCTGCACAACTACGCAGGTGCCTTGGCCCACCACGACAGCATCACCCCCGTCCGCAACTCCAACTGCCGACCCATAGCCGAGCGCACCAAGAAGCACTTCGATATCAGGAAGCAGGGCGACAGCATCATCGTGCGCCTCTACCGCACCGATATCGTGACCTACACCCCGGACAACCGGGTAACTCTAAATATGGGCGGGGAAAATACCGTCTCCACCCGTGCTGCTATCCATGCGGTTACTGGGGTAACCATACAAGGCACCAACCCGGTATGGGTGCAGGACCATGACGGCAAGCACTACCCGTTCAAGAACGGGATGCAGCTACAGGCAGGGGACTATTACCGCAACCACAAGATCACCGACCCCATCCACCCGGTAGTTCACCACCTTAAAAAACAGGCCATGAACGCCCTGCGTAAGGACTACGCCCCGTTCACCAAGCACCTGAGTGGCTTCATCAAGCTGGTGGGCGAGACAGGCTTCGACAAGGACATGCTGGAGGGTGTGCCGTGGACTATGCCCAACCAGACTGTCTTATCCCTTGCCAAGGGTACGCACGTGCAGATGCACGAGGCTGCGCTGTTCATTGCTAGCAGAGTAAGGAGATACCCGAAATACGGCCAGCCCAACGCAAACATTCCGATGGTCAAACTCAAGGACGCACTGGCCCAGTTCGATGAGGAGCTTATCCAAGGGTACCGCGACACAGTGCTAACCCGACACACAGTAACTGACGGCAGCATGGTCAAGGACCGCTATGCGTGGGCCGTGGGGTAGCTCCTAAACCTACTTGACTTTGTCTAAGAACTAGTGTATACTACATCTACAATAAGAACAGACCAACCGAGCAACCAACCAAAACCTGATACGTATCAGGAAACCAACGAGGACTAAGCTATGAGCAACGTGATTAACTTTGGTAAGACTGTGACCCTTAAGCAAGCAGCGCAGATCATCCTTGCCACCCCTATGAACCGCTACATGCTGCGGAGCGAGCCGGGTTGTGGCAAGTCCAGCCTACACGGTTACCTGTGCGCCGCACTGCCTGAGTATTTGCCTGTGTTCATCGACGTACCCAACATGGACCTTGGCGACATCGCCATGCCGGTCATCGACCATGAGCACAAGGTCACTAGGTACTACCCCAACAGCCGCTTCCGCTTGAACGAGGGCAAGCCGATACTTGCCATGTATGACGAGTACTCCAAAGGCGCACCGCCCGTTATGAATATGCTGCACCCCTCGCTTGAGGTCTACAACCCGCGCATTGGTGACGTTATGCTGGACCCTGCGTCCATCATCGTAATGACAGGCAACCTCAACAGCGATGGCGTGGGCGACAACCTCAAAGCACATACCCGCAACCGCATCATCACGCTGCACGTATCCAAACCAACCGCAGACGAGTGGCTGGAGTGGGCAGTGGACCATGACATTGAGCCGGTCATCATGGCGTGGGTCCAGCGGTTCCCGCACTGCATGGCGTCCTATCTGGATGGTGACGAGGGCAACCCGTACATCTACAACCCCAAGAAGGTGCAGACTGCCTTCGTGTCACCCCGCTCACTGGAACGTGCGAGCCACATCGTGCGAGCCAGAGGCCTACTGGATCAGGACAGCGTCATCGCCGCCTTGTCTGGTACTATTGGCGAAGCAGCAGCTAGGGACATGCAAGCCTTCATCACGTATCAGGATCAGCTGCCCACGTGGGAGAGCATCATGAGGTCGCCTACTACTGCTACCGTGCCCGACAGCCCCGGCGCGTGTGCCGTTATGGTCTTTGGTGCGATTGCCAAGCTGGACAAGAACAACATTGGTCCCTTCATGGACTACGTGGAGCGCATGGAGCCTGAGTGGCAAGCTGCGTTCTGCATCAACGCTGCCAAGAGCAAGACCAAGCAAGCCGTGGCGTTCAGCAGCAAGAAGTTCGCTGACTGGGTGCGCAACAACGAGGACATGCTGTGATGGATGGTTACATTGTAGCCGCCATAGTTTTCTTCGCCTTAGTAATGTTCTGGGGTTTTCCAAGAGACTAACCAAAACCTGATACGTATCAGGAAACCAACGAGGAGCAACGTAATGTATACCGAAGTAGCAAGAGACACCGAAGAGCGCAGGCTCAAGAAGGCCAAGATCGGCCTGATGCGTGAGCCCAAGTTCGCACTGTGGTCTGGCATCCTGATGCTAGGCTCGACCAAGGTAGTGGACAACGTGCCCACTGCTTGCACCAACGGACGGGACGAAATGTATGGGCGCAAGTTCATCAAGTCTGTCGATGATAAGGAGCTGGCGTTTGTTGTGCTGCATGAGAACCTGCACAAGGCGTTCAAGCACCTGACCACGTGGCGCAAGCTGTACGATGAAGATCACAAGCTGGCTAACAAGGCTTGTGACTACGTCATCAACCTGATGCTTGTGAAGATGGACCCCCATGAGCAGTACATCTCGCCGCCTCGCAGGGATGGTAAGATATACGTACTGATCGACAGGCGCTTTGCCAAGATGAACGCTAAGCAAGTGTTCGATATTCTTAAGCAGGAGAAGGAGGAAGGCGGTGGTGAAGGTGGCGAAGATACTGACTTTGGCAATCCTGATCCTAATGGGGGCGGGTCTTTTGACGATCACGATTGGGATGGTGCTAAGGAACTGTCAGAGGAGGAGCAGAAGGAGCTGGAGCGCGAGATCGACCAAGGGCTTCGCCAAGGACTAGCGGCGGCAAAGAAAGCTGGCGTTGGTGCGGGTGACATGGAGCGCGAGATCGGTGACATGCTCACACCCAAGGTGGACTGGCGCGAGCAGCTGCGTGAGTACGTCAAGTCTATCTGTTCATCCAAGGATACCTCTAGCTGGCGTAGGGTCAACCGTAGGTTCCTCAGCTCAGACGTGTATATGCCTACGCTGGTCGGAGAGACAGTCGGGCATATCGTAGTGGCTATTGATACGTCCGGTTCGATTGGTGGTGACGTTATCACTCGCTTCCTGTCCGAGGTGAAGGCTATCGCTGACGAGGTGCATCCCGAGAAGATCGACCTGCTCTACTGGGACACCGTTGTTGCGGGACATGAGGAGTACGATATCTCGACACAGTCTAACATTGTTAGCTCGACTAAACCCCGAGGTGGTGGCGGCACTGATCCGAGGTGCGTCACGAACTACATCAACAACCGCAACATGCAGCCTGAGTGCATCGTAATCCTAACTGATGGAGAAGTAGGTGGTAACTGGGGTACTGAATGGGCTGCGCCGGTTCTGTGGGTTATCAAAGGCTCCAGCAGCATTACAGCTCCAGTCGGTAAGTCTATCCATATTGAGGAATAAGGAGCACTTGACAATGTCCAAGGTTAAGCTTAGGTTCGACTACAAGGAGTATCTAGTAGATGTAGCAGACGCCCTGACGGTGATCGACATACTGGACAAGGCGGATCTCTACGAAACAAAGTATGACAATGATACCGGCAGATCATACTTTGTGTTTCCACAATTGCCGGAAGACAAACTGCGTAGCTTAGACTTAATGCCTGACGACCTGTACCGCATGGCTAAACTTGCGGGCAGACCAACCAAGTAACCAACCAACTAGGAGTAACTACAATGACTGTGATTACAACGATTGAAGGCTTGCCTGTTGTCAATGCGAAGAAGACCCTCAAGCTGCACGTAACGCCGCTTGATATCAAAGCCGCAAGGAAACATTCACCGGGTAACTGCGCCGTGGCTAAGGCGTGTATGCGGGAGTGGAAAGCCAAGGAGGTGCGCGTGCATCTCTCGCGTATCTATGTCCGTCACAACGAGCAGAACTGGACCCGGTACTTCACGCCGAGCGCCATGCGTGCTGAGATCATTGCGTATGATCGCGGCGGTGAGTTCCTGCCCTCTGTGTATACCGTGGCTTCGCCACCCCCGACTAAGAGCACGGGCAAGAAGCAGAGCCAGTCTGTGGATAAGAACGACAAGACCCGTCACCTTCGCAAGAAGCGCAAGAAGTACACGGTAGTCGTGGGCGTTCGCGTAGCAGCACATCGTTAGGACCAACCGGGGTGCGTGTAACAGCGCACCCCATACCACCAAGGAGCAACACAATGAGCATTACATCATCTGCCGTACTGACTGAACTGAACATCTCTGTCTGGACTGCTAACAAGCTGGACAAGGGTGCCACCGATAATGTGACTAACAACGCATACGCAGTTAAGGATGCCGCTCAAGTTCGCAAGAACCTGATGGCCGGTACCCACCAACGCAAGGCAATCGCTGACTACGCTGCATCCTGTAGGCTCTGGCACAATACCCAGACGCTGCCGTGGGCCGACAAGGGTGCAAGGCTGATGCCGACTAGCTTGTTCTTGGACTACAAGTCCGAGGCCAACATCCGCAGGGATACCTTCCACAAGATGGTTGACCAGTTCATTCAGGACTACCCTGCTCTGGTACGTACAGCGCACAACTACTTGGGCAACCTGTTCAATGCCGAGGACTACCCCGATGCTGAGACTGTACGCAGCAAGTTCGGGTTCCGCATGGTGTTCAGCCCGGTGCCTGAGAGCGGTGACTTTCGACTGGACCTGCCAGCGCAGGAGCTGGACGAGGTGAAGCGTGGCTATGAGGATAGCTTCAAGGACCGCTTGGCCGATGCCATGAAGGAACCGTGGGATCGTCTGCACAAGACGTTGACCACCATCAGCGAGAAGCTGACCGATGTGGACGGTGATGAGGAGACCAAGAAGCGCTACCACGACACGCTTATCACTAACGCCCAGTCCCTGTGCGGGATGCTTACCCACCTCAACGTGGCAGGCGATCCCAAGCTGGAGCAGGCACGTCGTGACCTTGAGCGTACTATGGCCGGTGCAGACATCGAGACCATCAAGGAGAGCGCCACTGAACGTGCCGACATCAAGGGCAAGGTCGATGCCATCCTCAAGCAGTATGATTGGTAGGAGCAGATGGGGTATCGAAGTGACGGCAAGATCGTGTTCTACGCTCTGAAGCAGAAGGATCATGCAGCTATCAAGCTGTGGGTAGACGAGAACTTTCCAAAGGATGACTTCGACTATGAAGAACGTGAAATGAACGGGCGTAAGATAATGGAGTTCAGCTTCTCTGGGTGGAAATGGTATGAAAGCTACCCCGAAGTACAGGCTATAGAAAAAGCAATGAACGACTTCTGTGCTTTGTTTGACGGAGAAAATGCAGCCGTGGAGGTAGCTATGGAGTTTGTGCGCCTTGGAGAGGAGTACGAAGATATAGAAATAAAACAATCCGGTGGATCGGATTGTCTGCTTACGGTTAGCAGGTCAATAAATTATTTCTAACAAACTAGGAGCAAACAATGCTTAACGATATTGACTTTGACTACATCGACCTTGGCTTGCCCAACCTTGTGTGGGCTAAGAGTAAGGCTACCCCACCAAGCAAGCCCGTTACACTTAGTATGAGGCTGGCACCACTAGCGTACGAAGCAGCCAAGAAGTTCCCGAGATGGAAGTTCATGGGTCTGCCCAGCCTAGGTTACGATGACCGGAACGAGGTAGCGAAGCTTAACGTATACGAGAACCGGGAGAAGATCGGGACCATCAGTACCTCCCAGACCCGGCAAGGTACCAAGTACGTTATCGGCAACGAGCGCATCAAGAAGACACGCAAGCGTGGCAACTATGCGGAGACAGGCGACCTTAAGAAAGCCCTGAAGCTTATGGCTAAGTCGTTCGGTGGGAAAACAACCACCGAGAAACTTAACGAAGCCAATGCCAAACTATCGGGCCAGCTTCACGGCGGTAATCAGTCTAAGCAAGCTGCGTATGCCGGGGCGATGCACGCTCTGAAGCGTGACCTTGACGACTATATCCTAGCTAACCTTGAGGAAGTAAGTGCTGCTGCAATAGCCGCAGGTGCGAAGCCCAGCGCTATTAACAGTATCCCGCAGATGAAGGAGGATTACGACACGACTCTCCCTATTGCTAGGGCTTACTCCACCTACAATGGATCGCTCGTTCTACTTAGCGGCGGGGACTACCTTGTGCGGGAGGGAGAGGACGAGAGCCCGCTCATACTATCCAGTGAACAGCTACCAAGCGACCTCAAGGGTAAGATTGGCCTACTCAAGCTGCTTGAGGACAATCACTTCATGAAGGACGTGGGGTATCGGCTTGACGCCACCACCTTCTTTATTGTGCGAGGTGAGCCGTGAAAGAAAAACGCATCCGAAAGAAACGGGAAGTCGCTGCCTTGGTGCACGTTAACCTTCGCATACCAGATGTAGTGCTTGGCTTCTATAAGCAGTCGCCTAGCTACACCAAACGTATGCGGGAGATACTAACGGACTTCGCTTACGGCGATATTGACTACACGAAAAATAAAACCTGATACGTATCAGGTTTCCAGTGGAGAAGTCTTGACTTTGTCCAGTACGAGACTTATACACCAGCTAACAAACGAGAGAGCACATGGCCGCTACACCCGAGAAGAAGGTAAAGAACAAGGTAGTCGAGATACTTAAGTCGCACGGTGCCTACTACTTCTTCCCTGCTACCTACGGCATGGGGCGCAGTGGCGTCCCTGATATCATCTGCTGCTACCGAGGTAAGTTCCTAGCCATTGAATGCAAGGCTGGCGCGGGTAAGACCACGGCACTACAGGATAGGGAACTTGCGGCTATCAAGGCGGCGGGCGGTATGCAGCTGGTGGTCAACGAGAAGAACCTAGGTGAAGTGGCTGTGCTGCTGAACGTGCTGCGGAAGACGGAACTGTCATGAACATCATCACCTTAGACTTCGAAACCTACTACTCCCAGAGCTTCTCGTTATCCAAGATAACGACGGAGGAGTACGTCCGTTCGCCTGAGTTCGAGACGATAGGCGTATCAGTTAAGGTGGACGACGCACCTGCCGTTTGGTTCAGCGGGTCATGGGCCGATACCAAGAACTTCCTTAACCGGTTTGACTGGGACAATGCGATAGCGGTAGCCCACAACGCCATGTTCGATATGGCTATCTTGTCGTGGGTGTATGACATCCGGCCCAAGCGCATTGCAGATACGCTGTCTATGGCACGTGCGCTGGGTGCGGGTAGTGTCAGCCTTGCTAACTTGGTGAAGCAGTACAAACTGGGTGAGAAGGGCGACGAGGTCATCAATGCCTTGGGCAAGAAGCGGTTGGACTTCGATGCGGCGGCGCTGCGCCGCTACGGTGCGTACTGCAAGAACGACACTGAGCTTACGTACAAGCTGTTCCAGACCCTTGGCCCTGACTTCCCTGTGTCCGAGTTCAAGCTTATTGACCTGACCATACGGATGTTCAGCGAGCCAGTACTGGAACTGCACGAAGGGGCACTCAAGGCGCACTTGGACTGTGTACGCTTCGATAAGGAAGCCTTGTTAAAAAAGGTGCTGGCCGACAAAGAAGAACTTATGTCCAACCCGAAGTTTGCTCTCGCCCTACAGAATATGGGCGTTGAGCCGCCCGTGAAGATCAGCCCGACCACGGGCAAGGAGACTTGGGCCTTTGGCAAGACCGACGAGGACTTCAAGGCACTGCTGGAGCACGAAAACCCTGCCGTACAAGCACTGGTAGCTGCGCGTCTGGGCGTGAAGTCTACGTTGGAAGAAACAAGGACTGAGCGGTTCATTGGTATATCTAAGCGGGGCAAGCTGCCCATCCCACTGCGTTACTACGCGGCGCACACCGGACGGTGGGGAGGCGACGACAAGGTGAATATGCAGAACCTGCCGCGCAAGTCACCGCTTAAGGATGCCATGCTGGCCCCCGAGGGTCACGCGATAATCGACAGCGACAGCAGCCAGATCGAAGCACGTACTCTGGCGTGGCTAGCGGGGCAAAATGACTTGGTCGAAGCCTTTGAGAAGGGCGAGGACGTGTACAAGATCATGGCGTCTAAGATTTACAACAAGGCCGAAGAAGACGTTACCAAGGACGAACGGTTCGTAGGTAAGACCACTATCCTTGGATGCGGCTACGGCATGGGTGCCGCCAAGTTCAAGAAGCAGCTGAAGACGTTTGGTGTTGAGATCAGTGAGGAAGAAGCGCAGAGCATCATCGACACCTACCGCACAAGCTACCCTGCCATTACGAAGCTGTGGCGCGAAGCTGGTACCGCATTGGACGCGGTCATAAACAACCAGACCGTGGAGCTTGGTCGTAGTGGGATATTGGTAGTTGAAGGCGAGAAAGGTATACGCCTACCTAACGGGCTGTACCTGCGATACCCCAACCTGCGTAAGCAGAACAACGACGACGGTAAGTCCGAGTACGTCTACGATACCAAGAAGGGCAAGACGACTGTGCCTAACCGTATCTACGGCGGCAAGGTTATCGAAAACCTGTGTCAGGCGCTGGCCCGCATTATCATTGGCGAACAGATGCTGCTGATAGCCAAGAAGTACAAGGTCGTTATGACGGTGCACGATGCTATCGCGTGCGTAGTTGACGAAGACGAAGCTAAAATTGCACAGGAGAATATCGAGATGTTTATGCGTGTGCGCCCCGCATGGGCGCTGGAACTACCGCTTAACTGTGAAGCAGGTGCGGGTAAGAGCTATGGAGACTGCTGATGGACATGATTGACCGGGTGGCGAAGGCGTTGTTTGCCGACTACCAAAAGAGTGCCTTGGGTCCAGACCTAACGCAGACATGGTCTACGCTCCCTAACCATGCAAAGGACCACGCCTACAGCCAAGCCCGCGCTGCAATCGCAGCCATGCGGGAGCCTAGTGGGGAGATGTTAACAGCAGCAGACCTGCGGGACGGCATATGCACATCATACGACGAACTGTGGAAGACCATGATCGACGCCGCGCTGGAATGTTCTACGAAACCCGATGAGAAATAAAGGAGCGACGGCGTGAAGTTAGTAATTGGTGATTACTGGTATGAACACGATACCCTGCGCGGGCTTGTGTTGGCGGTGGTCTGCCACAGGCTGTGGCATTGGTGCCGTGGCGACGGCTGGATTGATTGAAGGGAGCCAACACATGACCACTGAAGAACTACACCCACTAACAGACCTATTCCTAAGGCGTGCTGCGTCTAACCCGGAGGAAATGGCCGGTGGCAAATGGCATTGGGTACTAGAACGTATCCTAGAGCACGGGTCACAGGCAGATAAGGACGCGATAAAGCCTGTTTACAGCAAGATAATGCTGGATGGCACGCACAGGGAGATGATGAAGGACCTGCTGAACCCAGAGCCTGAGCAGACGGATTTGTTTACAAACCAAAACCAAGTCTTAGCCCGAGCCCAAAACGCCCTAACCAATAACATCCCCTACAAGAAACTAGGACAACCATGACCGACTTCAAGTTCACCCAAGACTGGTTCCACTGGTCACCCGCTATATGGGAACAACTGGTCCCTTCTCTACCGGGACGTAAACGCTTCTTGGAACTAGGCGCGTTTGAAGGGCGTAGCACTGCATGGATCGTGGAGAACATGCTCGAAGACGACGGCTCACTTATCTCTGTTGATACGTGGGAAGGCGCAGAGGAGCACGTTAAAATGGGGCTGGCGATGCCAGACGCCGAAGATAACTACGACCACAACCTGCGCCTGTTAGGTGAGCAGTATCCCGAACGGGCGGTGCTCAAGTTCAAGATGACTTCCTACGAAGCCCTTACCAAGCTGGCCGGTGGACCGCAGTTCGACTTCATCTACATCGACGCTTCGCATACTGCGCCTGACGTGCTTACCGATGCTTGCGTATCTTGGCCGATGCTCAAGGACAAGGGCATTATGGTGTTCGATGACTACCTGTGGGGCGACCTCAATAACATCCTGCACAGGCCCAAACTAGCTATCGATGCCTTTACCAACATATTCGCAGAGCAACTGAAGCCCGTGCACATGGGCTACCAGTACATAGTGAGGAAAGAAAAGTGACCGACGAAATCAAAGTAGCCGTCAAAGGCCCCGAGAAGAAGCCTAGCATTATGATCGCCACGCCGATGTACGGCGGTATGTGTACTGGACATTACGTAAGCGGCCTACTCGCCGCCGTGTCCAAGCTGCGTGACATGGGTGTGCGGGTGTACTGGGCGCAGATGATGAACGAGAGCCTGATTACCCGGGCGCGTAACGATCTGGCTAATGCGTTTCTGGAGCGCGGCCACGACTACCTTATGTTTATCGACGCAGACGTTGGTTTTACCGCCGAGGCTGTGCTTACTCTGCTTGCCGCTGATCGGGACGTTGCTTGCGGTATCTACCCCAAGAAGGAAGTGGACTGGGCGCGGATAGAAAAGGCCGCGAAGGATGGCAAGGAAGGCTTACAGGACTACGCTGGGTCTTTCGTGTTCAACATGATCGGCACAGGCCACGCGGAGACCGACCCCGAAGGCATGATCGAAGTGCGCCACGCTGGTACTGGCTTCATGCTAATCAAACGGGGGGTATTCGAACACCTGAAGCCCCACGTGCCTACGTACCGTGTAGCATCCTTCAAGGACGAGAACGGTGAGTATGCCAAGCCGCTGATCCACGAGTACTTCGCTACCAGTATCGACGAAGGCGGCGCACTGCTGTCTGAGGACTACCACTTCTGCGAACTGTTCAGGAAGCACGGCGGTAAGATTTACGCCAACCCGTTCCTCCAGTTGCAGCACGTGGGTACGTATGTGTACGGCGGGGACATCGTGAAGTCGGGGGGTAACCTGAAATGATCGTGTTCTGGACCCCGGCGAAGATCGCCCTGCTTGAACGGTACTGGACCCAAGGGTGGACCGCGCAGCATATTGGCGACAAGCTTGGTGCGACTAGGAACGCAGTTATTGGTAAGGCCCATAGGCTGAAGCTAACGCCCCGGGGGGAGCCAGCGCGGGTACCGGTTAGGCAGAGGATACAGAGGGTTAAGTCTGCCCAACCTGCTGCGAAGTCGAAGCTAAAGGGTTCGCGCAAGACTACGACGGTGTCTAAGCCAATACCGCCTAGACCTATCGTGAACGAGACTGTCCCTGTGGGTGACGTGTGCGCCGCCACTATGGCGCTTAAGGTTGACGACTGCCGCTGGCCTATGGGTGATCCCTATACGGACAGGTTTATGTACTGCGGGAGTAAGAAACTAGAGAACTACCCGTACTGCAAAGAACACTGCCACAAAGCCTATCGTGACTTTGGTGCGCCAAGACCCCCGGGGAAAGTAAAATGACAATCGGATCGGACATGCTGCTCAAAGCCAGCCAAGTTATCAAGGAGCGGGGGCTAACGTATGGCCCCATGAACCAGAACATGGACAGGATTGCGGCCCTTTGGGCTGTTTGTCTCGGGGTGCCTATCACCCCGGTACAGGTTGCGTGCTGTATGGTAGCCGTTAAACTGGCTAGACTTGTTCAAACACCGGGCCACGAGGATTCAGCAGTTGATATTGCAGGTTACGCTGCGGTGCTGCGCGAATGTCAGGAGGATAGTGATGTTAGAAACAGCTAGGGAAGTACTGAGCAACCTGCGGAACATGGCGGGTTCGGATACACAATATGTGGAAAACGTGTGGGGTCTGCGGTATCCTGCTCCCCCGCCTAAAGCATCCCACGGTTGGCCTTACCGCCCTGCCGGGGAACGAATTGAAACACCAAGCAAAGTAAGAGCAATACGCCCATGAACTACTTGAAAGACTTGCGGGACCTGAAACACAAACGGGTGAACAGAGATCGTGACGCAAAGGATACGCAAGCCATGCAGGACTGGGCTCGCCGCCTAGACGAAGAGCGTTATATAGCACACCATAAGGACAGCATTGAGCTCATGCAGTACAGCGCGGAGCGCGGAATGTCTCGGTCTTCTATGGTCCGTATATGGGGGACCCGGCTGGTGGATGCCGTTTTAGGATACAGACAAGATGAACAAAAAACCAAGACAGCGTGATGAGCTTGGGCAACCGCTGGGTATTAGCGGCTGCTTGATATTGATACTATTCGGTTCCGGTTTCTGGGCCACGATTATTATTGTTGGGAATTGGTTGTTAGACACATGATTACGTGGTCCTACAGTAGCATCAAGACCTTCGACCAGTGTCCGAAGAAGTACTACCACCTTAAGGTAGCCAAGGACGTTAAGGACACGGGCAGCGATGCCACGGTCTACGGGCAGGAAGTACATAAGGCCGCTGAAGACTACATCAAGTTTGGTACGCCGATCCCTGCCAAGTTCAAGTTCATTGAGCCTACCGTAGCTGCCTTTAACAATATCCCCGGCGAGAAGCACACGGAGCTCAAGCTGGGTGTCAAGAAGACGGACGCTGGCTACGAGCCCTGCGGGTTCTTCGACAAGGACGTGTGGTGGCGCGGCATTGCCGACCTGCTCATTATAGACCGTGGTAGGGGGTGGCTGGTGGACTACAAGACCAGCAAGAGCGCCAAGTACGCAGACACTATGCAGTTGGACTTACTGGCTGGCGCTGCGTTCCTGCACTTCCCACAGCTTCAGAGGATTAAGTCGGCGCTGGCGTATGTAGTCTGCGAAGCGTTTCCCAAGAAGACCCACGATGCCGCGAAGCGTGATGCTTATATTGAAGTCTTTAGCGATGAACTGGAGCGCCTAGCTGGTGCCCATGAGTCGGGTGTTTGGAATGCCAAGACCGGGCCGCTATGCGGCTGGTGCCCCGTAACTAGTTGTGAACATTACAGGAGAAGATAATGACGGAAATTAACGAAAAAAATGAAGCCCCGAAAAAGTCTGTTTACAAGCTAATAGGACGCAAAGAAATCTTAGCACTGAGCAACAGAACTTCCGCGATGCCTTATGGGGTTTACATCGGGGAAGACGGCACGGAAACTTTGTTTAACAGGTGTTACGAACCAATCATTCAACGTGATGCTAAGGGTAAAAATATAGTCAAAGCTTCCGGTTGGATAGTGCACAAACATCAAGCGTGGTTTTATGACGGTGCTTTCACAGGCAAAGCCCGTGTGCATATGGCTTCGGTGGTTATGAAAGCTTTCTATTCCGGCGAACCACTGACCAAACTTATGATAAACAAAAGATAGGCAGGAGAAACTAATGCCCTACAAGAACCCCAAGGATCGTAAGTATAAGAACGCTGCCAAGTATGAAGACAGCCCGGAGCAGGTGAAGAACCGCGTAGCCCGCAACGCCGCCCGCAATAAGCTGATGAAGGCTGGCAAGGTGAGCAAGGGTGACGGTAAGGACGTTGCCCACAAGAAGGCGTTCGACAAGGGCGGTTCCAACGCAGACGGTGTGCGTGTGGAGAGCGCGTCGGCTAACCGCTCCTTCAAGAGAGACAGCAAGCACAACCTCGTATCCGAAGTCAGCAAGCGCGAACGGACGAAGAAGAAAAAGTAAACCAACCAAAGGAGCAACAACATGGACCTTGATGTTATTACCAAACTTACTAAAGACCTTAAGAACGCGTCTACAACGCTGGGCCGGGACGAAGCACGGTTCCTAGTAGATGCCTACTACATTATACAAGAAGATCGTAAGCGTTCTTGGAACCAAGATCGTTCGCTGGAAAAAGAAAAAGAACCACATGAACTGCTGCGCTGGTTTGCGGAACAGTCGGAGTCGCTTGAAGGCCAGATCGCCAAGGCGCTAGATGCTTACTCTGCATCTCTACCGGAAGGGCAGTGGGCACGTCGTCAGGTGGGTATTGGTCCGGTTATCACCGCTGGTTTGCTGGCGCACATTGACCTTAAGACTACTACGACGGCCACTAAGCTGTGGCGGTACGCGGGACTGGACCCGACTTCGAAGTGGGAGAAAGGCAAGAAGCGCCCGTGGAACGCTGGCTTGAAGCTATTGTGCTGGAAAGCGGGCGAGAGTTTTGTCAAAACCTGCAATAACGAGAATAGCTTCTATGGGCCTGTCTACAGTACCCGCAAGAAGCTTGAGATTGAACGCAACGAAGAGGGTCTGTTTGCGGAGCAAGCGGCTAATATCTTAATTGCTAAAAAGATCGGCAAGGATACTGACGCATACAAAGCATACATCATAGGCAAGCTGCCCCCCGCACACATCCACGCCCGTGCGCGGCGCTACGCTACTAAATTGTTCCTGTCCCACTATCTAGAAATGGCACAGCGAGCTAACGGTATCGAGCCGACTACGCCGTATATCATTGCTATCGGGGGTCACGCAGACTATATCCCGCCGCCTCCGTAAGAAAAAGCCAAGCAACCAGCGAAAACCAAATGATCGGTGCGAGCCATAAAACTCGTGAAAACCACCACAACTGTGCGAGCCACGTCATAAATGAAAACCAAAAGGAAGATGCGAGCCAAGATCAATGTGAAAACCCGGTACCTAGCGCGAGCCATTCCCTGAGTGAAAACCAAGATCGTTGTGCGAGCCAAACTTCGTGCGAAAACCAAACAGGCGATGCGAGCCATAACCTAAGTGAAACCCAAGTGAACGGTGCGAGCCATACAAAGTGTGAAAACCAAGGTGTCAATGCAAGCCAAGCTCATCGTGAAAACCATAAGTTTCGTGCGAGCCAAAATAAGCGTGAAAACCACGGAATGCGTGCGAGCCATGTCCCAAGCGAAAACCATTTAAACTGTGCGAGCCAAAGTCGATGTGGAAACCATAACTCTGGTGCGAGCCACGCTCGATGCGAAAACCAAACAAGCGGTGCGTAATCCTTAACCCCTTAGCAGAAACAACATGACCATACTCACCGACTACACGTGGACGGGCAAGTTCAAACCATTTGCCCACCAGAAGGAAACGTCTGACTTCTTGTCCCGCCGCCGCAAGGCATTCTGCTTCAACGAGCAGGGTACAGGTAAGACTGCATCTGTTATCTGGGCCGCTGACTACCTAATGAAGCTGGGCAGGATCAAGCGGGTCCTTATAATCTGCCCCCTGTCCATCATGAAGTCGGCATGGCAGCAGGACATGTTCAAGTTCGCCATGCACCGCAGTTGTTCGGTAGCCCACGGGGATGCCAAGCAGCGCAAGAAGATCATCGCGGCTGGCTCGGATTTCGTCGTCATTAACTTTGACGGGCTTGCCGTGGTCAAGGACGAGATCATCAATGGCGGTTTCGACCTGATCGTAGTGGACGAGGCTAACGCCTACAAGAACCCCATGACCAACCGCTGGAAGGTGCTGCGCGACGTAGCCGCCGCAGCTAAGGGGCTATGGATGCTTACCGGTACGCCAGCGGCGCAGTCTCCACTG
>Ga0114974_10001103_pt1 | contig 21501 bp, 20 predicted proteins | sample S_130206_EF_Meta_FD_87318 | JGI IMG/M metagenome (GOLD analysis project Ga0114974, IMG submission 87318) | Freshwater microbial communities from Lake Simoncouche, Canada to study carbon cycling - S_130206_EF_MetaG | ecosystem: Environmental > Aquatic > Freshwater > Lake | place: Lake... | reverse complement strand
GATCAGATGGGTTTTGCCGATATCGAAAAGAAAATATCCGAGTTCGGTAACAAGGCGCGCGACGGAAAACTGGGCATTGAAGATATGAGCGGCGGCACCTTTTCCATCTCCAACGGTGGCGTTTTCGGCTCGATGCTATCGACGCCTATCATCAACCCGCCCCAGTCGGCGATCCTGGGGGTGCACGCGACCAAGGACCGCGCAGTGGTCGAGAACGGCGTGGTCGTCGTGCGGCCGATCAACTACCTGGCGCTGAGCTATGACCACCGCATCATCGACGGGCGTGAAGCGGTGCTGGGCTTGGTGGCGATGAAGGAGGCGCTCGAGGATCCTTCCCGTCTCCTGTTCGATATCTGAGGCAGCGGCATGTCAGCTCATTTCGACGTCATCGTCATCGGCGCAGGACCCGGCGGCTATATCGCCGCCATTCGCGCCGCCCAACTCGGCTTCAAGGTCGCCTGCATAGACGCATGGCACAACGCCAGTGGTGGCCCCGCACCTGGCGGCACCTGCACCAATGTTGGCTGCATACCGTCGAAGGCATTGTTACAGTCTTCGGAACATTTTGACAACGCCCGCCACCACTTCGCGGAACATGGAATCGACATCAAAGGCCTGAGCCTGGACCTGTCCAAGATGATTGAGCGCAAGGATACGGTCGTGCGGCAGAACAACGACGGCATTCTGTACTTGCTGAAGAAAAATAAGGTCGACTTTTTTCATGGTCGGGCGTCCTTTTCCGGGGCCGACGATAGCGGCTACCAGCTGCTGGTCCGCAGCGCAAAAGCGGCCGATGCGGCCCAGGCGCTTACGGCCCAGCACGTGGTCATTGCCACCGGATCGAGCGCTCGTGCGCTGGCCGGAGCGCCTTTTGACGAGGACATGATCCTGTCGAATGATGGCGCGCTGCGCCTGGGGGCGGTGCCCAAAAAACTGGGCCTGATCGGTTCGGGCGTGATTGGTCTGGAGGTGGGGTCGGTTTGGCGCCGGCTTGGCTCCGACGTGACGATTCTGGAGGGATTGCCGAGCTTTTTGGGCGCGGTCGACGAACAGATCGCGAAGGAGGCGCATAGGTCCTTCGTCAAACAAGGACTAAAAATTGAACTCGGGGTCAGCGTAGGCGAGATCGCATCCGGGAAAGCCGGCGTTCGGATCGGCTATACCACCGCCAAGGGCGAAGCCCGCACTCTGGAGGTGGACAAGTTGATTGTGTCGATCGGCCGAGTCCCCAACACCGAGGGGCTCAACGCGCAAGCGGTCGGTCTGGCGCTTGACGAGCGCGGTGCGATCGTTGTTGACGGCGACTGCAGAACCAACCTGCCCAGGGTGTGGGCGGTCGGCGATGTCGTCCGAGGACCGATGCTCGCGCACAAGGCCGAGGAGGAGGGCGTCGCGGTGGCCGAACGCATAGCTGGACAGCATGGGCATGTGAACTTCAACACCATTCCCTGGGTCATCTACACCAACCCGGAAATCGCCTGGGTCGGCCAGACCGAGCAGGAACTCAAGGCCCAAGGGCGCGCTTACCGGTCCGGCAGCTTTCCCTTCCTGGCCAATGGCCGCGCCCGGGCGCTGGGCGATACCACCGGCATGGTCAAGATGCTCGCAGACGCTGCGACCGACGAGATACTTGGTGTGCACATCGTCGGGCCGATGGCCAGCGAGTTGATTGCAGAATGCGTCGTGGCGATGGAGTTTCGCGCGAGCAGCGAGGATATCGCCCGGATTTGCCACGCCCATCCCTCGCTTGGCGAGGCCACCAAGGAGGCGGCACTTGCGGTGGACAAGAGAGCGCTCAATTTTTAATTGACAGGTCCGTTGCGTTCCCAAGCGGTGTCGGTCGTCTCCAGCGCCTATGAGATCGCGCTGCAGCTGCGATCTTATGGCGGTGATTGCGGACAGCGCGCCGCTTTGCGCGCACTGGATCGCTGTGCCGACGAGTGGGCCATGCAGGAAGCCCGCGGCACAAGCATGTGGGGCCGCCTGCGCAGGAGGTCCGAGCCGCCGCGAGGGGTCTACCTGTACGGTGGCGTCGGTCGGGGGAAAAGCTTTCTGATGGACTGCTTTTTTTCATCGGTGGCCTGCAAGGCCAAGACGCGTCTGCATTTTCATGAGTTCATGCGCGAAGTGCATCGTGAACTCGTTCACCTTCAGGGAACGGTGAATCCGCTCGATGAACTGGCCGCCCAGATCGCTTCCAAATACCGGCTAATCTGTTTTGACGAGTTTCATGTCGCCGACATCACCGATGCGATGATTCTGTACCGGCTGTTCAATGCGCTATTTAGCCGTGGTGTCGGTTTTGTGGGGACCTCGAATTTCCGGCCCGACGAGCTGTATCCGGGTGGTCTTCACCGCGACCGTATTCTTCCGGCGATCGAACTGCTTAACCGCAAGTTGGAGGTTGTCGCGATAGGCGAGGGTACCGATTACCGGTTGCAGGCCATGGAGCGGCTCAAGTTCTACCATGTCCCTTGCGGCGAAGACGCTGAGCGCGAGATGGGGCAGGCCTTTGACCAGTTGGCCGGAGCGCAGGACGAGGATCCGGTGTTGCGGATCGAGGGCCGCGAAATCCATGCGCGGCGAAACGCTGGCGCGATCGTGTGGTTCGACTTTGCGGCGCTGTGCGACGGCCCGCGCTCACAAAACGATTATCTGGAGATCGCGACGCGGTTCCAGGCGGTCTTTCTCAGCAATGTGCCCTGTATGCCGCTGCGAATGGCGTCACAGGCCCGCCGCTTCACCTGGCTGGTCGATGTGCTGTACGACCGGCGGGTGAAACTGATTCTGTCGGCTGCGGTCCCGCCTGAGTTGCTTTACACGCAGGGCCCTCTGGTGCACGAGTTTGCGCGCACCGTCTCGCGCTTGCACGAGATGCAATCCATGGCCTATGTGGCGCAGCAGCGCCGCAATGTCGATACCGATTTGACATGACTGCCAAAGCCTGGTTCTTGCCGATGCTGCTGCTCATGCTGGCACAAGCCTGCTGGGCCCAGGCCGCGGGGGACGAGTCCGGGGCGATTGAACTCCAAGACGAAGCCATGCAACGCGACCGTATCCGCGCGGAACGCGCCAACGAGCAGGCACGGTTTTCGCAGCAAGAGGCGCTGTGTTACCAGAAGTTCGCAGTCAACCAGTGTCTGGCCGAGCAACGCCGAACAAGGCGCGAGCTTCTAACGAGTTTGCGCCGCCAGGAAACACTGCTCAACGACGCGCAGCGCAAGCGCATGGCGTCAGCCCAGCTTCTGCGGCTGGATGCGAAACCGTCGCAAGCGCCCTGATCGGCCATGATGGGCGCGGTCAACCGGGATTGCCCGCACCGCCCCCGCGATTAGGGCAAAGCTTCTATTTTGAGAACCACCAGCGACAGGTTGTCGCCGCCACCGCGGGCGCGTTTGCGCGCGGTCGCCATCAGGAACTCGGTGGCCTCGCGCGCCGTCAGATTCGATAGCACCGCGCCCATTTCAAGCTCCTCAAAATAGTGCCAGACGCCATCACTGCAAGCCAGCATGCAGTCGCCGGGGCGAACCGCGGCGATGCTGTGGGTCGCGATGGGCGGCTCGGTTTCGCTGCCCAGACACGCCATCAAAATGTGGGATTGTGCGTGCCGACTGGCTTGCTCCTTGGGCAACGCACCACGGTCGACCAACTGCTGCACGTAGGAGTGGTCCGAGGTGCGCCGGACCAGTCGACCATCGCGGTAGTGGTAAATGCGCGAGTCTCCCACATGCATCCAATGGCAGTCGCCCGTCGGATTGAGCAGAAATGCGGCAACGGTGCTGTGCGGCTCCTGCTCCGACGAGATCGCCGTCAGCCGGATCACGATGTGCGACTGCCGAGCGATTTGCGCGAGTAGTTCGTCCGCATCGTCGTGGTCGGCAGCGTAGCGATCGAACAGCTGCCTTGCGGTCAGGATGACCTGGTCCGATGCCTTGCGTCCGCCGCTGCGGCCACCCATGCCATCGGCAAGCACGGCCAGCACGCACCCACTGAATCCGGGGTGACTGAGCAATACGACCCGGTCCTGCTGGTAGTCCCGGTCGCCCTTGTCGCTGGCGGTGCAGCCGCTGAGTCGGTAGTCGGGGTTCAATGGGGGATCGGTTCCAATACGCGGCGCCACGGGTAGGACGCCGACAGGCTATTATTCGACCCGCCGCCGGCAGCGCCTTGCGCTGAGCCGGACCTAGCTTGTCCCGAGCCCTGCATTGACCCCCAACCCGAAGCCCCCTATTTGCGATTCGTTCCCGAAGGACGCGGAGCGGGCCACTGGCCTCGAATCCCTCGTAATGCAAGCTTTTGCGCCGGGCAGCGGCTTGTCGCAAACGATCGCGCAGTTCAAGCCGCGTTCGGGCCAGACCGAAATGGCCGTCGCCATCGCGCGGACCATCGACCAGGGCGGTGCGCTGGTCGTCGAAGCCGGTACCGGCGTCGGCAAGACCTACGCCTACCTGGTCCCGGCCCTGCTCAGTGGAACCCGCATCCTGCTGTCGACCGCGACCAAGGCCTTGCAGGATCAGCTCTTTGGACGTGACTTGCCGCAGTTGGTCCGAGCGCTCGGATTGCCCTTGCGCTGTGCCGTTCTGAAGGGGAGAGCGAGCTATCTGTGCATGCATCGGTTGGAAATGGCCCGCCACGACGGGGCGCAGCAGGCAAGCGGCGAAGCGCAGGCCCTGGCCCGGGTTGAGCAATGGGCCCATGCGACACGCAGCGGCGACCTCGCCGAGCTCGACGGGATCGAAGATCGCTCTGCGTTGATGACACAGATTACATCGACGCGCGAGAATTGCCTGGGTGCGCAATGCCCGAAGCTCAGCGGCTGCCATGTGAATCAGGCACGGCGCGAGGCGATGGATGCGGACGTGCTCGTTATCAACCACCACCTATTCTTTGCCGACCTTGGGTTGCGCGAGACCGCCACGGGCCAGTTGCTGCCCAAGGTGCAGACGCTGGTATTTGACGAAGCCCATCAGCTCAACGATACCGGCGTCCAGTTCCTGGGCCGCCAGCTCACGACGGCCCAGCTGATCGACTTTGCCAATGACCTGCTGGCCACCGGTCTGCAGAAGGCGCGCGGCCTCGTCGACTGGCATGGTCTGGCGACTGGCATCGAGCGCGCTGCCCGGGACCTGCGCATGGTGGTGGGACAGGCTGCTGTTGCAACCCGCCTGCGCTGGCACGATGAGGCGCCCGAGCGGGTAGGTGCGCAGGAGTGGCGTGCGGCGCTTGAAGACCTGGACCATGCCTGCGTCCAGGCGCAGGAGCAGACCAGCCGGGTCGCTGAAGTCGACCCCGACCTGGAGCGCATGCGCGAACGCGCGGGCGCGCTGTGCAGCTTGACCGAGTCGTTCCTGAAACCTTGCCCGGCTGGCGTCGTGCGCTGGCTCGATGTCAACACACAGTTGCGGTTGGTCGAGTCGCCGCTCGACATTGCGCAGGCTCTGCGCGATGCTATGGGCAGTGCGTCAGCCGACACCGGATACCAACGCGCATGGGTCTTCACTTCAGCGACCCTGGGCGACGAGCCTCTGTTGCGATGGTTCACCGAGCCCTGTGGCCTGTCCGATGCGACGACCCTGCGCGTCGAAAGCCCCTTCAATTACCAGCGACAGGCCGCCCTGTACCTTCCGGCTGGCTTTGCGGATCCTGCCGACGCGGCGCATAGCGCGCAGGTTGCGGCGCTTGTGGCGCAGGCGGCCAGCCGGCTGGGCGGGCGAACGCTGGTCCTGACGACCACGCTGCGCGCTTTGAACAGTATCAGCGACGCGCTGGCGCTTGAGTTTTCCGGCTCGGAGCGGATCCATGTACTCACCCAGGGCCAGGGTTCCAAACGCGTGTTGATGGAGCGCTTTCGCAGTGCCGGGGCTGTCGACGGGCCGGGTTACATCCTCGTCGCTTCCGCCACATTTTGGCAAGGCATCGATATTCCCGGCGACGCCCTGCAGTTGGTGGTGATCGACAAATTGCCCTTTCCACCCCCGAACGATCCGCTGGCCGAGGCCCGCGCGAACCGGCTTAAAGCGGCCGGCAGGAGTGCCTTCAAGGATTACTTCTTGCCCGAGGCGGCGGTCGCGCTCCGGCAGGGCGCCGGTCGACTGATCCGCCGCGAGTCCGACCGTGGTGCGCTGGTCTTGTGCGACGGCCGGGTATCGACAAGAGGCTACGGCCGGCGTCTGCTGGCCGCGCTGCCAGCGATGCGCGTGGTAGCCGACGCAGGCGAATGGGATGCCCTGATCGACGACCTCACCAGAGCTTCCACCAAGGGCTCGCCGCCGTCCTGACGCCCTGGCTCACGAACACGCTGTTTGGATAATTGCTCGTCAATACACGCAGGGCGTCGTCGCGCAATGGCAGCAAGCCGAGCGCTTCATAAGACTTGGCGACGATGTACAAAGCCTCCTCCAGTGCGGGAACTTCGCGGTAATCTGCCAGGGCCGACTGCGCCCGGTTGATCGCAGCCAGATAGGCGCCGCGCCGATAGTAATAGCGCGCCACATGTACCTCGGACTCGGCCAGCAAATTGACGATGTACGCCATGCGCAGGCGCGCGTCGGCGGCGTAGCGCGAATCCGGGAAGCGGGCCAGCAATTCCTTGAACGCATCGAAGGATTCCTTGGCAGCCTTTTGGTCACGCTCGGCAATGTCTTGCCGGGTGATGAAGGCAAACCAGCCCAGATCGTCGTTGAAGTTAACGATGCCTTTGAGGTACAGGGCGTAGTCGACGGCCGGACTCGCCGGGTGCAGTTTGACAAAACGTTCGATGGTCGCCAAGGCCTGTGCCGACTCGCCTGCCTTGAAGTTGGCGTAGGCCTTTTCCAACTGCGCCTGCTGCGCCAGCGGCGTACCGGCTGCCTGCCCCTCCAGCCTTTCGAACAAGGTGGCTGCCTTGTCGTATGCGCCAGCGCTGAGCTCCTCCTTGGCCTCGGCATAGATCCGTGCCGGGCTCCAGTTGCTGGCCTTGTCGTCAGGTGTCGTAGAGCAAGCCGCCGCAAGCAGTGCAGCGGCCCCTACCATCACGATGCGAACGACCGATAATTTGACGCCTGGCATGAGCACAACCTTGTTGAAAAATCCCGCATCCATTATATCGGCCGAGCCCGGCCCGTCTGAGTCTGGCGAAGGCGATGACCTCGTCGACGAAGCCCAGCCGGCCGAGCACCGGCACATGATTGTCGCGCCCACCACCCACGGCGCGCGTCTGGACAAGGCCCTGGTACAGGCGCTGCCGGAGTTTTCGCGCAGCTATTTGCAGCAGCTGATTGAAGGGGGTGCGGTAGATGTCAATGGCCTGGCGGTGGTGCGGCCGTCGGCGCGCCTGAAGGCGGGCGATAGCGTCGGCGTCTGCCTTCGCCCGACCGCCCAGAGTCAGGCCTTCAAGGTCCAAGCGATGGACTTGCGGGTCGTGTTCGAAGATGCGCACCTGCTTGTCATCGACAAGCCAGCGGGCCTGGTGGTGCATCCGGCGCCCGGAAACTGGAGCGGCACCTTGCTCAATGGCCTGCTAGCCTACCACTCTGACTTCGCCGAGCTGCCGCGGGCGGGAATCGTGCACCGACTCGACAAGGACACCAGCGGCCTGATGCTGGTTGCCCGAACCCGCCAGTCGATGGACACGCTGGTGCAGATGATTGCTGCGCGCAGCGTTCAGCGGCAGTACCTGGCGCTGGTCCACCGGCCGTGGAGCGGCCCAAAGCTGCGCGAGGTGCAGGCCGCCATCGGTCGGGATCCCCGCAATCGCTTGCGCATGGCAGCGGTCGATCCCGGGCGCGACTCCGGCAAGGCGGCGCGCACCAGCGTCGAAGTCTTGCAGGAGTGCGCACAGGGCTGCCTGGTACGCTGCACGCTGCACACCGGCCGGACCCACCAGATTCGCGTGCATATGGCCCATACCGGCCATCCGCTGGTGGCCGACGGGGTGTACGGCGGCGTTCCGGCGGCGGGATTGGTGCGACAGGCCCTGCATGCCTTCAGGCTGGCGTTGCCGCACCCGGCAAGCGGCGCGCCGCTGGAATTCGTTTCCGCGCTACCACCCGACCTGGCCAACGGCCTAGCGCAATGGGGCCTGCGGTACAATTCGGTCTAATCATTCCGGGCCTGCCATCGGCGGGCGAACCGGACCGGTCGCTTGGCAGACGCTTCACTCTGAGCGCAGCGCCCTCTTTACATTTCACCGATTTGCACCCTGGCGGTGCCAAACCCGCGATGGCAAGACCATGAATTCGGCTCAGGCGAAGCACGTGCTGGAAACGGCCCTGATTTGCACCCAGCAGGCGCTGCCGCTGCGCGAGCTGCGCACGCTGTTCAATGATGCCATCGGCGCCGACACGATCAAGCAGTTGCTGCTCGAGCTGCAGTTGGAGTGGGAGCAACGCGGCGTTGAACTGGTGCAGGTCGCGTCTGGCTGGCGTTTTCAAAGCCGCCCGCAGATGCGCGAATTCCTCGACCGGTTGCACCCGGAGAAGCCGCCGCGCTACAGCCGGGCTACGCTGGAGACGTTGGCCATCATCGCCTACCGCCAGCCGGTGACGCGCGCGGACATGGAGGACATACGGGGCGTGACGATCAACTCGCTGATCATCAAGCAGTTGGAGGACCGGGGCTGGGTTGAGGTAATCGGACACCGGGAGGCGCCGGGGCGCCCTGCGCTGTTTGCCACCACCCGACAGTTTCTGGACGACCTGGGCTTGCTGTCGCTTGACCAACTGCCGCTGCAGTCCAAGGATATTGCGCAGCGGCTAGCACAAGGCATCCAGCCCGATGATGGCTTGGAAACTTCCCCGATGCAGGGGCTTCTGATCGACACCAGCACTTTGGCGGACCCACACCATGCATGACAAACCCGAGGGCCTGATGCCCGACGCTGCGGCCCAGGGCGAACCGGACCGTCCGGCCGATACGATACCCGCCGTGGCCCCGCCCTCGCCAGCGGCTGCAACCTACGCAGAACCGGAGCAGGCGGTTGCCGATCCGGGCCCGCCCGAGCTGGCCATGCAGGCACAACCCAGCAGCGCCGAGAACCGGTTTCAGGACGTGGTCTCGGGCCAATTCGACGCCGATGAGGAAAACGGCGAAGCCGTGCCTGTAAAGCGCGTGCTTGCGCCGATGGCGGAGAGCCCCAAGCTGCATAAGGTGCTGGCGCAGGCGGGAATGGGTTCCAGGCTGGAGATGGAACAACTCATCATGGAGGGGCGCATCACCGTCAATAACGAGCCAGCCCATATTGGCCAGCGCATCCAGCACGGCGATCATGTCAAAGTCAACGGAAAGCCGATCCGTTTCAGGGTCGACCCGCCAGCAGCCAGGGTGATCGCGTACCACAAGCCGGTCGGCGAGGTGGTCACCCACGACGACCCGCAAAACCGACCGACGGTGTTCCGTCGACTGCCCAAGCTGCAGCAGGGAAAATGGCAGTCGGTAGGGCGCCTTGACCTCAACACCGAGGGCCTGCTGCTGTTCACCAGTTCGGGCGAACTGGCCAACAATTTGATGCACCCGCGCTTTGGCCTGGAGCGTGAATACGCGGTTCGGGTGCTCGGAGCGCTCAGCAACGATGAGAAGAAAAAGCTGCTGGAAGGCGTGCGGCTTGACGACGGTCCGGCGCACTTTGCATCGATCGAGGACGGCGGAGGAGAGGGCTCGAATTGCTGGTATCGGGTCACTATCGCCGAAGGGCGCAACCGGGAAGTCCGGAGGATGTTTGAAGCCGTCGGCCATGCGGTCAGCCGGCTGATCCGCATCCGATACGGCGCCATGATGCTGCCGCGCGGGCTCAAGCGCGGCGCCTGGATGGAACTCGATGCGGGTGATATCGGCGCCTTGCGACAAGCTTCGGGAAGCCGCGACGCCATGGTCGGCGACTCCGCACGAACGCCATCGCGTCCTGAAGCCGGCGGGCGGGGTACTGCGAACGGGCGCCGACGCGGGGTACGTCCCAGTGCCTCAGCGCAAGCGCCCGATCGGCAGCCCAATGGACGCGGCAACGGCCAGCGCGGGGGACAACGCAATCCGCAGCCAGGACGCGGCGCGGGATTTGCCGGGGTTGGCGGTCCTGCGCGGTCGAGCATGCACGACGACGGTCCCGACCAACTGGCGCGCGCCGACCGGCAAGCGAGCGAGTCGCAGCCCGATCCGATGAAGACGGCATTCGGTTACATCGGAGCGGACAGCTTCACCCGCCAGCGCCAAGGTCCTGGCGGTGGCCAGCGCCCAGGCAATCGCTCCGCGGGATCGGGCGGCGGCGGCAACGGAGGCCGGCGCGGTGGACGCAGCCGCTAGCAGCGCCGGGTCGGACGCTTTGACACGCAGGGAAGCCTCTACTCAGGTTAAACTCATGGGTTTGCCAAGGCGGCAATAACGAAACCCAAGCCCAGGAACAGACCATGACAATTGAACGTACCCTTTCCATCATCAAGCCCGACGCCGTCGCGAAAAATGTCATCGGCCAGATCTACGCCCGTTTCGAGGCCGCCGGACTCAAGGTGGTAGCCGCTCGCATGGTGCGACTGTCACAAGCCGACGCCGAGGCTTTCTACGCCGTGCACAAAGGCCGCCCATTCTTCAATGACCTGGTGTCGTTCATGGCGTCAGGCCCGGTGATGGTGCAGGCGCTTGAGGGCGACAACGCGGTGCTGAAGAACCGCGATTTGATGGGTGCGACCGATCCGAAAAAGGCTGCGGCCGGTACGATCCGCGCCGACTTTGCCGATAGCATCGACGCCAACGCGGTGCACGGCTCCGACGCCGTCGAGACTGCGGCGGTCGAAGTTGCTTTCTTCTTTCCCGGTTTGAACATCTACTCGCGCTAGCACCTTAGCGGTTGCTCAGACCATGCTGGCCAACCTGCTCGACTACGACCTTGAGGGCTTGGCCGGTTTTTGCGACCGTCTGGGGGAAAGACGATTTCGCGCCACCCAGTTGTTTCGCTGGATTCACCAACGCGGCGCATCGGACTTCGACGCGATGACCGACTTGGCGAAGCCCTTGCGTGAAAAACTGCGCGGCGTAGCCCATGTGCGGGCACTCGTGCTAAGCCGACAGCATTGCTCGACCGACGGCAGCATCAAATGGCTGTTCGACGTTGGCGCCGGAGACGCTGTCGAAGCGGTATTCATTCCGCAGGACGATCGCGGAACGCTGTGCATCTCGTCGCAGGCCGGCTGCGCGGTGGGGTGTCGGTTTTGCTCCACCGGTCACCAGGGTTTCAGCCGCAATCTCAGCACCGGCGAGATGGTGGCTCAATTGTGGTTTGCCGAGCATTTCTTGCGCCGCCATTTACAGCGCGAAGATCGGGTGATTTCAAATGTGGTGATGATGGGAATGGGCGAGCCGTTGCAGAATTACAGCGCCTTACTGCCGGCGTTGCGGGTCATGCTCGACGACCATGGGTATGGACTTTCCCGGCGGCGCGTCACGGTGTCGACCTCGGGTGTGGTTCCGATGATCGAGCGCCTTGGTGCCGACTGCCCGGTCGCCCTTGCGGTGTCGCTGCATGCGCCAGACGATGCGCTGCGTGACAACCTGGTTCCGCTGAACCGCAAATACCCGCTGGCTGAGTTGCTCCCGTCCTGTGTCGCCTATCTGTCGTACGCACCAAGGGACTTCATCACCTTCGAGTACTGCATGCTCGCCGGCGTTAACGACCAGGCCGCTCAGGCCCACGCATTGGTCGATCTGGTTCGCTCTGCCAATGGCGCCGCCAACTGGTGCAAGTTCAACCTGATTCCGTTCAACCCCTTCCCGGCCTCCGGACTCGCGGCCTCGCCGCGCGAGCAGATCAACGCGTTTGCGCGCATTCTCAGCGAAGCAGGCATCGTGACGACGATCCGCAAGACCCGGGGCGACGACATCGAGGCCGCCTGTGGCCAGTTGGCAGGCGACGTGCGCGACCGGACCGGGGTTGCGCCGCGCATGGCGCAGCGACGCCGCATCATGATGCACCAGGTCGGCGACGGCGCAAGCCAGGCGCAGGAGGGCTGAGTCATGCGGCTGCGCTTGCATGGATCGTGGCATGCCCTGCAGGCCACGATCGGATGCCTGATCGTAGTTATGACCTGCGTCGAGCTAGTCGCGTGCGCGCCAGGAGATCTTGTCCGCAGCGCCGGGGCCGACCTGGTGACCGATTCTGACGAGCCACTGGCACGCAAGCGCGCGCGCATTCGTCTGGAGTTGGCGCTGGGCTACTTCGAGAATGGACAAACCACCATCGCACTCGATGAACTCAAGCAAGCGATCGCTGCGGACCCTGGATTTGGCGACGCCTACAATCTGCGCGGCCTGGTTTACATGCGCCTGGGTGACCGAATTCTTGCCGAAGAGAGTTTTCGCCGCGTTCTGGCGATCAACCCGATGGATGCGCGGGCCCTGAATAACTACGGCTGGCTGATCTGCCAGCAGGGCCGGCACGCGCAGGCGCTGGATTTTTTTAGCCGGGCACTGGCCGACCCGATGTACCCGGACCGGCCCAAAACCTTCCTCACCCAGGGACTGTGCCAGTTGGACGCCGGACGCGACGCCGACGCACAGACGAGCTTTCAACGTTCTTACGAGCTTGATCCGGCCAATCCGATCACTGGCTACAACTTGGCCCTGCTGCTGTTTCAGCGCGGCGAGCCGATTGCCGCTCAGTTCTATCTGCGTCGCTTGAACAACAGTGAACTGGCTAATGCACAATCGCTTTGGCTGGGAATAAGAGTCGAGCGTCGACTCGACAATCGGCAAGCAGTGGAGCAACTCGGTATCCAGTTACGCAAGCGATTTGCACAGTCGCGCGAACTGGCTTCCTTTGATCGAGGGGCATTCGATGAGTGATGGCAAGCTTTCCACCGCCGGCGCGGATCCGACGCCAGACACACCGCTCACGGCGGGGGCGATGTTGAAGAGCGCACGCGAACGCAGCGGTTTGCATATCGCGGCTTTGTCAGCGTCGCTCAAGGTGCCGGTCGCGAAGTTGGTCGCGCTTGAAGCGGACCAATTCGATCTGCTGCCCGGCGCGGTTTTTATACGCGGGCTGGCTTCCAGTATTTGTCGCAGTCTGAAGATCGACGCCGAGCCGATATTGCGCCTGCTGCCTGGACATCCGGCCACGCTGCCCGCTGCCGACCTTGGAGCCGGGATAGGGGATTTGCGCAGGCCGCGTCTTGGCGGGCGTCCTGCGCCTTCGGTGTCGAAGCCCACTGCCTTGACCGCTGCGGCGTTGTTGCTCTGCGCCCTCGCGTTGTGGTGGCTTCCGCCGGTGGAGCGGATTAGGGAAGTGGCCGACCAATGGCTGTCGGGGCTGAGCACCGCGGCAAGCAGTCGCGCAGCGCCCGAGCCGGCGATGCTGGGTGTCCCAAGCGCAGTGGTCCAGGCGCCGCTACCCCCCGCCGCGGCCGCCAGCAACCCCGGCGCACCGGGCACAGTGGCCGACCTGCTGGTATTTACCACGCGCGAGTCGTCCTGGATCGGCGTTACCGATGCTGCGGGGGTGGTCAAACTCAGCCGGACCATGGGCCGGGGAGAAACTGCCAGCGCGGGCGGCGCGATGCCTCTTTCGGTGACGGTAGGCAGGGTGGATTCCACCGAACTGCTACTGCGCGGACAACGCGTCGACCTGACGCCGCTTTCTAGGAATAACGTGGCACGATTGCTGGTGAAGGAAAATGGAATTGAACGAACCGATTGAATCCGCTGGTAGCGGCGCGCGGCGCTCGCGTCAGGCCCGGGTGGCGTGGGGATCGCGCGTTGTGAGCGTTGGCGGCGACGCGCCGGTGCGGGTGCAGTCGATGACCAACACCGCCACGGCCGACGCGATCGCCACTGCGATCCAGGTCAAGGAACTGGCGCAGGCAGGCTCCGAACTGGTTCGCATCACGGTAGACACGCCTGAGGCCGCCAAGGCCGTGGCGCATGTGCGCGAGCAGCTTGACCGCATGGGCATCGACGTTCCGCTGATTGGCGACTTTCACTACAACGGCCACCGGCTGCTGAGCGATTTTCCAGACTGCGCCAAAGCGCTTTCGAAGTACCGCATCAACCCCGGCAATGTGGGCAAGGGCGATAAGCACGACCGGCAGTTCGCGCAAATGATCGAAGTCGCAATGCGATGGGACAAGCCCGTGCGGATCGGCGTGAATTGGGGCAGCCTGGACCAGGAACTGCTTGCCGCGCTGATGGATGAAAACGGCCGCCGGGCCACGCCCTGGAGCGCCAAACAGGTGATGTACGAGGCCTTGGTCCGGTCGGCGCTGGAGTCGGCCGACCAGGCGCACAAGATGGGACTCGACGCGAACCAGATTATTCTTTCATGCAAGGTCAGCGGCGTACAGGACTTGGTCTCGGTCTACCGTGCGCTCGCACGCCGCTGCGACTACGCGTTGCACCTGGGCCTCACCGAGGCCGGCATGGGCACCAAGGGAACCGTCGCTTCGGCGACGGCTCTGTCGATCCTGCTGCAAGAGGGCATAGGCGACACAATCCGCGTCTCGCTGACCCCCGCGCCCGGTGAATCGCGCACCCAGGAGGTGGTCGTCGCCTCCGAGATACTGCAGTCGCTGGGCCTTCGATCCTTCGTCCCCAGCGTGACCGCATGCCCGGGATGCGGCCGCACCACCAGCACGACCTTCCAGGAGTTGACCCAGCAGATCGACGACTTCCTGCGTGCGCAGATGCCCGTCTGGCGCAAGCAGTACCCGGGTGTCGAGAAGCTCAAGGTCGCGGTAATGGGCTGCATCGTCAATGGCCCGGGCGAAAGCAAGCATGCTGACATCGGCATCAGCCTGCCGGGAACCGGCGAAGCGCCGGCAGCGCCGGTATTCATCGACGGTGAAAAACGCATGACCTTGCGCGGCGACACCATCGCCAGCGACTTTCAGGCAGTGGTGCAAGACTACATCGCCAAGCGCTTTGGCGCCGATGCCCAGACCGCCTGAAGCGCCTGCCGATGAACGATTTACACAGCACTCCGATGGGGAAAAAGCTTGCCGCGGTAAAGGGCATGAACGATATCTATCCGCCCGAATCGGCGCAGTGGGAATGGTTTGAACAGCATGTGCGCGCGCTCATGGGCGTCTGCGCCTACGGCAGCATCCGCACGCCGATCGTCGAATACACCCAGTTGTTCGTCAAAGGGACCGGGGAAACCACCGACATCGTCGAAAAGGAGATGTACTCGTTCGAAGACCGGCTCAATGGTGAACAGCTGACCTTGCGCCCCGAGAACACGCCTGGAGTGGTGCGGGCGGCCATAGAGCACAACCTGACCTACGATGGCGGCAAGCGGCTCTATTACATCGGCCCGATGTTTCGCCATGAGCGGCCGCAGCGCGGACGCTATCGCCAGTTCTACCAACTTGGCGCCGAAGCCCTGGGCTTCGCCGGCGCAGAAGTCGACGCGGAACTCATCGTGTTGGCCTCCGAGTTGCTTGACCGGCTCGGACTTCCCGGCGTTCGCGTCGAACTCAACAGCCTGGGTGTTTCGTCGGAGCGCCAGCAGCACCGGGTTGCGCTGATTGCCTACTTCGAGCGCCATGCGGCCTTGCTCGACGCCGACGCGCAGCGCCGGCTGCGGACCAATCCGCTGCGCATCCTGGACACCAAGAACCCCGCGATGCAGGAGTTGGTCGGTGGCGCCCCGCAACTGCTGGATTTTCTGGGAGAGGCATCACTGAAGCATTTCGACGCGGTCAAGTCGCTGCTCAGTGCCTGCTCGGTGTCGTGGAGCGTCAACCCGCGCGCCGTGCGCGGACTGGACTACTACAGTCACACGGTGTTTGAATTTGTCACCGACGAGCTCGGCGCGCAGGGAACGCTGTGCGGGGGAGGGCGTTACGACGGGTTGTTCGAGCTACTGGGCGGCAAGCCAACGCCCGCCGTGGGCTGGGGAATGGGCATCGAGCGGGTGCTCGAATTGGTGCGCGTGCGCGGACAGTCGGTGGCGCCGGCGACGCTCGACGCGTTCGCCATTGTTCCCGAGCCCGGCGCCTACGCGCTTGTTTTTCCAGTGCTGCAGGCCTTGCGGGCGGCCGGTATCAGCGTGCAAATGCACGCCGGTACCGGCGATGCGGTGGGCAGCATGAAGTCGCAGTTCCGGCGCGCCGACGCCAGCGGCGCGCGTTACGCACTGGTGTTTGGCGCCGCCGAACTGGCCCAGGGCATGGTCACGGTCAAGGCGCTACGCGATGGAAGCGGCACGCAAACCACGCGCGAACTCGCTCGCGCCGGCGAATGGGCCTGCACCCTACAATCGCACACCTAATTCATTACCGACATGGCAAATCAACTCGACCTCGAAGAGCAGGAACAACTCGATCAGATCAAGCACTTCTGGAAACAGTACGGAAACCTGATCACCTGGGTGCTGGCGCTGGTGATGGCCTGCGTTGCGGGCTGGAACGGCTACCAATACTGGCAGCGCAACCAGGCTACGCAGGCCGCAGCGATGTTCGACGAAGTCGAACGCATGGCGCAACTCGGAGACATGGCCAAGGTCGATCGCGCTTTTGGCGACATGAAGGAGCGCTTTGCCACCACCACCTACGCCCAGCATAGTGGGCTTCTGGCGGCGCGTCTGTACGTTGAGGCCGGCAAAGCCGAGCAGGCAAAAGCGGCGCTGCTGTGGGTGTCCGAAAACGCGTCCGACCCGGGCCTTCAGGCTATCGCCCGGCTGCGGCTGGCCGGGTTACTGACGCAATCCAAGGACTATGGCCAGGCTCTGGCGCAACTCGATGGAAAATTTCCGCCTGACTTTTCCGCATTGGTCGCCGACCGACGGGGTGATATCCACTCCATGCAAGGCAAAACTGCCGACGCCAAGGCTGAGTATCAAAAGGCCTACGCGGCTTTTGACGAGCGCACCGAGTACCGACGGCTGGTCGAGATAAAGCTCAATGCGCTCGGTTCGGACCCGCGCCCTGTTGCGTCAGCGCCCGCCGCGCCCAGCAGTTCGGCGGTGACACCATGAACATCGCTTCAGCATGGGGCCGTCGCGGGGGGCGGCTTGTTGCAGGAATCGGCCTACTCGCCCTGCTTGCCGGGTGCGCGAGCAGCGAAAAACCCAGGCCGGTCGAGTTGGGCGTCAATCCCGCGCTGGTGGCGCCGACGCTGGCGTGGACGACCAGGATCGGCGACATTGGCTTTGCGCTGGACGCCAGGGTCACTGCGGGGGTCATCACGCTGGCTGGATCGGAGGGCGTTGTCGCCGCGATCGACGGCGCGAGTGGTCGGGACCTGTGGCGCACGCAGTTGGCAGAACCCATCGTTGCCGGCGTCGGCAGCGACGGGCGCTTTTCGGCAGTGCTCAGCAAGGCCAACGAACTGATCGTGCTCGACGGCGGCAAGGAGATATGGCGCGCAGCGCTGGGCGCCTTGGGAACCACCGCGCCGCTGGTGGCGGGGGGCCGGGTATTCGTACTCACGGCGGACCGCAGCGTGTCGGCCTTTGACGCCATGGGCGGCAGAAAGCTGTGGACCTACGCACGTCCCGGTGACCAGTCGCTGGTGCTCAGCCAATTGGGCGTCTTGCTGGCCGTCGGCGAAACCTTGGTCGCCGGCAACGCGGGACGCTTGATCGGACTCAGCCCGGACGACGGCAGTCTGCGCTGGGAGGCGCCGATTGCCACTGCCCGCGGAACCAACGACATCGAAAGGTTGGTGGAACTGGTAGGCCGTGCCAGTCGCGAAGGCCCGGTGGTGTGCGCGCGCTCCTTCCAGTCCGCAGTCGGCTGTGTCAACACGGTACGCGGCACGACGGTGTGGAGCAAGCCCGCTTCGGGTTCGCAGGGCCTGGCCGGCGATGCGCAATTGCTCTTCGGCACCGAAGGCAACGGCCGGGTGATGGCCTGGAAACGGGAAAATGGCGAGATGGCCTGGAGCTCGGATCGGCTGAAATACCGCGGACTGAGCGCGCCACTTTCGCTCGATTTTGCGGTCGTAGTCGGTGATGCGCAGGGCTGGGTGCATTTCCTGTCGCGCGCGGATGGGGCGCCACTGGGGCGTGTGTCTACCGACGGCTCGGCGATCGCTGCAGCACCGGTCTTGGTTGGCAATACCTTGGTCGTTCTCACTCAAAAGGGCGGCATTTTCGGTTTCCGTCCCGATTAAGACCCGACTGGGTCCGGAACCGCAAGCGATGACCCCCGTACTGGCCCTGGTCGGACGGCCCAATGTGGGCAAGTCGACGCTGTTCAACCGCCTGACCAAGACACGCGATGCCATCGTTGCCGACTTTGCGGGCCTGACCCGAGACCGCCATTACGGCAAAGGCCGTCACGGCAAGCAGGAATTCATAGCGGTCGACACTGGCGGCTTCGAACCCGACGCGAGCAGCGGCATCGTTAAGGAGATGGGCAAGCAGACCCGACAGGCGGTCGCCGAGGCCGACGTGGTGCTGTTCCTGGTCGATGCACGTGAAGGCATCTCGGCGCAGGATCACGAGATTGCGCGCTACCTGCGCCGCCTTGGCAAAGTCTGCGTCCTGGTCGCGAACAAGGCCGAGGGCATGAAGGACGCAAGCCGACTGTCCGAATTCTTTGAGCTCGGTCTGGGCGACGTGATGGCGGTATCGGCGGCACATGGACAGGGCATCGGCGACCTGCTCGACACGGCGCTCGACGCGCTCGAACTGCCCGACCCGCAGGAGGCTGACGAGCAGGCGCACAACGGCGCCATCAAGCTTGCCGTCGCGGGACGGCCCAACGTCGGCAAGTCGACGCTGATCAACACCTGGCTGGGTGAAGAGAGGCTGGTCGCCTTTGACCAGCCGGGTACGACGCGCGACGCCATCTCGGTGCCATTCGAACGCCACGGCCAGCGCTTCGAGCTGATCGATACCGCCGGGTTGCGGCGGCGCGGAAAGATCTTCGAGGCAATCGAAAAATTTTCAGTGGTGAAGACCCTACAGGCGATCGAGTCGGCCAACGTGGTGCTGCTGCTGATCGACGCGACCCAGGGAGTCACCGATCAGGACGCGCATATTGCCGGCTACATTTTGGAGAGCGGTCGCGCCGTCGTGCTGGCGATCAACAAATGGGACGCGGTCGACGCGTACGAGCGCGAACTGGTCAAGCGCTCCATCGAGACCCGGCTGCCGTTCTTGAAGTTCGCCGCCATGCACCTGATTTCGGCCACCAAGCGCCAAGGCCTGGGTCCGCTGTGGGCGTCCATCGCGCAGGCATTCAAGGCCGCCAATTGCAAAATGTCGACGCCGATCCTCACCCGGTTGTTGCTGGAAGCGGTCCAGTTCCAGAGCCCCAAACGCGCCGGCATGTTCAGGCCCAAACTGCGCTACGCGCACCAGGGCGGCATGAATCCCCCGATCATCGTGGTGCATGGAAACTCACTGGAGCATGTGACCGACTCCTACAAGCGCTTCCTGGAAGGACGCTTTCGCAAGGCCTTTGATCTGGTCGGGACGCCGATGCGCATAGAAATGAAGACCTCGCGCAACCCTTTTTCCGACAAAGACGGCGATTAGCGGCAATTTGACCGGCCCGACGAGACGCATATTTCCGCAGCAACGTCAGACCTTGACGGCTTACGGGATTGCGCCAGCCGCCAGTTTGGCCATAGGGCGCTGTGGTATTGTCAATCCTTATTTTCAAATTCTTGAACACGGAGAATATCGTGAGCAACAAAGGCCAACTGCTGCAGGATCCTTTTCTCAACGCCTTGCGGCGAGAACACATACCGGTATCGATCTATCTGGTCAACGGGATCAAACTGCAGGGGCAGATCGAATCCTTTGACCAGTACGTGGTGCTGCTGCGCAACACCGTCACCCAGATGGTCTACAAGCATGCTATCTCCACCATCGTACCGGGTCGTGCGGTGAACTTTTCGGTCGCCGAGGGCGCCGAAGCCTCCTCCGACTGAATCTTGGCATCGCATTTGCATTCGCCGAAAACCGGTCGGGGCCTGGCGGCCTGGCCATCTTGAGCTATCCCGAAAAGGCCCAAGCCGCGACGGCTCCGACCATTTTGGTCGGCGTCGACCTAGGCCATTCCCATTTTGACGGCGAACTAGGCGAACTGGGCTTGCTGGCCCTTAGCGCGGGTCTGCAGCCAGTCGCCAGCATCACCTGCAAGCGCCGCGCGCCGGATGCGGCCCTTTTTGTAGGCAGCGGAAAGGCCGATGAGATCAAGTTGCTGGCGCAGCAATTGGGCGCCACCGAGGTGCTATTTGATCAAAGCCTGAGTCCGGCCCAGCAGCGCAATCTGGAGCGCCATCTGGAATTGCCGGTAAACGATCGCACGTTGCTGATCCTTGAGATCTTCGCCCAGCGCGCGAGAAGCCACGAGGGCAAGTTGCAGGTGGAACTGGCGCGCCTGCAGTACATCAGCACACGGCTGGTACGTCGCTGGTCGCATCTGGAACGCCAGCGTGGAGGCATCGGTGCGCGCGGCGGCCCGGGCGAGACCCAGATCGAACTCGACAGGAGGATGATCGGCGAGAGCATCAAGCGGACCAAGGAGCGCCTGCAAAAGCTCAAGCGACAGCGCCAGACCCAAAGGCGCCAGCGCGAGCGGCGCGACACATTCACCATTTCTCTGGTTGGATACACCAACGCTGGCAAATCGAGCCTGTTCAACGCCATGGTGAACGCCAAGGCGTATGCAGCCGACCAGTTGTTCGCCACGCTAGACACCACGACGCGCCAGTTCTATCTGGCCGACGCGGGGAGATCGGTATCGCTGTCCGACACCGTCGGCTTCATCCGCAACCTGCCGCATGGATTGATCGACGCTTTCGAGGCGACTTTGCAAGAAGCGGTAGATGCCGACGTGCTGCTGCATGTGGTCGATGCGTCCAACCCCCATTTCCCGGAGCAGATGCAGGAGGTGAACCGGGTTCTGGCTGAAATCGGCGCCGACGGCGTACGACAGGTGCTGGTTTTCAACAAGCTCGACGCCATGGAGCCTGGGCGTTCGCCGCTGCAACTGCAGGACTGGTTGGACCAGGACGGCGTTCAGACGGCCCGTTTTTTTGCCAGCGCGCGCACCGGCGTCGGGCTGCTCGGACTGCGCGAGCATCTGGGACAACTGGCGCGCCGGGCGCCCGTCGACCCCGCTAATGGGGTCCAATCCCTCGACGGCGCAGAGGCTGCTTCCTGATTGGGCACAATCGCGGTATGTCATATGAGAACCGATGAGATGAAAATTCAATCTGCCATCCCGGCTTGGGACAGGTTCCTCGCGCGTCTGAGGGCTGTGCTCAACCTAAACGACTCGCGCTGGGGACGCGGTGACGACAAGGCGGGCGAGGGCGGCAAGCCGGAGTCGCCGCCTGCGCAGGGCGAGCCACCAACTGTGCCCCCACCCCCGTCGCCACCGCCGGGCAACAACGGACGCGCCCGCCGACCGAATCAAGGGCCGCCCGACCTCGAGGAGTTGTGGCGCGAACTCAACCGGCGGCTGGGCGGCCTGTTTGGCGGCGACCGCAAGCCCAGAGGTGGCGGTGGCGGTGGCGATGGCGGCGGCTTTCAACCCGACATGAAGAACGCAGGCCTGGGTGCGGGCCTGATTGCCGGCATTG
>Ga0114974_10001098_pt1 | contig 21542 bp, 21 predicted proteins | sample S_130206_EF_Meta_FD_87318 | JGI IMG/M metagenome (GOLD analysis project Ga0114974, IMG submission 87318) | Freshwater microbial communities from Lake Simoncouche, Canada to study carbon cycling - S_130206_EF_MetaG | ecosystem: Environmental > Aquatic > Freshwater > Lake | place: Lake... | reverse complement strand
TTTGATGATCAGCATCAATCGGCTTCATGACGGTCAACTCAAAGATACTTCAGCCAATATTTTGCACAATGGTGAATTTGTCGTGCACATGTCGGACGAGCCTATGGCAGAAAAAATGCACGCCTGCGGCAAAAATTTTCCATCTGATGTGAGTGAATTGGCTGCGGTAGGGCTTACTTCGACACCTTCGCATACCGTGAAGCCGCCTAGAATTTTAGAAGCACCTATTGCATTTGAATGCGTGCTTCACGAGAAACTCGAGACCCCTAGTCGGTATGTGTTTATCGGACGCATTAAGTGGTTGGCGGCAAGAGACGGGCTCATAGACACGCAAGCATGGCGAGTCAATTTGAAAGACTATCGACCTGTTGCCAGATTTGGTGCAAGTTTTTACACCAGGCAGAACGATCGTTTTGCCATCTCAGATAACGTGGGCGAAGAACCCAAAAATAATTCGGCTATCGATCAAATTTAAGGTGCATCGCACAACAAAAGCTGGAGGACCCAAGTTGGCTGAAGCCTTAGTCCATCTTGGCGCCAGATTTAACGATCACCTGTTCCCATTTGTCAATTTCGGCTTTGACAAATGATTTGAATTCTTCCGGACTGTTGCCCACTGGCTCTGCACCTTGGGCTTCCATTTTGTCTTTGATGTCTTGACTTTGCAGCGCCTTGATGGAAGCACTGTAAAGCGCTGCCACAATGTGCGGTGGTGTTTTGGCTGGCGCAAACAAGCCATTCCAACTTGAGACCTCAAAGTCTGGCAAACCGGCTTCAGCCATGGTGGGCACATTGGGCAGTGTGGCCATGCGCTTTTTGCTGGCCACCGCGATGACATTGAGTTTGCCGCTTTTCAAATGAGGAATTGCCGACAAGGCAGTTTGAAAACTCATTTGAACCTGACCGCCCAAGAGGTCGGCAATGGCAGGAGCAGCACCTTTGTAAGGCACATGAATCATGTCAATGTTGGCGCGCATTTTGAGAAGCTCGCCCGCGAGATGAGGTGAGCCGCCATTGCCGCTGGATGAAAAAGCGAGTTTGCCGGGATTTTGTTTGGCTACGGCAATGAGCTCCTTCAAATTTTTGGCTGGCACCGAAGGGTGAATTGTTAAAACCGACGGCGCTGTCATAAATTGGGTGATGTGGACAAAGTCACGCATCGTGTCATAGCCCAGGCCCTTGAATGCCGTCATGTTGGTGGCATTGGCAATGGTACCTAAAAGCAGGGTGTAGCCATCTGGGGCACTGCGCGCTACAAATTCCGAAGCAATGTTGCTGCTTGCCCCAGCGCGGTTTTCTACCACCACCGGTTGTCCAAGTGTTTCTTGGAGTTTGATGGCAATGCTGCGGGCCACAATGTCAGTGGCTCCACCCGGGGCATAGCCCACTAGCAAGCGAATGGGTTTGACAGGATAGGCTTGTTCTTGAGCGTAACTTGTGATGGATAACAGGGAGAGAATGACAGCCAAAAATCGATTCATGAAAAGCCTGTGTGTGTCGGTACAAAGTAAGCCTAAAGTGTAGGGACAGTTGGTGCTATCTAGCAAGACCTTATCATTGGTGTTGTCCCTATGTGAGAAACAGACGCGTCTTTAATCAGTAAGATAGATCCCAATATGCGTTCATTCAACTCTCCCCATCTCGAAAAACCACGCGCATGGCTCCCTAAAGAGCTTGGCCAAGATTTTTCTTGGATTCACCACCTGAGTCGTGAAGCGACACTTGAAATTGAAGAAGCTCTTCAACATGCCAAGGCCACTGAAAAATCTTGGCTGCAAATGATGGCCAACGATTTTCCTTTAAAACGCCACGCCAAAGAGGCCATTGATCGGGCCTTTGCTGTCACACAAACAGCTTACGGCATGTGTTTGCTAAAAGGTTTTCCCGTTGATCGATGGTCGGTAGAAGATGCGCGACTGGTCAATTGGGGCATTGGACTGAACGTGGGTGTGGCCAGAACGCAAAACCGGGCCAGTCAAGTCATGAACGATGTTCGTGATGAGGGTGGCGATTACAAAGTTAAAAATGGGCGAGGGTACAACACCAATGCAGGCTTAGACTTTCATGTCGATTCCTGCGATGTGGTGGCCTTGATGTGTTTGCAAACTGCAAAATCTGGGGGCACAAGCAAAGTGACAAGTTCAATGGCCATTGTTGAAGAAATAAAACGCCTGCGACCAGACCTGATTCCTGTCATGAAGCAGCCTTTTTATTACAGCTACCAGGGAACCAACGACACCTCACAGCCGCCTTTTTACAAGTGCCCCATCTTGGGAGATGACCCCGAATTCTTCTCTTTGCGTGCCAATCGAAAAAATGTCACGGCAGCTCAACGCGATTTTCCAGAGGTGCCTCGTTTAACGCCAGAGCAAATTGAGTTGTTGGATTTGTTGGATGAATTGCTGCCTGACGATCAGTTTTGCTATTCGATGGAGCTCGATCGTGGCGATTTGCAGTTATTGAATAACTATGTGGTCATTCATTCACGCACCAATTTCGAAGATCACGATGAGCCAGATCGCAAACGACATTTGCTGCGTCTATGGCTAAGCATTCCGCAGGGGCAGCGCTTGCCGTCCTTGTGGAAAGAGTATTTTGGTGCCGTTGAGGCAGGCTCGGTCAGAGGCGGCGTTCGCGGCAGTCAAATAACCGATGAATTTTTGGCCTATGAACGTAGACAGGCCGCCAATTTGGGCATGAACTTAAAGCAGCAAAATTAAAAAATTGTGCCGATTTTGAATGGCATTCACTCAGCCTTGATGCCCGATGCTTTCACAACGGGTCCAAATTTAGCAAGGTCTCTGCTGAGCTCGGCGCCAAAGTTTTCTGTCGTGCCTGGCGAGGCCGTGATGCCCATGCCATTCAGCCGTTCCTTCACTTCAGGATCGTTCAAAATAGCATTGAGCTCTGTGTTGATGCGGGTGATGATGGCTCTTGGTGTTTTGGCCGGTGCCAACAAACCCACCCAGGAGTTGACTTCAAAATCAGGCACGCCGTTTTCGATGAAGGTGGCAACATCTGGTAAGGAACTGGCGCGCTTGCTACTGGACACCGCAATTGGCAGAAGCTTGCCTGATTTCACGTGAGGAATAGCGCCGGCAATGGCGGTGTAAACCAATGGAATATTGCCACCCAAAACATCGGTCAGAGCTTGGCCGCCGCCTTTGTAGGGCACATGCACAAGGTTGGCCCCTGTTTTTTGCCGCAAGAGTTCGCCGGCAATGTGAGGCGTTCCACCGGTACCCGATGTGCCGTATGAAAGACCGCCTTTTTCAGTTTTAGAAAGTGCAATGGTGTCCTTCAAGGTCTTGGCTGGAAAGTTGGGGTGCGCCACCAAAATAAGGACCGCATCGCCAATTTTGCCAATGGGGGCAAAGTCTTTGAGTGTGTCGAAGCCGGTTTTTGGAAAAACATGGGGGTTGATGACAAGGGTGCCGTCAAATCCTAGAAGCAAGGTGTAGCCGTCGGGCTCTGCTGCAGCCACTTGCTGTGTACCAATATTGCCCGATGCGCCTGGCTTATTGTCGACAATGACTTGCTGCCCTAAGCGTTTTGACAACTGCTCAGCGATTAAACGACCGCTGGTGTCGGTCACGCCGCCGGGTGTGAAAGGTACCACCAAGCGGATGGGCTTGCTAGGGTAGTTTTGAGCCTGCACACTGCCTACTAATGCGATGGCTGTTCCAATGAAGGCTGCTTGTAGCCAATGACGACGCAAAATTTGATTCATGACTTTGTCTCCTGTGGTTATCGTAGATTTATTTTGTTTCCGCATATCGTTTTTCAAATTCCCAGATATCTTCAAAGCCCATGAGCTTGGTTAAATCGGCAAAGTCATAAAGTGTGGTGCTGCCCTTATTCGAAGAGCCGTGTGCTTGAAATTCTTGGTAGACGTTTTGCATGGCATGGACTGCTGCAAGCAAAGCCGTGACGGGAAAGATGGCCAATTTGTAGCCAATGGATTCCAAATCGGCGCGAGACAAAACAGGCGTTCGACCTCGTTCCACCATGTTGGCCAGCAGTGGCACGTCAAATGTTTCGCCAATCAGCCGCATTTCTTCTTCTGACTCAGGTGACTCCACAAACAAAATGTCTGCGCCAGCGCGGGCGTAGGCTTCTGCACGACGCAGGGCTTCATCTAGGCCTAATGTGGTTCGGGCATCGGTGCGAGCAATGATTAGAAAATTGGGATCTGCGCGCGAGTCCGCTGCAACCTGAATTTTGCGCACCATGTCCGCCATGGGAATGACCCGGCGACCGGGCGTATGACCACATTTTTTTGGAAATTCTTGATCTTCCAATTGAATGGCAGCAGCACCTGCTGCCTCATAGCCCCGAATGGTGTGGCGCATATTGAGGAGGCCGCCATAGCCTGTATCGGCATCGGCAATGAGAGGTGTTTTGGCCATGCCAGCCATGGCTGTAACACGACCTAACATGTCAGAGTAAGTGGCAAGTCCAGCATCGGGTAAGCCCATGTGAGAGGCGACTGCGCCATAGCCCGTCATATACAGGGCATCAAAGCCGAAGGTGTCCGCTAAGCGCAATGAAACCATGTCAAAGACACCTGGAGCCACCACCAGCCCTGGCTGATCAAGACGTTGCCGAAGCTTGGCGCGAAGGGTTTCGTTCATAAAAGCAAGAAATAGTTTGGATGCTTCAATGTACCACCCAAGAATGATTCAGCCAAATATCGGGTGACGCTTGGCATGGTAAATGCTTTGTTTTAATCGATTGGGCAGCCTTCTGACATTCAATTTGTATTGAAATTAACTTAACAGGTCGTTTAGGCTGGCCAATCATTATTTTGTAGTTGAAAAATATTAATTTAAAGAGGTGAGTGACCGAAACCAAGCTCCTTGAAGGAGGACAGAAGATGGAAAATTCTTTGAACATGCGGATTGATGGCAGCCAGCGGCAATGGAGCGGCAACCATTCACCGCAAGGCGATAAAAAACAACGGCGTCAGCAAAAGTTGAACGCTTTATTCGAAAGCCTGAACGCTGGCGACATCGAAAGTGCAAGGTTGGCGTTTGTAGCCTTGGTTAACTTTGATGCCACAATTTCGGGTGATCCCTACTTGAGCAAAATCGGTGCGGCATTGCAAAGTTGCAATCTATACGCTGCACAACACTTTGCCACTGAACTCAAAAATAGAGGTGGCCAGCTGCAAGAACTTCAGTTGGCACCCAAGCCCATTCATTCGACCGAAGCTTCGGGTTTGTACAGAACTGAATTTTTGAAAATTGACTTGTCGGCTTAACTTCAAGTCAAAGCGCTAACAGCCCTCAAAGTTATACACCTTCAATAATTCGAATGTCTCGAACGACCGCATTGCTGCCTAATGCAACAAGAGCCTCTTGGTATCCTGGGCTGTTGTAGGCTGCAAGAGCGGCCGCAACGTTTTCAAATTCTATGAGAACAGTTCGTTCCTGCTGCCCATTTTCTTTGACTGCAGCAGGAATGCCACGCGCTAAAAATTTACCGCCAGCAGCCGTCAAGCTAGGGCCTGCCAATTTGGCATAAGCAGCCAAGGCATCGTTGTCGCTGATGCTGCGATACGCACTAATCCAATATGCTTTTGTCATTTGTGATCCATTGATTACATTTTAAAATTGCTTCACCACCAGCGCTCAGACTACTGGCTGGCTTTGAAGCCCTTATCTTTTTTGACTTTACCCTATTTGTTGATGTAAGTTTGAAAAGAGTTTGTCCTTTTAGAAGCGCTCAAAAATGGCGTCGCATGTGTGCGCCAACTCGATGTCTTTCATGCTCAAGCCTTGCACATCGTGTGTGGTCCAAGTGATCGTTACTTTGTTGTAAACATTGCGCCATTCAGGATGATGATTGTGATTTTCAGCTTCAATGGCAATCTGCTGCATGAATTCAAAGGCGCGTACAAAGTCGGCCAGTATAAATTCTCGCGTGATTGAGCCAAGCTTGGCATCAAGGTGCCACAACTGCAAAGATGGCAGTTGTTGTGCCTGCTCTTGGGCGTTCATTTTTTGTAAAGCCACGGTTATTTCCTAAGTGATCAGCTAGACCTTAACTTGATTTGAGCGCGCGTACACCGCCCTGTCAAGATGACAATTTAGGCCAGAAGATTGCCGCCTAAGCTGTCTCGAAGCAGCGCGAGAATGTCTGCAAAATGATTCAGACCTAGGGTAATTACCAATCTATTAGCTTTCATCAATCATGCTTATTGAGAAATGCAATGAAGCTTTCACAAGTTATGGCTATCCTTGAGAAGTCTTTGACAAATGGGTCAAAGCATTTTTTCAATATCAAGGAGATTAACCATGGCAGCACTCAAAGGCTCGCGCACGGAACAATGCCTGAAAGACGCCTTCGCAGGCGAGTCTCAAGCCAACCGTCGCTATTTGTACTTCGCAAACAAAGCTGACGTTGAAGGTCAGAACGACGTAGCCGCTTTGTTCCGCTCAACCGCTGAAGGCGAAACCGGTCACGCCCACGGCCACCTCGAGTTCCTCGAGCAGTCTGGCGATCCAGCAACTGGCTTGCCTATCGGTTCTACACGTCAAAACCTCGCCTCTGCTGTGGCTGGCGAAACCCATGAGTACACCGACATGTACCCTGGCATGGCCAAGACTGCACGCGATGAAGGCTTTGACGAAGTTGCAGATTGGTTTGAAACCTTGGCCAAGGCTGAGCGCTCACACGCCAACCGCTATCAAAAAGCTTTGAACGAATTGGTTGATTAATTTCTACTGAATCGTGTTGCTGCACCTTTCTGAGGTGCAGCGATTTCGCAAGCGGTTGGCTTCAACTGTTTGCGAAATCGAATCAACATTAGGAGAACCACGTGGCCACAGAAGGCAATTTGGAAGCCCCCACAAGACATGCCTTAGATTGGCAAGGCAAAGACTTCTACAACGAAGAGTCTTGCTTTAACGAGCTTGAGCGCATCTTTGACATTTGTCATGGATGCCGCCGCTGCGTCAGCCTGTGCGGCTCTTTTCCCACTTTGTTTGACTTGGTAGACGAGAGCAGCACCATGGAAGTGGACGGCGTCGACAAAAAAGACTACTGGAAAGTGGTAGACCAGTGCTTCATGTGCGATCTGTGTTACATGACCAAGTGCCCCTACACACCACCTCACGAATGGAACTTGGATTTTCCGCACACCATGTTGCGCGCTAAAGCCATCAAGTTCAAAAAAGGTGAAGTCAGTGCCGCAGAGAATTTCTTGGCCTCTACGGATACGCATGGCTCCTTGGCTGGTATTCCCATCGTTGTACAGGCTGTCAATGCCGTGAACAAAACGAAAGTGGCCCGCAGTTTGATGGAGTCCACCTTGGGTGTTGATCAAAACGCTTGGTTGCCTTCTTTGGCCACGCGTAAATTCCGTTCGAGTGCAGAAGAAGCTGTATCAGTCAAAGTTGTCGATGGCGCAAAGACGCCTGGCAAAGTGGCTATTTATTCAACTTGCTACGTCAACTACAACGAGCCTGGCATTGGCCACGACTTGCTCAAAATTTTGAACCACAACGACATCCCTTATGTGCTTGTGGAAAAAGAAAAGTGCTGTGGAATGCCCAAGCTTGAATTGGGCGATCTCGATTCGGTCAAGGCCTCGAAAGAAGCCAACATTCCTGAGCTGGTCAAATATGCCAAAGATGGCTTTGCCATCATGGCTGCCGTGCCCAGTTGTGCACTGATGTTCAAACAAGAAATACCCTTGATGTTTCCCGACTGTTCAGACACTCAGTTGGTCAAAGAGCACATGTGGGATCCCTTCGAATATTTCATGGCCCGCAAACGCGATGGACTTTTGAAAACCGAGTTCCCAGAAAAATTAGGCAATGTGAGTTATCAAATTCCTTGTCACGGCCGTGTGCAAAACATTGGGCGCAAAACCGAAGAAATGCTCAAGATGATTCCGGGCACAGAGATCAATACCATTGAGCGCTGCTCCGGCCATGCAGGCACCTATGGTGTGAAAAAAGGTTCACACGATATGGCCATGAAAATTGGCAAGCCAGTGTTCAAAGCCATGGCCACCATGAAGGATGGCAGTAAGCCAGACTTTATTAGCTCAGATTGCCCACTGGGTGGTCACCACATTGCGCAAGGTTTTGAAGTGAATGGTTTGGGTGCGCCCGAACTGAATCACCCCCTTACTTTGGTTCGCAAAGCATACGGTTTGAAATAATTGACGGAGTTGCACATGCAATTGACAGGACACATTACCCCCGAGAGCTTGATGACGCTGGAGGCCTATACCAAATGGCGCAAAGTTCACAAACCCGAAGTCATTGCGCACCGCAAACTGCGCAGCGTTCAGTTGGGCGACCATGTGAACTTACAGTTTGAAAGTGAAACCACCATTCGCTATCAAATTCAAGAAATGCTCCGCATTGAAAAAATCTTCGAAGAAGAAGGTATTCAAGACGAGATCGAAGCTTATGCGCCCTTGTTACCCGACGGCCACAACTGGAAAGCGACCATGATGTTGGAGTACACCGACATCAACGAGCGAAAACGCGAACTGGCACGGCTCATTGGCATTGAAGATCGAACGTTTGTAGAGGTCGAAGGCCATGGCCGTGTGTATGCCATTGCCGACGAAGACCTCGATCGAGAGAATGACGAAAAAACTTCAGCTGTTCACTTCGTACGTTTTGAATTCAGTGCAGCGATGTGTGCAGCCATCAAGGCTGGAGCCAGTGTGAAGTTGGGTTGCGATCACACCAACTATCCTTCACACATTGAAATTGCTGCAAACACGCTTGCAAGTCTGGCAGGTGATATTCGTTGATCAGGTGCCGATGATGCCACCGTCCAATTTGCGCACCACCACGGTGGCAGAGCGTGGTCGGCCAGTGGCCTTTTTGTCGGGCCAGCTAGAAAAGGCGGTGGGCTTGGCCGGGTCGGTTCGCTCGCTGGAAGGCTCTCCTGGGTGCTGCACGTTCAAAAACATGGTTCTGCCGTCGGGCGTTTCTGTCACACCCGTGATTTCACAACCGGCAGGGCCCACCAAGAAGCGCCGTGCTTCGCCGGTTTGCACATCGGCAGCCAACATCATGTTGTTGCCAAAGTTTTTCAGGTCGCCTTTGCCCATGTTAGCGGTGGACATGTCTGTCTGAATCCACATCAGGCCGCGTCCATCTACCCACAGGCCATCCGGGCAAGAGAACATATCGCCTTTGATGTTGCCCTTGGCTTCCGAGCGTGCCAATGAAGCGTCGCCTGCCAAGATGAAGTGGTTCCAAGCAAAGGTGCTTGCATGGAAATCGCTGTCTTCTTTCCATCGAATGATGTTGCCCTGTGTGTTGTTGGCACGGGGGTTGGCGGCATCTACGGCAGGTTGCTTATCGCCACCGCGGTTGCTGTTGTTGGTCAAGGTGGCATAAACCCAGCCTTGTTGGTCAACAGCAATCCACTCGGGCCGGTCCATTTTGGTGGCGCCCAACAGGTCACTGGCTTGACGTGATTTGATAAGCACCTCGGCTTGGTCGGCAAAACCATTGGCGGCTGTGAGGGGGCCTTGGCCGTGCGTTAGAGCTATCCACTGGCCTTTGCCGTCCGCATTGAACTTGGCCACATACAAAGTGCCGTGGTCGAGCAAGGTGGCATTGGCGGCAGCGCCACCTGATTGGATGGTGTCGCGGCTGACAAATTTGTAGATGTATTCAAAGCGAGCGTCTTCGCCCATGTAAACCACAGCGCGATTGTCTTTGGTCACGGCTACGGTGGCGCCTTCGTGCGCGCCGCGTCCCATGGCGGTGCGCTTCATGGGCGTGGCATTGGGGTTGTTGGGATCAATTTCTACAATCCAACCAAAGCGGTTGGGTTCGTTGGGGTTTTGAGTAGCGTCAAAACGAGCATCGTGCTCGTGCCAACGGTAGCCACCACCGCCTTTTTTCAGGCCCCAGCGTTTTTCGTGGTCACTCAGTTTGTCACCACCATTGAAGTAATTGATGAAGTTTTCTTCGGAGGTGAGGTAAGTGCCCCAAGGGGTAATGCCACTGGCGCAATTGTTCAGGGTACCCAAGACCACGCGGCCAGAAATGTCGGCGGCGGTTTTCATGAGCGCATGGCCCGCAGCGGGGCCACTCAGTTCGGTGCGAGTGGTGGCTGTAATGCGTCTTGCGTATTTAGAAGGGTTGACCACCTCCCATTTGCCGCCTTTGTCTTGCACTTCAACAACGGCCACGCCGTGTGCGGCTTGAGACTTGCGAACCTTCTCGGCACTCCAATTGGCCATGCCATCTTTGAACAGCAAACCGTGGTCCACGTATTCGTGGTTCATGGCCAGCAAACCGCGCTTAGAGCCTTCGAGGGCGTAGTAGTGAATGCCGTCGTGGTGCATGCCAATTTGAGATTCTTGCTCGGCAGCGGTGTTGCTTGCGTCGTCTTTGAAGGCGTAGTTTTGACCTGCAATGCCCACGGGGTCGCCCCAAGGCGCAATGACGTGGGCCACATAGCCCTCGGGCACAGAAATGGCGTCGGCAGTGGAAATGGCCACGCTCTTAAAGCCAATTTTGGCTGCAGAGCCCATGCCCAAAGAAGCGCAACCTGTAAGGGCTGCCGCACCGCCGATGGCACTCAGAGGTGCTAAGAAGCTGCCGGCCAAAGCACCCAAGCCGCCGCGCAAGACTTGACGGCGTGCAGGATCGGAAACATCGTGAATACTGAGGTTAGAAGAGCGGTTGCTGTCTTCCATCAAGGAGAAGTCTTTGGACATATTGGTATTTAATTATGAAGTTGAGAAAGGCTGAATGGCCCTAAAAGGCAATATTCTGCATCTTGAGTCATTCATTTGACATTTTTGTGACTACCAGCCTGATACACAAGCTCTGCTGCAATCAGATCAAGAGATGCAAACCCCACCGACTTGAAAACGGTGATGGCCTGATCATCCTTTCGCCATGATCTAGAAGGGTCAGACGCCAACTCAGCCAGCTCGCCCTCGATGCTTGAGGGCCATATGATGGCTTGTTGAATAGCTTGGTATATTTCTCCGCCTTTTTCAAGTACAGCCGCTCGATTGTCTGCAAACACTTGAACCTTGCTCATGAGCGCTGGTTCGGCTTCTGCCATCTGCGGTGTAAATGCGCCTATGAGACCTAAGTGCGTTCCAGGTTTAAGCCATTTGGACAGAATGAAAGGCTCTGTGGCTGTTGTGGCTGCTGCCACCACGTCTGCTTGGTTCAAGGTTTCTCTTAAGTCTTCAGAGTACTCAGACTCAATGCCCAGAGTTTTGAGCTCTGCGACCGCTGCCAGCGCTTTGGTTTTTTGTCTTCCCCAGATCAAGATACTTTTAAATGGGTGCACGCTCGCATGTGCTTGAACCATAGGAACACACAAAGCGCCAGTGCCCAACATGGCAAGTGTTTGACTGTTTTTGCGTGCAAGAATTTTGGCCCCTAAAGCTGCAGCAGCGGCAGTTCGACGCAAAGTGAGCTCAGTGCCATCGATGACGGCAAGCGGCATTCCGTTTTCACAAGAAAGCAAGACATAAACGGCTGAAACGGTAGGTGAGCCGATGGCCTTGTTAGAGGGCCATACAGAAACAAGTTTGACGCCAAAAACTTCTTTAGCCTTCCAAGCCGGCATGATCAGAACACAACTGACGTCAGCATTGGGCGCAAAATAGCTTCGCGGTGGTACTTCGATTGGCAATTGCAATCCACCGGTCAAGGCTTCAATTAAATTAGGATAGGGCAGGGCGTTTTTAACAGCACTTGAATCAAAGTAGTCCATGGTATTTTTATCTGACAATATGTTGTATAAACTTGTTAAGTGTAGGTTGAATGACTATTTCTATGCAAACTGATGTCTTGATTGTGGGGGGGGCTGCCATTGGAAGCGCTGCAGCATTTTTCCTAGCTTCGCAACCAGATTTCAATGGGAAAATTCACGTCATTGAACAAGATTTTTCTTATGAAAAATCTGCAACCGCACTTTCAGCAGCTTCTATTAGGCATCAGTTTTCAACGCCTGAGAACATCCAACTTTCCCAATTTGGCAGTACTTTCGTAAAAGGCATCGAGCATCACTTGGCAGTGGGTGACGAAGTTCCCGCTGTCAACTTCAAAGAGCGCGGCTATCTGTTTCTTGCTACCCCAGATGGCCTACGCACTTTGCAATCTAATCACGCTGTTCAAAAATCAGAAAAAGTTGATGTATCACTTTTAACACCTTCTGAACTGAGTGCTCGGTATGCTTGGTTGAATGTGAATGACCTTTCAGCCGGCTCTATTGGCAACAGTGGGGAGGGTTGGCTAGATGCCTATGGGCTGATGCAAGGCTTTCGGAAAAAAGCCATTTCCTTAGGTGTGCATTACGTGCAGGCACGTGTCGAGAAACTACACAGGTCAGGGAGAAAAATAGTTTCGGCTGAATTAACAGACGGCACTCAAATCAATTTTGACAAGCTTGTGAATGCAGCTGGCACAGGTGCATCTGCCCTGGCCCAAACAGCTGGCATTGAGCTACCCGTGGAAGCTCGTAAAAGGACCATTTTTTATTTCACCAGCAGCGCCACATTAGAGAACTGCCCCATGGTGATTGATCCCTCGGGGGCCTATTTCCGGCCAGAAGGAGAAGGCTACATTTGCGGAATTGCCCCCAAATTAGAAGACGATGTGCAGTGTCATGATTTCATCATTCAGCATGATTTGTTTGAAGAAGTGTTGTGGCCCCTGCTAGCGGCACGAGTTCCTGGATTTGAGGCCTTGCGGCTAAAGCGCAGTTGGGCAGGACACTATGACATGAACACGCTAGACCAAAATGTCATTGTGGGGTTGCACCCTGAGATAGACAATTTACTCTTTGCAAATGGCTTCAGTGGCCATGGTTTGCAGCATTCACCAGCCATTGGCCGGGCCTTGTCTGAACTGATCACATATGGAGAATTTAGAACGCTTGATTTAAGCGCTTTTGGTTGGAGCCGCGTCATTCACAATCGTCCTTATTTTGAAGCCAATATTATTTAAGTTGATGTTTCAAAAAATGAAGAATCTCAATTTACAAGCCGTCATGATTGACCTTGACGGCACCATGATCGACACCATTGGCGACTTTGAAGTTGCCCTGAACCGCGCCTTGACTGACCTGAACATTCCGACGGCTGATCGAGCCTTGATTGAACGCGGCATTGGCAAAGGCTCAGAGCACCTCATTCGCACAGTGCTGTTGCACCAACTGGCATTGCCAGAAGTTGCTACCCATCAGCACGAAGTTGAAAAATTGTTCATGCCTACTTGGAAGCGTTATGAGCATCATTACCTTGGCATCAACGGTGAGTTTTCAAAGGTCTTTCCGGGTGTGATGGATGGTCTCGAACTGCTGAAAGGCATGGGTTTGCCACTGGCTTGCCTGACCAACAAACCTTTGTCGTTCACAACCCCCTTGCTAAAAGACAAAGGCCTGTCGTCATACTTTGTGCAAGTTTTTGGAGGGGACAGTTTTGAGCGAAAAAAACCAGACCCTCTGCCACTGCTTAAAACTTGTGAAGCTTTGCGCAGCAATCCGGCGCATACCTTGATGGTGGGCGATTCAAGCAACGACGCGCAAGCGGCCAATGCTGCAGGCTGTCCTGTGGTGCTGATGACCTATGGTTACAACCACGGTGAGCCCATTCAAAACACCCCAGCCTTGGCTTGGTTAGACTCACTGGATGAACTTAAATCGTTTGGCATCACAGCGAGGTGATGTGCTGATTGGGGTGGTTCGTCGCCATCATTTCAATCTACAACCAATTTGTTGTCCAAAATGATCTTGGCGTATCTTTTTCGATCGTTGGCGATGAGGTTCACGAACTCTGCAGTTGTGCCACCCTTAGCCACAGCCCCTTGGCCAATGAGTTGTTGTTGAACTTCAGGCATGGCCAATACTTGCTGCAAACTCTGCGAAATTTTGTCCAGAATTGGCTGAGGCGTGCCAGCTGGGGCCAGTAAACCTAACCAAGAACCTGACTCAGCGCCAGTAATACCGCTTTCCTCTAAGGTTGGCACATCGGGCAAGGCTGAAACCCGACTTTTGCTGGAAATGGCCAAGGCTTTGAGTTTGCCCGCTTTAATTTGTGCAGAAGTTTCAAGCACTGAGGAAAAAATCATGTGCACATTGCCAGACATCAAGTCCGTCATTGCGGCACCGCCACCCTTGTAAGGAATGTGCAAAATTTGTGTCCCCGTTGCGATTTTGAAAGTTTCAGCTGAAAGGTGTGGAGAGCCACCATTGCCTGAGCTGGCATAGGTTAATTTATCGGGCGAAGCTTTGGCAAGTGCCACCAACTCTTTCACCGAATTGGCGGGCAATGATGGCGTCACCGCCAAGACAAATGGCAACTCTGCGAACAAGCCAATTGGCGCAAATGAGGTGTCTGGGTTGTAGTTGAGTTTTTTGTACAAAGTCGGGTTGATGGATTGGGTGCCCACGTTGCCTGTTAGCAAGGTGTAGCCATCGGGCTTGGCTCTTGAGACGATCTCTAAACCAAGATTGCCGCCAGCCCCGCCGCGGTTGTCTACCAGCACCGATTGACCCCAAAGTTGCGATAGTTTTTGAGCCACAATGCGCGAACCGATGTCGGTTCCGCCCCCCGGTGCGAACGGCACAACAAGGGTCACAGCCTTGCTGGGCCACTGAGTTTGAGCCTGCCCCAAGCCTGCGCTGAGCAACAAGGCAAGAAGACCGGCCTTGAGAAATACCAGACGCCTATTTTGAATCGTCAATGTGATCATTGCCAGCCCTTTGAAAGTTGATAAATCAGTTTGATTGCAAAGTGATCTTTGCGTCAGTGATGCCGGCCGCATCGGGGCAGTCTTGAGCGCTAGCAAAGTGCGGGGCAGACAGTGCAACTGCAAGCATCGATAAACACACAAGCTTTTTCACCAAATACCTCTCTTTTGATGTCAGTTACTCATATGATGCTAACGTAAAACGCCAAGACTTAAAAGGAATTGTTTTGACTTTGCCCCATTTCCCCTCAAGCGAGTTCAGCATTGAAACTTCAACTCACCCCACTTCCGATGGCGATCGCGAAAAGATTTTGTCTAAGCCCGGTTTTGGTAAATACTTCACAGACCACATGGTCGCCATTGACTGGACTTTATTGGAGTGCGCCGCGACTCATTCCCTACGGCCCTTTGATGCTTGATCCTGCTTCATTGGTGCTGCATTACGCGCAAGCCATTTTTGAAGGACTCAAAGCCTATCGCCATGACGATGGTTCAATCTGGGCCTTTCGACCTGAGCTCAATGCCGCCCGCTTTGCCAATTCTGCAGAGCGTTTAGGTCTGCCAGAACTTCCCAAAGAATTATTTCTTCAATCGATCCAACAACTTGTCGGTATCGATGCCAAGTGGCTATCACAAACACCGGAAACCAGCCTTTACTTGCGTCCCTTCATGATCGCCGATGAAAGTTTTTTAGGTGTTCGCAGCGCTGAAAAAGTTGCCTTCTATGTCATTGCAAGTCCAGCCGGGCCTTACTTTGAAAACGGTGTGTCATCTATTCCGATTTGGGTCTCTGACCATCACACTCGCGCAGCCAAAGGAGGCACCGGCTACGCCAAGTGCGCTGGCAACTACGCAGGCTCGTTGGCGCCGCTTCAAGAAGCACGCAAAAATGGGTGTGCACAAGTTTTGTTCTTAGATGCACAACATGGACAGTTTCTCGAAGAACTCGGCGGTATGAATATTTTTGTTGTGTACAAAGATGGCTCGCTTGCAACCCCAGCCTTAAGCGACAGCATATTGGCGGGCGTGACGCGTCAGAGCATCATCGAAATTGCAAAGGCTGATGGCCGCCGCGTTGACGAGCGTCAAATTGGTTTAGAGGAAGTGAGAAAAGGGCTAGCCAATGGCGATATCACCGAGCTGTTCGCCTGCGGTACAGCGGCTGTGCTTTTTCCGATCAGTATTCTGAAAAGCAACAACTTCACTTGCAGTATTCCTAACGCTGAAGCGGCCAAGGTCAGCTTGTCTCTGCGACAGAAGCTAACTGACATTCAGTATGGCCGCGAAAAGATTAGCAGCAACTGGATGCACAAATTGACTTCGGCATCAATTAGATCAATGGTTTGATCGCAATCCGAGGCTAAGACTTTGCACAACGAAAACCAATATTGTGATGGCCAGCTTTAGGATTTCGAGATAGATTTCTACCCCTTTGGGTTGTTGTCAATTCATCTTCTCTTGAGTCATGCCCGCCACCCCTTGTTGAACGTACAGGGCCAGCTTTCAAATTTTCTCTGCCATCGTCAGATTGATAGGGATAAGGTTGGTAGGCACTAGAGACCCATTCCCATTGGTTACCTGCCATGTCCAAAATTCCATAGGGACTTGCGCCATCTGGAAAAGCATCAACGGGTGCAGATGAGTTGAATGCGCCGCCATAAAAAGCCAGTTTCTGGTTTGGCTTTGAATTTCCCCATGGGTATTTTCTACCATCTGTTCCGCGTGCTGCTTTTTCCCATTCAGCTTCTGTGGGCAAGCGCTTTTTCAACCAAGCGCAGTAATCTCGTGCACCGACCCAGCTCACTTCATTGACAGGGTGCCTTGCGTAACCATGATCAGCCTGCCATTTCAATTGACGCAAGTGAATTCTGGCATCGTTGTCATCGTCATCGTAAAAGCTTTCGCCCTGTTGATTTTTCAAGCCTTGGCTATTTAGAAACTCTGCAAACTCAGCATTGGTGATTGGTAAAACATCGATGAAAAATGTTTTGACATTGACTACATGTTCTGGTTTCTCGTCATCAGGTCCATTGTTGGAGCCCATCGTAAAGGGTCCTTCTGGAATGAGTGTCATGGCTTTATCGTCGGCAGCATTGACAAATAGACTCATTGTTGCAAATACAACACCCCAAAATGCTCTCATGATTTCTCGCTTTTTCACTTGCATGCTTGAATTGTAGAAGTTGCTGTGGGTGACACCATCACTTCACAATGATTTCATCCGTTAACAGTCAAGGGATTTCACGGGGATCTTGTTTTCTACCGCAGTGCCATACTTAGAAATAATGCTTGTACCTATGATCGAACCCTGCTCCATGCTTTTCGTCCCAGCGGACACTGAACGTTTCCTAGCTAAGGCAGGCCAGCGTGGCGCTGATGCACTCATCTTGGATCTGGAGGATGCGGTGGCCCGTTCTGCCAAGGCATTTGCAAGGGCAAACTTAGCCACTTTCGTGCCCCTGCTTCAGGCAAGCGCTGGTGTGCCTATTTATGTCCGTGTCAACAACGAACCAGAACTTCTTGCAGCCGATTTAGAGGCCGCCATAGCAGCCGGTGCTGATGGGCTGCTCATGCCTAAGGTAGATTCAGCCGCGCAGGTGGTTCAACTCGATGCCGACATGCATCGAATGGAAATACAGTATCAGCGAGCCGCTGGCGGAATTCGTGTGGTGGCCTTGCTCGAGTCTCCGCTCGCCATCTGCAATGCCTTGTCGATTGCACAGTCATCCACACGCCTGTCGACACTTCTATTTGGCACTGAGGACTTCGGCGCTGCAACGGGCCTCGAGTCTTCTCCCGAGAGCATGTCGGTTCCTGCTCAAATGATGGCGCTGGCAGCGGCGGCGGCGGGTCTGCACCCCATGGGCTTGCCTGGTACTGTGGCCGAGTTCACTGATGCCGATGCTTATCGTGCGGTCGCCATGAAGGCCAAGCGCATCGGTATGCGCGGATCCATCTGTATCCATCCCGCCCAGGTTCCTGTCATCAATGAAGTATTTGGTGGCACGGCCGAAGAAGCCGAAAGGGCGCGCCGACTGCTTGCAGTTTTCGACTTGTCAGTTGCGGCTGGCCGAGGGGCTGTCGCCTATGAGGGCAAGATGATTGACGAGCCGATTGCGATTCGAGCGCGCCGCTTTCTGCTGCGATACGACGCTCTACAGCTTCGCCGTTCTCGCGGCAAAGGGGTGGCGTCATGAGCGATGCTGCATCAGGACCCATGCCGCTTACTGGCATCCGCGTGTTAGACCTTTCACGCCTCATGGCGGGAAACATGCTCACGCTGCAGTTGGCAGACTTTGGTGCCGAAGTTATCAAGGTCGAAAGCGCGCAAGGCGACACGCTGCGCGATTGGACGAACGAAGGTAAGCCGCTGTGGTGGAAGGTCTATGGCCGAAATAAGAAGAGCATTTGTCTTGATCTCAAAAGCGATGCCGATCGTCAGGCCCTGCTGAAGCTTGTTCCTCAGGCGCAGGTTGTCATTGAAAGCTTTCGCCATGGTGGCATGGAAGCCTTTGGTTTGGGCCCAGCCGTGTTACACGCTGCCAATCCGAAGCTGGTCATTGTGCGCATTTCAGGCTGGGGGCAAACGGGTCCTTATGCACATCGCCCGGGCTTTGGCACACTTGTGGAAGCATTTTCAGGTTTTGCGCAACGCAACGGATTTCCTGACAAGCCACCCGCATTGCCCAACCTAGGGCTGGCAGACATGATCGCTGGGCTATCAGGGGCGTTTGCCACGCTTGCCGCCGTGCGGGAGGTTGAGGTCAAGGGTGGGCTAGGTCAAATCATTGATCTGTCATTGCTCGAGCCAATTCTGGGTGTGCTGGGTCCTGACGCTGCCATCTTTCAGCACACAGGAAAACTACCTCGCCGTTTGGGCAACCGCGTAGAGAATGCCGCGCCACGCAATGCCTACCTTTGTAGCGACGGCGTTTGGATGGTCATGTCGGGCTCTACCCAACGCATGGCCGAACGTGTACTTGATGCAATTGGCAAGCCTGAACTGGTGCGAGATCCTCGCTACGTCAACAATGCCGCGCGCATTGCCAACGTTGAATCGCTGGACGAAATGATCGGTAGCTTTGTAGCACAGCGCACGTTGGAAGAAAACCTCATGCACTTCGGTAAGTTCGAGGTGACGGTTGGCCCCATCATGAATGTGGACCAGCTAATGAAGGATCCTCATGTCAAAGGGCGCAAGGTGATTGTGGAGGTTCCCGACACACAATTCGGAAGCATCATGATGCATAACGTATTTCCGCGCCTTTCACGCACACCGGGGCGCATTCGCACCGTGGCTCCGGAAATTGGGCAGGACCAGAATCTGCTAGATCAATCAGATACCGCCACTTAGAAAATTGAAACAGGAGACTTCTCATGAAACTCATCGATACCCGCCGTCGTCGCATTGCAGCAGGTTTGGCCTTGATGCCGCTAGCGAATAGCTTGCCCGTTTTTGGCCAAGCCAATCTACCTAAAACCTTGACCTTGGTGGTTCCCCAAAACGCGGGTGGATCTAACGATGTGATGGCTCGTGCCGTGGCTGCTCGCTTGCCACAACTGCTGGGCGGATCAAACGTAGTGGTGGAAAACCGACCTGGCGCGGGTGGTAACGTAGGCTCGGCGTGGGTTGCCAAATCAGCGCCCAAGGACGGCAGCGTCTGGATGGTGACCGTCAACAGTGCGCAGGCAGTCAACCCCAGTCTTTACAAGTCCACGGGCTTTGATCCCATCAATGACTTTGAGCCGGTAGCGGGTATAGCCATTGTGCAGCATGCGATTGTCGTGAATCCAAAGTTTGCAGCGAACACACTGGCGGAACTGGTCGCATTGGTTCGCAAAGACCCTGGAAAGTACAGCTACGGCTCTTCCGGAAACGGAACGTTCTCACATCTCTTAATGGAGATGCTGAAAAAGTCGCAGAATGTACAGATCACGCATATTCCCTACAAGGGCGTCGCGCCAGCCCTTACGGATGTGATTGGCGGCAACCTTGACATCATGGTCAGCACCATTCCAGCTTGCCTGCAATTTATCAAGGGTGGGCAACTTAAAGCATTGGCCGTGCCTTCACTTCAACGCGCTACTGCGCTACCCAACGTGCCGCTGGCAAATGAGACGGTACCGGGCTTAGTGGGTGAGCTATGGGTAGCAATGTATGCGCCCAAGGGTGTTTCTCGCGAGCTGATCGAACAGATGCGCAAGGCAGTCGCTACTGTGCAAACAATGCCGGAAATGGACACCTTCTTCAACGCACAAGGCGCGACTGCGATGAAGGCGGGGCCGGTTGAGCTCACGGCCATCACAAAGGATGAAATTGCACGCTGGGCACCGGTGATTCGCGATTCAGGAATGAAGGTCGACTAGCCACTGAAACTGGTCAGAGAATTTGAAAATCCTTCGGAGTTAAGAAATGGTTCATTTGAAAACAGACAAAATGCTTGCTCGCAAAGACAAGCATGTCGGCTGGATTACGTTTAACAATCCAGCCCGTCACAACGCTGTGTCCTTAGAAATGTGGCAAGGCCTGGCGGACATTGCGAACGACTTTGCAAAGGATGACGAAATTCGCGTGGTGGTGGTGAACGGGGCAGGGGACAAGGCCTTTGTGTCGGGCGCTGACATTTCAGAGTTTGCCCGGCAGCGCAACTCTGCGCAAGCCACCGAAAAGTACGATGCAGTGGCCCAAGAAGGCACGCAAGCCCTGAAAAATCTCAACAAACCCACTCTGGCCATGATTGATGGTTACTGCATTGGCGGAGGCGTAGCCATAGCCCTGAACTGTGACATGCGAATTGCGGCAGACCATTCTCGTTTTGCTGTTCCCGCCGCCAAATTGGGCTTAGGCTATGAATACGATGGCGTTCGCAAATTGGTGGATGTAGTGGGTCCTTCTTTTGCAAAAGAAATATTTTTTACCGCACGGCAATTTAGTGCATCCGAGGCCCTTGCCATGGGCTTGATCAACCGCATGGTGCCTAAGCAAGATTTGTTGGCTTATGTTCAGCAGTATGCTGAAACCATTGCGGCCAACGCACCAATGACTGTAGCTTCCATCAAAACCATTGTGGGCGAAATTGTGAAAGACGAGTCAGTGCGCGACGTAGCCCATTGCGACCAAGTGGTGGCGGCGTGTTTCAACAGCGCAGACTTTACTGAAGGACGTACAGCGTTCATGGAAAAACGCAAGCCGGTGTTCATGGGCCGCTGAAATTTCTGCGCTCAACCGCGAAAGACACACCATGAAACTTCCTCTATCTGGCCTGCGCGTTCTGGACCTGACGAATGTCTTGGCCGGCCCTTATTGCGGCATGGTCTTGGCAGACATGGGCGCCGATGTCATCAAGCTGGAAAACGCCGACAAAGGTGATTCATCTCGTCAATTTGAGCCGCAAGTCAACGGTGAGTCATATTGCTTTGCGGTGCTCAACCGAAACAAACAAAGCATTGCCCTGAACCTGAAAGACCCAGCCGGTTTAAAGATCGCCAAGCAGCTGGCTGCGAAAGCAGACATCGTGCTGGAAAACTTTCGCCCAGGTGTGGTGAAGCGAATGGGGCTAGACTACGACAGCATTCGCACAAACAACCCTGGTGTGATCTACGCATCCATGTCCGGATTTGGCCAAACGGGGCCTTACGGTCAGAAGGGTGGATTTGACATCATTGCCCAAGGCATGTCGGGCATCATGATGATGACCGGCCATCCTGGTGGTCGGCCTGCCAAAGTTGGCATCGCCATGAACGACATTGCAAGCGGTGTCACCGCGCTTTCTGGCATTTTGGGCGCACTGATTGGCAAACTGCGTTTTGGCGAAGGGCAGTACCTCGAGACCTCAC
>Ga0114974_10001095_pt1 | contig 21605 bp, 16 predicted proteins | sample S_130206_EF_Meta_FD_87318 | JGI IMG/M metagenome (GOLD analysis project Ga0114974, IMG submission 87318) | Freshwater microbial communities from Lake Simoncouche, Canada to study carbon cycling - S_130206_EF_MetaG | ecosystem: Environmental > Aquatic > Freshwater > Lake | place: Lake... | reverse complement strand
GGGGATATCGATGTTGTCGACGCCGATCCCGGCGCGGCCGACGACCTTGAGGTTGGTCGCTTTTTCGATCAGCTCCTTGGTCAGCTTGGTCGAGCTGCGGATGGCGAGGCCGTCATACTGGCCGATGATTTCACCGAGCTGTTCGGGGGTCTGGCCAGTGATGACATCGACATCGCAGCCGCGCTCGCGGAAAATCTGCTCGGCCTTGGGGTCCATCTGGTCGGAAATGAGTACGCGGGGCTTGGTCATGTTAGTCTCCCTCTCCCCCTCGGGGAGAGGGTCGGGGAGAGGGACTGCCTCCCGCACCGACCCTAATGTTGAAATGAATGGAGAGGTTATTCCCCTCTCCCAACCCTCTCCCCGGCGGGGAGAGGGCTAGAACGTCAGGCGGCCTTGGTGGCTACGTAGGCCCAGTCGAGCCACGGCCCGAGCGCTTCGATATCGGCAGTGTCCACCGTCGCGCCGCACCAGATGCGCAGGCCCGGCGGGGCATCGCGGTATCCGGCGACGTCATAGGCCGCGCCTTCCTTCTCGAGCAGTCCGGCCATGGCCTTGATGAAGGCCTCGTCGGCGCCTTCGACAGTCAGGCAGACAGACGTCTTCGAGCGGGTGCCGTGATCGATAGCGAGATGCCCCAGCCAGTCGCGGTGCGCGACGATCTTGGCCAGCGCGTCCGAATTGGCAGTGCAACGCGCCTGCAGGCCTTCGAGCCCGTCGATGCTCTTCGCCCATTCGAGCGCAAAGATCGCGTCTTCCACGGCCAGCATCGAAGGGGTGTTGATCGTCTCGCCCTTGAATACGCCTTCGGCGAGCTTGCCCTTGGAGACCAGGCGGAACACCTTGGGCAGCGGCCATGCGGGGGTGTATTCCTCCAGCCGCTCGACCGCGCGTGGGCCGAGGATCAGGACGCCGTGGCCGCCTTCGCCGCCCAGCACTTTCTGCCAGGAGAAGGTGGCGACGTCGATCTTGTCCCACGGAATGTCATAGGCGAAGACCGCGCTGGTGGCGTCGGCAAAGGACAGGCCTTCCCGGTCTGCGGGGATCCATTCGCCGTCCGGCACGCGCACGCCCGAAGTCGTGCCGTTCCAGGTGAACAGCACGTCGTCCGACCAATCGACCTTGTCGAGGTCCGGAAGCTGGCCATAGTCGGCGCGCATCACGGTGGGTTCGAGCTTGAGCTGCTTGACTGCGTCCGTCACCCAGCCATCGCCGAAGCTTTCCCAGGCCAGTGCCGTCACGCCGCGCGCGCCGAGCATGGTCCACATCGCCATTTCAAAAGCGCCGGTATCGGAGCCGGGGACGATGCCGATGCGGTGGGTATCGGGCAGCTGGAGCACTTCGCGCATCAGATCGATGCAATACTGCAAACGCGTCTTGCCGATCTTGGCGCGATGCGAGCGGCCCAGTGATTCAGTGGCGAGTTTTTCGGGGGTCCAGCCCGGCGGCTTGGCGCAGGGTCCGGAAGAGAAGAACGGCCGCGCAGGTTTGCGCGCCGGCATAAGCAACTCAGTCATGTAGTCTCTCCTTACAGAGAGCACGCGCGGCGTTGGGACCGCGTGGCCCGGAGCCGCCTCTAGTGCTGCGCTGCAGCAAGTCAAGCGGAACTCACGGTCAGAAACGGAATGCCTCAACCAATTCTTAACCCTGATGGCGGAGATTGCCCCCATGCGTTGGTCTTACGCCCTTATGCCCATAGTGGCCTTGCTCGCTGCCTGTACCCAGGCGCCGCGGACGCCGCATAGTTCGGTACCGCTTTACGCTGATCGGCCCGATGACCGGCAGTGTCTTGCCAAGCTGGGCATGACGCACGCCTCGTTCACGCCATTGCCAGATCGCTATTTCAACGAAGGCTGCACCCAGCTGAACACAGTTCGCCTCGCCAGCCTGCGCAGCGATGATGGTTCACTCGGCGTAAGCAATCTCAGCTCTGTTGGCTGCCCCCTGGCAAACACCTTCGCCGCCTGGGCGCGGTTCGGCGTCGATCGTGCGGCGCGGCAGATATTGGGCAGCGGGGTCGTCCGCATCGAAACCATGGGCAGCTACAGTTGCCGTAATGTCGCGGGATCAGATCGCCTCTCGGCGCATGCCAGCGCCAGGGCAATCGACGTCTCGGGCTTCGTGCTCGCGGATGGCCGCCGGATCACGGTGCTGGGTGGTTGGTCGCAGGGCACTGCCGCAGAGCGCGAATTCCTGCGGGTGATCCATACCAGCGCCTGCCGCCGCTTCGGCACAGTTCTGGGGCCGAACTACAACGCGGACCATGCCAATCACCTGCATCTGGAGAGCAGCAGCGGCACCTTTTGCCGCTAGGGCACGGACTCTTCGCGACACGGATGACATTGTGCGTTCATGCAGCGGCGTGTAGCGGCGCCAGCAATGCTAGACCCAAAACCGACCACCTTTGCACACCGTGATTGCCCCTGGAGGCCCGCCGGCAAGGAGCGTCGCGCAGTGCGGGTCGGGAACCCGTGCAAGCGACGCGACGATGACCGGAGGGCCTCCAGGGGCAATCCCTCCGGGGCGGGCCGCTTTTGGCCCATTGCCGCGTTGCTCGTCGGTCACTATGCTTTGGCATGGCTCCCTCCTCGCGCCTTGCACTGGGCTAAAATCGGCTCCGTCACGGTGTGCAAAGGTGGTCGATTTTGGGTCTAGTCCCAGCGCCCCGGCTGACTGCCTACGATAGCCGCCCGTCGCTGCGCACCCGGCTGACGGCCTTGCTGCTGTCGCTGGCGCTGGTCGGGCTGATTCTGGCCACGCTGATTGCCATGGGCATGCTCGATTCGCTGCCGGGCGGACCGGGCGAGCACCTGAGCGCGGTCACCATGTCGAGCCGCAATCAGGAACAGCATAAGCAGCAACACGAGAAAGCCAGCGCCAGCGCCGCGCCGCAGGTGAACCGCGTCGTGCTGCCGGTCCCGCCGCATCTGCCGACACCGCCCATCATCTCCAAGGCACCACCTGTGCAGATGATCGAAATGTCGAAGGCCGACATGGCCGCGGCCGACATCTCGAAGATGGGCAATCACGCCGGCACATCGGCAGGCACTGGCAACAGCGCAGGGTCCTATGGACCGGGCGAGGGGCCGGGAGGGGCGAAGCTCTATCAGGCCGAATGGTATCGGGAGCCCACCAGAGCCGAAATCGGCGGTTATCTGCCGGGCGCGGTGCCGCCGGGCGCCTGGGGCATGATCGCCTGCAAGACCATCGAGCATTACCATGTCGAGAACTGCATGCAGCTCGGCGAATCGCCGCCCGGATCGGGGCTGGCGCGGGCGCTGCGGCTGGCCGCCTGGCAATTCCTCGTCCGCCCGCCGCGTATTGACGGGAAGCCGGTGATCGGCGCCTGGGTGCGGATACGGTTTGATTTTACCCGGCCGCCGCCGTCCGAAGCGGGCGGCGGCGACTAGGTAGTAGGCTCAGAACGGCAGGTTGTAGAGCTTCGCCGCATTGGTCTGCAGCACCTTCTTCTGCACTTCATGGCTGTAGCCGCCCAGCGTATCGACCAGATGCGCCTGCACGCCCGGATAGAGCGAAGTCGGGTGCGGGAAGTCCGTTTCAAACAGTACGTTGTCGACGCCGATGGTTTCCAGCAGCAGCTTGGGCGCGACTTTCTCGAACCAGAAGGTGCAATAGAAGTGGTCGCGGAAATACTGCCAGGGGCGGCGTGACAGGCCGTCGCGCTTGCCGGCCAGCATTTCGTCGAACTGGTGCTCCAGAGCCTCGACTGCGAAGGGCACCCAGCCCATGCCGCTTTCGATCAGGCCGATCTTGAGGCCGGGGTGGCGATCGAGCCGGCCCGAGACCATCCAGTTGCCGAGCGTCGCCGCATTGCCGATCGAGAACATCGTCGCGACCACTGACAGCGTCTGTTCGAAGGCAAAGCCCTCCCAGGTCAGCGTGTTGGGATCGATGGCGGCGTTGAGGTGGAAGTTGAGCGGCGTTTTGGTCGCGTCGCACATTTCGAGGAACGGGGTCCAGTAATCCGACAGGAAGCTGGGCACGCCGACGCGCTCGGGGGTGTCGGGCAGGACGAAGCCCTTGAGGCCGATATCAATGCAGCGCCGCGCTTCCTTCTCAAGCTCGGCCTGATCCCAGAACGGCAGGTGCGCCATGTTGAAGATGCGGTTGCCGCTGACTTCCTGATATTCGGCCGAGGCATCGTTGTAGGTCTGGATGATGGCGAGCGCGAGCGCGGGATCGCCAAGGCTCATCAAGGAACCGGCCTGGGTGACGCCCGAGTTCTGGTAACAGATCTGGGCATAGACGCCCATGTCGTCCATCGCCTGAAGCCGCTCGGGGATCTTGTGGCCGCCGGGGTGGGCGTCATCATGCTTGCGGAAGGCGAGGCGGCCGAGCAGCTTGTTGTTGTCCTTGCGGATGACATTGCCGCCCATCGAGCCGAAATTGCGATCACCGACCATCCATGTGTCGAGCCCGTCGATGCGCTCGACGCGGGGCATCTTGCCCTTGAAGGCGGCAGGCGCGCGGCTGGTGAACAGGTCCGGCGCTTCGGTGATGTGGGTGTCGCAATCGACGATCTTGATCCCGGCGAACAGCGGATCGAGCCCCCCCGACTGGGTCGAATAATCGACTTCGCGGATCACGCCGCCGTCGCTGTAGCCTTCGGCGGACCAGTATTTCTTGGCGGCAGTTGCCATTTCGGCGTTGTCTGCTTCGGCCATGACTCATCTCCATAGTGATTTGCTTGATGCGACCCCTTCGCATTTGGCGGCTCGCTTGGCAATTGGCATAGGAAAGACTCTTGTGCCAGCTTGCCGATCCCCGTGCCCGCGTGCCAGACTGGGGAAATGTCTGGCCCGGGCAAAGGGCGACATGGGCGAGGGGCAGCGCAATGACGATGAGTGGTGAACAGATGCGCGAGCTGCAGCACGAGCTTGGCGGGGTGCTGATCGCCAAGGGCAGGACGCCCGGCGAGGCCGACCTTATCGTCCAGCTTGCCACTCAGGCCGCGCAGGAATCGATCCAGCGGCTGATCGCAGTGGTCGGCGAGGCTCCCGAAGCCCAGCGCGATGTCGCCATCGTGCTCGCCATCAACATCATGGAGCGGCTGGCGTTGTCGGGTTACGATCCGGGCAAGGGCACTCGCAGCTGAAGGGGGATGCACGAACCGTGAAAGCACAGCTCGCCCAGTTGGGCTACGTCACCAGAGACCTTGAGGCCTCGCTGGATTACTGGATTGACGTCGCCGGGGCGGGACCGTTCTATTACGCCGAATACGAGCCCGAACAGCAGGTTCATCGCGGCGCGCCGACCCATATCCGCTTCCGGCTGGCCTATGGCTTTTTCGGCGATGTTCATGTCGAAGTTGTCCAACAGGTCAGCGGCGGGGCATCGGCATATACTGAAGCGCTGGATGCCTGCGCGCAAGTTCCGGCGGGCGGCCTGTTCCATCACATACTCCTGCTGCATGACGGCTACGACGCGATCAATGAGCGCCATATCCGGGCGGGCGCCGAGCGCTGCTTCGATGCGTTCGTACCCGGCGTCGGCCGCTTCTGCTATCTCGACACCCGTGCACAACTGGGCTCCTATCTTGAACTGGTCGAGGATACGCAGGTGTTCGAAGCGGCGTGCGCGCGGATGCGCGAGGCGCGGCTGGGCTGGGACGGCACGCGCCCGCGCCGCGATTTCGAGGAAATTCTCGCTCTGCTCTGAATTGCGACCGCAGGCCTCGGGCGCAAGGCTAATGAGGTAAGGTGATGGAAAAGATTAGCTTTTTAGATCCCGATGTGTTGCGCTGTCCCTTCGCTGCCTATGCCTCAGTGCGCGAAGCCGGGCCGGTCTATTTTGACCAGAGCTGCGGTTACTACATCGTCACCGGCTATGACGAAGTGCGCAAATGGGCGGCGGATACGACCAATCTGTCGAATGTGACCGGGCTGCTGCTGTCGTTCGATTCGATGCCCTGGCAGGCGCGGATCAACGAGATCTATGAGACCGAAGGCTTCCTGCCGATGAATACGCTCACCGTCTCGGACCCGCCGCTGCACACATTCCACCGCTCGCTGGTCGACAAGGCCTTCTCGGCCTCGCGGGTGCGGCAGATGGAGGACCATCTCCAGTCGATCGTCGACGAAATGATCGATCAGTTCATCGATCAGGGGCAATGCGATTTCTATGCGGATTTCGCGGCGAAGGTGCCGATCCATGTCATTGCCCGCCAGATTGGGGTCGATCTGGGGGACTTGGACTGGTTCAAGGCGTGTTCCGACGCAGTGATTGCCGAGAGCAATCCGAGCAATGACGAAGAAACCCAGGTGGCGATCACCCGCAAGATCGCCGAGCTGCAGCAATTCATCGCGCGCAAGGTCCGCGAATTTCAGGCGACACCGGCCGATTGCCTGCTGAGCGACCTTGTCAATGCCGATGACAATGGCCGCAAGATGTCGATGCAGGAGATGGTATCGATCGTGCTGATCCTGCTGGTCGCGGGCAACGATTCAACCGCCTTCGCCATGACCAGCGCGATGCACCGGCTGATCACCACGCCGGGCATAGAAGATCAGCTGCGCGCTCAGCCGGAGAAGATACCCGCCTTCATCGAGGAGGTGCTTCGGCTGGAAGCGCCGGTGCAGGGGCTCTATCGCCGCGTGCTGAACCCGATCCGCATCGGTAATACCGACATTCCTGAGGGCGCCATCGTGGTGCTGCGGTTCGGCGCAGCCAATCGCGATCCCTGCCAGTTCGCTCAGCCCGACTCGCTTGACCCGGCGCGCGCCAACAGCCGCAATCACCTGACCTTCGGCGCAGGCCCGCATTTCTGCGTCGGCAACCAACTGGCGCGCGGTGAATTGCGCATAGCCTTCACGACACTGCTGCGGCGGATGAAGAACTTCCGCGCGGCGAGCAGCGGCGATCCGGGCGAATGGATCGCGCATTTTCTGGTCTATGGTCCGTTCCGCCTGCCGGTGGCTTTCGACCGGGCCTGAGGGCCACAAAAGCCCATGCTGACAAGGCTATGCACATGTGCAATGGTAGCTGACCAGACTGACAGCACACCGGCTTGGGAGAGAGGCCATGGCAGCAATCGAAATCCGCCCCCTGGCAGAAGATATGTCGTTCGGATCGCGCGTGACCGGCGTGGACCGGGCCGCGCTGGCTGACGAGAAAGTTCGCGCGCAGCTGAACCAGTTGTTCACCGAGCGCGGGGTGATCGTTTTTGAGTGTATGGAGCCCTCGAGCAAGATGCAGGTCGAGCTGAGTCAGGTGTTCGGGCCGCTGAAGGATCACCCGGTCGCGGTGGTCGACCGGGCCGATGCCGATAACCTGCTCGGGGTCATCGAGCTTTCGACCGAGGCTTACCCCTGCATTGTCGAGATCGACGGCAAGCCGCTGATCACCTGGCAGCCGTGGCATTTCGACCATGCCTATAACGACGAGCTCAATCGCGCGGGGGTGCTGCGAGCGCTCACGATCGCGAAGGATGGCGGGCGGACCGGCTTTGCCGACGGGGTGCAAATATACCGGGACATGGATCCGGCGATCCGCGCCAGGGCGGAAGGCCTGGAGCTGCTCTACAACCTTGATCTGCGCTACACCGAGCAGAAGTTCGGTCTGCCGAAGAATTTCCGCCAGATACGGCCGCACGACAAGGATTTCGTCGCCATGGCCAGGACCCTGCCGCGCTCGATCCATCCGGTGGTGTGGACCCGCGATACCGGCGAGAAAGTGTTCCACATGACGCCCTATGGCTGTCAGGGCATCGTCGGCAGCGAGCGGCCAGAGGATTTCGAGTTGCTGCAGGAAATCTGGGACGAGGCGGAGCGGGTGATGCAGCCTTATCGCCACGCCTGGCACGAGACCGACATGGTGATCTGGGACAACTGGCGGGTGCTGCACGAGGCCTGCGGCTGCAATCCGGACGAGGAACGGATCGTACACCGCACCACAATCAAGGGCGATTATGGCTTCGGGCGGTTCGAGCAGGAGCCCTCGCTGGCCGGGGCGGGCTGACCGGAGCAACAGAAAACAAGGGGGGAGAGGAATATGGAAAAGGGGCCTAACGCCAGCATCGGGGCACAGCGACTGTTCGTGTGGCTGGCGATTGTCGGGTGTGCGCTGTTCGCGTTCGCCTATATCGGCTTGATCCGATTCTTCCCTCCGCCCCCCGCCGACCTGCCGGCGGATCAGGTGGCCTTGCTCTACAGCGCGCACAATGTTCGCTTCAAGATCGGCGTGATCGTGGCGCTGATCTCGGGTGGCTTTCTGGTGCCGTTCTCGATCGTGATTTCGGTGCAGATGGCGCGGCTCGAGAAGGGCATTCCGATCTGGGCGATCCTGCAGGGGCTGACCGGGGCGATCGGATCGATCTTTATCTGGTTGCCGGTGCTGATATGGGGGGTCGCAGCCTTCAGCCCAGATCGCCCGCCCGATCTTACCCTGATCTTCCATGAATTCTCGTGGCTGCTTTATATCACCACGCTCGCCCTGTTTCCGATGCAATTGCTCGGCATCATCTACCTCGCCTTCACCAAGGACGAGCCCGACAATGTCTCGGCCTTCCCGCGCTGGCTGGGTTACCTGACCGCCTGGCAGCTGGTGCAGAGTTTCGGCGGGCCGATGGCAGTGCTGTTCAAGACCGGGATCTTCTCGTGGAACGGGCTGCTACCGTTCTGGCTGCCGTTCAGCTTGTTCTTCGCCTGGTATGCGGCGATCTGCTGGACCTTGCTGCGGGCTCTGCGCTGCCAGAAGGCGGCGGGGGGCTAGGCGCCTTGTCAGAAGGGCAGAACCGCATTCCGGGCGAGCCGGGGATATGGCTGCTGATCTTCGGCGAGATGACGGTGTTTGCCGTGCTGTTCGGCAGTTTCCTGCATGCGCGGCATGGCGATGTGGCGGGGTTTCTGGCGGGGCAGGCGCATCTCAGCAAGGGCATCGGCATTGCCAACACCTTGTTGTTGCTGACCAGTTCGCTGTTCGTGGCCAAGGGGGTGGAGGCTTCGAAAGCTGGCGACAGCACTCATGCGCCGCGCCACTTCGCCTGGGGCCTTGCCTGCGCCGCCGGGTTCGTGCTGCTCAAGGCTTTCGAATATGCGCGGTTGTTTGGCGAGGGCATTTCGCTCCACAGGCATGCCTTCTTTGGCTGGTATTTCGGGCTGACCGCACTGCATCTGGGCCATGTGCTGATCGGGTCGGTACTGCTGAGCGCGCTGACTCTGGTCACTCGAAAGCCGCTCAGCAAGCCGCTGCATCTGGCACTGGCCGAGGCAGCGGGATGCTTCTGGCATATGGTCGATCTGCTGTGGATCGTGATCTTTGCGCTGATCTATCTGGTGGAGTGAGGGAGATGGGCAAGCTCTTCGCGGATCGCCTGATTAGCGTCTGGGCACTGCTGGTTGCGGTGACGCTGCTGAGCTCGCAGATCGGCGGGGCAGGGGGGCTGGCGCGCCTCGGGAGTGCAGCGCTGGTTTCGGTCGCGGTGCTGGGCATCGCCTTCGCCAAAGTCGGCATGGTAATGGCCACTTTCATGGACCTTGCCCGCGCGCCGCTGGCCTTGCGCGTGCTGGTCGGCGTGTGGCTCGCCGGGGCGCTCGGCGCGCTGCTCGCGATCTATTTTGGGTTGTTTGCCTAGTCGCCCTACTGGATCAGCTTGGCCGTCTGCACGGTCATGGCGAACAGGGTGTTGAGCGCATCCGAGACGCTGCCGTCGGTGCTGACCGTCTGGATGAGATAGGTCCCGTCCGAATTCTGCGACGCGCAGGCCCGCAATTGCGACTGGATCGAGGGCACATTGTTGGCGGCAAAGTTGTTGAAGGTGGGATGCGAGGTGTAGTTGATCGTTGCGGGCAGATATTCGGTATAGAGGATGGCGATGCGGGCGCCGGTCGCCTTGATCGCGTCGCACTGGGCGATGTGAGCGGCGGATAGCTGGCCCATGCCATCTGCGGTACTGTCCATCGCGCCATCGGTGATCAGGATCAGCACATTCTGCGGCGATGCTGCCGTGCCAGTGCCTGCGGTTGCCGGCATGGCCGCCTTCAGGCCGGTGAACATGGAAGTGAAATCGGTATCGGCATTGCCGGTATATTGGCTCATGCTGGTCCAATAGGTGTTGGCGGCAAGCAGCGGCGCCTGCCCGCCAAGATCCGGGAATGCCGTGCTGTGCGAAGTGGCGACGTCGGTCATGGTGCCGAACGGCGAGGTGCTGAGCGTCGCCGGACTGCCGACATTGAAAGTGTAGAATTTCATCCGGTAAACCGGCGGAACACTGGCATTCGAGTATTGCTGCTCGAGGTTGTAGGCATACTGGATCACGCCGGCTGCCGCATCGCTCTCGGCGTCGGTGCGCAGATCGATCTGCGCCTGGCCGGGGTTGACCGTGCCATAGTTGCGCGCCAGCCACCAGGTGTCGGGGAAGTTCACCGAAACGTTGCTGAATGACCCGGAGCCGCTCGGCTTGTAGGTCAGCGTGACCGGGTTTGCAGCAGGGCCATAGCCCGAACAATAGGTCGAGGAAGTGTACCAGTTGCCGCCCGATTGATAGCGGATCGAGCCGGTGCCGCCGATGACTGTGCCGTCGTCGTCATAGACCGTGCCATCGCAGGCTACCCGGAAGAAGGGAATCGTCGACGATGTGCTGGAATTGTTGAGATAGATCGCGCGCTGGCTGGCATCGACCACATAGGTGCCCTGATTCCACTGGTGCATGTTGTTCGAATGGCAGGCGAAAGTGCAACCTCGCGCGCCTGACCACCAATAGTCATGGCCGTTCCAGCGCGCGCCGGCGATGAGATTGTTGATGCCGGTCTGGGTCGTCGGCAGCAGCATCGAGGGCGAGGTATCGAGCGCGATGTAGAAATCCATGCTCGGCGGCTGCGAGGCCGAAGCCGAGGCCGAGCCGTTGAGCGGCAGCGTCGGGGTGCGCACGAAGGAGCCGAAGAAATTGGTCGACGTTGCGGCATAGGTGATGGTTGCCGTGCGCAGCGTGCCGAGGCTGCCTGACGAGGTCGAGGTAATGGTGACGCTGCGGCTGGTGACAGTCAGCCCGCCATAGCCGCGGGTCTGCTGGTCGAACATGTTGAGTGCGGCCGACTGGGCGGCAGTGTCGCTCTGAGTGATCATCGAAGGATCGACGGCAGCCAGAACGGCGGCATCGGCGGCGGCGCTGAGCCGGGTGCGCGACCTTTCGGCGCGGGCATAGTCGATGCCGAAACCGATCGCGATCATCAGCGGGATCAGCGCCACGGCGGTCAGCATCAGCACATTGGCGCGCCTGTCGACCAGCAGGCGCCGGCCCGCATGGCGGGCCTTGCTGAGGATGCGCGAGAGCTGCGTCCGGATCACCGCCATTCTCCTAGGTGAGCCGCGGGATCATGTAGATCTGGTCCGCGATGGGGTAGCGGCTGATCGAGTTGAAACTCATCACCGGCCGGTAGTCGTAGCTGGCCTTGCCGAGCAGCACATAGCCGCCGGCCGTGCCAACCTTGGTCTTGTTGGCGGCAGCGGTGGTGTTCGAACAGACATTCGAGCCGTCGGGCGAGGTCGGCACCATTGGGGTGGTGACGAGGCTGGCCGGGATACTCACCACGTTTCCTGCCGAAATCGTCGGCGTGGCCGATGTCGAGCCGGTTTGCGCCTGACTCCACACCACATAGGCATGAGTCGCATCGCAGACCCGAAGCTGGACGATTTCCAGCGTGGCATTGGCCGGATTGTAGGGGGCCAGTACCAGCTGTGACGAATTGATATAGGTGGCGAGCGTTGCACTTGACGGCGTTGACGAAGGCGAGACGTTGCGGCTCACCAGATCGGCCAGGGTGCGCGCAGTGACCGTGACCTTACGGTAGCACGAGATCGTGTCGGACATGACGAAAGTGCCGAGATACAGCGTCAGCAGCACCGGCAGCACCAGAGCAAATTCCACCAGCGCGGCGCCGTCGGTCTTGCGCAGCAGGGCGGCTAGCACGAGCTTGCTCCCGATGGACAGGCATAGGCCTCGACCGTGAGCACCGTGGTGGCGACGATCAGGCGCTTGTTTCCCGGCTGGTTGACGAAATTCAGCCCCATCGGGCCCAACGTGGTCGGCCACAGATAGCTCAGCTGCAGGATCACCAGCGAGTTCTGCGAGCTGCTGATGCCGTCATTTGCATTGGTGGTGCCCGCGCAGTTGGACGTGCCGAAGCCGGATCCGGTGCCGGTGAGCACGCCGTTTGAGTAAGTGTAGACGGGAGTATTGATGACCGGGTTGGTGCAGCCGTCCGGCACCACCTGGACGTTGACCGCAAGCTGGCCGCACGACAGGAACGGCGGCAGCGCGCCCGGATATCGCACCGAATTGCCACGGGCATCGGTGCCATTGATCCCCTGGCAGATCGCTCGCTTGAAATCGGTGGCATTCATGCCGGTATAGGCCGTGCCCCCCGAGCCGATCGTCAGCGACTGGGCGGAGCCGGTGGCAAGCAGCCTGGCCGAAGCCTGGGCAGCAGTTTCGAGCCCTTCCTGGGCAAGATAGATCAGCGCGGTGTGCAATATGCCGAGCACCAGCGCGAGAAAGGCGGGGGCGACGAGCGCGAATTCGATCAGCGCGTTGCCGGAGGTGTCACGAACCCAGCGCAAGGCACCACGCCGCAGCGGGCGCACGAAAGCTGCGCGCCTTTGCCCTCCGAATGTGCGGGCTCGCCCGAACCGCATGCTTCGCCACTCCAACAGGCAAAATTGCCTGAATTTTTCACCGATCAGTCGCTCTAATTATCCGCCGGTTATGAATTAAGCATATGGTTAACGTGGCAAATATCTTTGAAAGTGGGGCTATGTATTTGCGCGTAGACATTTTGTTTGGCGCTGAAAGAGTGTCGATGTTGAGAGCGGTTTGGGCGAACTGACTCCAAGCTCTAGCCTGCGCTGGTCGCTAGCGCCGCATTGACAATCCGCGCCTGACCCCCTAGTTGCGCCCCTCGCTCGGCGCTTCGAGCAAGGCGGTCCCACGCGCAGGGGGCTGCCCGGGAAGGAAGCGGTCCGGGTTTCTGTCTGACGCAAAGGCTGCATGCCGTGGGCTCCTGAACATCGGGAATCCGCGCGAATGCGGTCTTTTTTGCGTTTGATGGCGCCGCACGCGCGCACCGTTTTTTGAAGCACAGCAAAGAGGCAAATACCCTCCCATGGCAAGCAAGGCACTTTCCGGCACGGCCCCCAAATCGGTCGGGCGTTCATCGGCCAAGAAGCGTATCCGCAAGATCTTCGGCGACATCCACGAAGTGGTGAAGATGCCGAACCTGATCGAAGTGCAGCGCGAAAGCTATGAGCAGTTCCTGCGCTCGGATCCTTCGATCGGCTATATTTCGGGCCTCGAAAAGACGCTGCGCTCGGTCTTCCCGATCCGCGATTTTGCCGGCACCAGCGAGCTGGACTTCGTCCACTATGAGCTGGAAGACCCCAAGTACGACACCACCGAGTGCCGCCAGCGCGGGATCACCTATGCCGCGCCGATGAAAGTGACGCTGCGCCTCATCGTCTTCGAAGTCGATACCGAAACCGAAACCCGCTCGGTGCTCGATATCAAGGAGCAGGACGTCTACATGGGCGACATGCCGCTCATGACCGAGAACGGCACTTTCGTCATCAATGGCACCGAGCGCGTCATCGTCAGCCAGATGCACCGTTCGCCGGGCGTGCTGTTCGATCACGATCGCGGCAAGACCCACTCGTCGGGCAAGTTCCTGTTCGCCGCACGGGTCATTCCCTATCGCGGCTCGTGGCTCGATTTCGAATTCGACGCCAAGGACATCGTCAACGTCCGCATCGACCGCAAGCGCAAGCTGCCAGTCACGTCGCTGTTGTTCGGCCTCGGGCTCGATGCCGAGCAGATCCTCGACCATTTCTACGAGAAGGTCAGCTGGAAGCGTGGGCAGGGCGGCTGGCAGGTGCCTTATGTCACCGAGCAGTGGCGCGGCCAGAAGCCGACTTTCGACATCGTCGATGCCAAGTCGGGCGAAGTGATCTTCCCGGCCGGCACCAAGATCAGCCCGCGCGCCGCCAACAAGGCGGAGAAGGACGGGCTCAAGGAACTGCTGATCCCGACTGAGGAAATCTTCGGGCGTTATGCTTCGGGCGACGTCATCGACGAATCGACCGGCCGTATCTGGATCGAAGCCGGCGACGAAGTTTCGCCTGAAAACCTCGACATGCTCGACAAGGCCGGGATCGATCATATCGACCTGCTCGACATCGATCACGTCAACACCGGACCCTGGATCCGCAACACGCTGCAGGTCGACAAGGCCGAGAACCGCGAGATGGGCCTCGAGGCCATCTACAAGGTAATGCGTCCGGGCGAACCGCCGACGAAGGAAACCGCAGAAGCGCTGTTCGAAGGCCTGTTCTTCGATCCCGACCGCTATGACCTTTCCGCTGTGGGTCGCGTCAAGCTCAACATGCGCCTCCAGCTCGACGCCGAGGATACCGTCACCACGCTACGCACCGAGGATATCCTCGCCGTGGTCAAGGAACTGGTGAACCTCAAGGACGGCAAGGGCGAAATCGACGACATCGACAACCTCGGCAACCGCCGCGTTCGCTCGGTTGGCGAGCTGCTGGAAAACCAGTACCGCGTCGGCCTGCTGCGCATGGAGCGCGCGGTCAAGGAACGCATGAGCTCGGTCGATGTCTCGACTGTCATGCCCAACGATCTGATCAACGCCAAGCCTGCGGTCGCCGCAGTGCGCGAATTCTTCGGTTCGTCGCAGCTGTCGCAGTTCATGGATCAGACCAACCCGCTGTCGGAAGTCACTCACAAGCGCCGCGTTTCGGCGCTCGGACCGGGCGGTCTCACCCGCGAGCGCGCAGGCTTCGAAGTCCGCGACGTTCACCCGACCCATTATGGCCGCATCTGCCCGATTGAAACGCCGGAAGGCCCGAACATCGGCCTCATCAACTCGCTGTCGACCTTCGCGCGCGTCAACAAGTATGGCTTCATCGAGACGCCCTACCGCAAGGTCATCGACCAGAAGGTCACCGGCGAGGTGGTCTATCTCTCGGCGATGGAAGAGCAGAAGCACGTGGTCGCCCAGGCTTCGGCCGAAACCAATGCCGACGGCAGCTTTGTCGAAGAACTGGTCTCGGCGCGTGACTCCGGCGAGTTCGTGATGAGCCCGCGCGATCTGGTGACCCTGATGGACGTTTCGCCGAAGCAGCTGGTTTCGGTCGCCGCATCGCTCATTCCTTTCCTGGAAAACGATGACGCCAACCGCGCGCTGATGGGCTCGAACATGCAGCGTCAGGCCGTGCCTTTGGTCCGCGCCGAAGCTCCGTTTGTCGGCACCGGCATGGAAGCCACCGTGGCGCGCGATTCGGGCGCTGCCATCGGCGCGCTGCGCGGCGGCATTGTCGACCAGGTCGACGCCACCCGCATCGTGATCCGCGCTACCGGCGATATCGAACCCGGCCAGTCGGGCGTCGATATCTACACGCTGCAGAAGTTCCAGCGCTCGAACCAGAACACCTGCATCAACCAGCGTCCGCTGGTGAAGGTGGGCGATACCATCGAGACCGGCGATATCATCGCCGACGGCCCCTCGACCGAGTTCGGCGAGCTGGCACTGGGCCGCAACAGCCTCGTCGCCTTCATGCCGTGGAATGGCTACAACTACGAAGATTCGATCCTGATCAGCGAACGCATCGTGAAGGACGACGTCTTCACCTCGATCCACATCGAGGAATTTGAAGTCATGGCCCGCGATACCAAGCTCGGGCCTGAAGACATCACCCGCGACATTCCCAATGTCGGCGAGGAGGCGCTCCGCAACCTCGACGAGGCGGGCATCGTCTACATCGGTTCGGAAGTGCATCCGGGCGACATTCTGGCCGGCAAGATCACGCCCAAGGGCGAAAGCCCGATGACGCCGGAAGAAAAGCTGTTGCGCGCGATCTTCGGCGAAAAGGCTTCGGATGTTCGCGATACTTCGCTGCGCCTGCCGCCGGGCGTTTCCGGCACGGTCGTTGAAGTGCGCGTGTTCAACCGTCACGGCATCGAGATCGACGACCGTACACGCGCCATCCAGAATGAGGAAATCGAACGCCTCGCCAAGGACCGCGAAGACGAACGCGGCATTCTCAACCGTGCGACCTATAACCGCCTGCGCGAAATGCTGCTTGGCCAGGTCGCTGCGTCCGCCCCCAAGGGCTTCAAGAAGGGTTCGGAAATCACGCCCGAAGGTCTCGATGAGATCGAGAAGTGGGAGTGGTGGAAGTTCGCCGTCGCCGATGATGCCCGTCAGGTGCAGCTTGAGGCAATCAAGGCGCAGTACGATGAGACCATCAAGACGATCCAGGAGAAGTTCGAGGATCGCAAGGAGAAGCTCGAACGCGGTGACGAGCTCGCCCCGGGCGTGCTCAAGATGGTCAAGGTCTTCGTCGCGGTGAAGCGCAAGCTGCAGCCGGGCGACAAGATGGCCGGCCGCCACGGCAACAAGGGTGTGATTTCGCGCATCCTGCCGATGGAAGACATGCCGTTCCTCGAAGACGGCACTCCGGTCGACGTGGTGCTCAATCCGCTCGGTGTGCCTTCGCGCATGAACGTCGGGCAGATCTTCGAAACCCACATGGGCTGGGCCGCGCGCGGCCTCGGCCAGCAGATCACGGCTGCTCTGGAAGAATGGCGCATCGCCAATCCCAATCCGCAAGCTGCCGCGCCGCCGACCGCGCTGCTCGACCGCCTGAAGGACATCTACGGCGAGAACTATCACGCCGATCTCGATGCCCGTTCGGACGAAGAGATCGTCGAGATGGCGGGGCTTTTGAAGAACGGCGTGCCGATGGGCACTCCGGTGTTCGACGGCGCGAAGGAAGCCGACGTTTCCGCCATGCTGATCAAGGCCGGGCTCGATCCTTCGGGCCAGGTTACTCTGTATGACGGCCGCACCGGCGATGCTTTCGACCGCAAGGTCACCGTGGGCTACATCTACATGCTCAAGCTGCATCACCTTGTCGACGACAAGATCCACGCGCGCTCGATCGGGCCTTACTCGCTCGTTACCCAGCAGCCGCTGGGCGGCAAGGCGCAGTTCGGTGGTCAGCGCTTCGGCGAAATGGAGGTCTGGGCGCTCCAGGCCTATGGCGCGGCCTATACCTTGCAGGAAATGCTCACGGTGAAGTCCGACGACGTGGTCGGGCGCACCAAGGTCTACGAAGCGATCGTCAAGGGCGACGATACCTTCGAGGCCGGCATTCCCGAGAGCTTCAACGTGCTCGTCAAGGAAATGCGTTCGCTGGGTCTCAATGTCGAATTGACCTCGGTGATCGACCATGACGACGCGGATGATGAAGCGATCAACGCGCAGGCTGCGGAGTAATTAGTTGGACGAAGAGGTCTTGGTAGCTGGCTACTGGTGGCACCACCATTTTGGTGTGACTATTTGTCGGCATGTTTTCGAAGGAGCGCCGGTTCGGCTCTTTAGTTTCGAAAATGACCAAGACCTTCAGTTCTTGTGCGGAGCGAGTAACCACAACGACCGATCAACAGCGGAACACGCAGGACTTTATCACTTGATGGAACACCATCCTGAGATTGCCAGCATTCCGCCAATGAATCCGGGGCAATGGGCTGAACGCTTCGATGAAAATTCTGAATGGATCGTCGGCCAGTACGGCGAAGAAGATTAGTAAGAAGGTGTGATTCAATGAACGACCTGACCAAATTCACCAACCAGATCGCCAAGCCCGAGACTTTCGACCAGATCCAGATCGGTCTGGCGAGCCCCGAGCGCATCCGCTCGTGGTCCTTCGGCGAGATCAAGAAGCCGGAGACCATCAACTACCGCACGTTCAAGCCCGAGCGTGACGGCCTGTTCTGCGCCCGCATCTTCGGTCCGGTGAAGGACTACGAGTGCCTGTGCGGCAAGTACAAGCGCATGAAGTACAAGGGCGTCGTCTGCGAGAAGTGCGGCGTCGAAGTCACCGTCACCAAGGTGCGCCGCGAGCGCATGGGCCACATCGAACTGGCAGCTCCTGTGGCCCACATCTGGTTCCTCAAGTCGCTGCCGTCGCGCATCGGCCTGCTGCTCGACATGCAGCTCAAGCAGCTCGAGCGCGTGCTCTATTTCGAGAGCTACATCGTCACCGAGCCGGGCATCACCCCGCTTGAGCGCTTCCAGCTGCTCACCGAAGACGAACTGCTCGACGCGCAGGATACCTATGGCGAAGACGCCTTCTCGGCCGGCATCGGCGCCGAGGCCGTCAAGCACATGCTGATGAGCCTCGACCTGGTGCAGGAACGCGACGATCTGATGGAAGATCTGCGCACCACCAAGAGCGAGCTAAAGCCCAAGAAGATCATCAAGCGGCTCAAGGTCGTGGAATCGTTCATCGATTCGGGCAACAAGCCCGAGTGGATGATCCTCGATGTCGTGCCGGTCATTCCGCCAGAGCTGCGCCCGCTGGTGCCGCTCGATGGTGGCCGCTTCGCGACCTCGGATCTGAACGATCTCTATCGCCGCGTCATCAACCGCAACAACCGTTTGAAGCGCCTGATCGAGCTGCGTGCGCCGGACATCATCGTCCGCAACGAAAAGCGCATGCTGCAGGAAGCGGTTGACGCGCTGTTCGACAACGGCCGCCGTGGCCGCGTCATCACCGGCGCCAACAAGCGTCCGCTCAAGTCGCTCAGCGACATGCTCAAGGGCAAGCAGGGCCGCTTCCGCCAGAACCTGCTCGGCAAGCGCGTCGACTATTCGGGCCGTTCGGTCATCGTGACCGGGCCTGAGCTCAAGCTGCACCAGTGCGGCCTGCCCAAGAAGATGGCGCTCGAGCTGTTCAAACCGTTCATCTACGCCCGTCTGGACGCCAAGGGTCTCTCCATGACCCTGAAGCAGGCCAAGAAGTGGGTCGAGAAGGAGCGCAAGGAAGTCTGGGACATCCTCGACGAGGTGATCCGCGAACATCCGGTGATGCTCAACCGCGCACCGACGCTTCACCGTCTGGGCATCCAGGCGTTCGAGCCCGTGCTGATCGAAGGCAAGGCGATCCAGCTGCACCCGCTGGTCTGCTCGGCCTTCAATGCCGACTTCGACGGCGACCAGATGGCCGTCCACGTGCCGCTTTCGCTGGAAGCCCAGCTCGAAGCGCGCGTGCTGATGATGTCGACCAACAACATCCTCTCGCCCGCCAACGGCAAGCCGATCATCGTGCCGTCGCAGGACATGGTCTTGGGCCTCTATTATCTGTCGATGGATCGCCAGGGCGAGCCGGGCGAGGGCATGATGCTGGCCGATATGGCCGAAGTGCATCAGGCGCTCGAAGTCGGTGCCGTCACGCTGCACTCGAAGATCGTGGCCCGCGTGCCGCAGACCGACGAGTCAGGCAAGCAGTACCAGAAGCGCTTCAACACCACGCCGGGCCGCATGCTGATCGGCGAGTGCCTGCCGAAGTCGCACACCGTGCCCTTCGATCTGGTCAACCGCTTGCTCACCAAGAAGGAACTGGCCGACGTTATCGACCAAGTCTATCGCCACACCGGCCAGAAGGACACCGTGCTGTTCGCCGACGCCATCATGGGCCTTGGCTTCCGCCACGCCTTCAAGGCCGGCATTTCGTTCGGCAAGGACGACATGATCATTCCGGACAGCAAGGTTGCCCTGGTTGACGAGACCAAGGCGCTGGTGGCCGATTATGAGCAGCAATATCAGGACGGCCTGATCACCCAGCAGGAAAAGTACAACAAGGTGATCGACGTCTGGAGCCGCTGCGGCGACCAGGTCGCGGCTGCCATGATGGACGAGATCAAGGCCACCCCGATCGATGAGCATGGCCGCGAAAAGCAGGTCAATTCGATTTACATGATGTCGCACTCCGGCGCGCGTGGTTCCCCGACCCAGATGAAGCAGCTGGCCGGTATGCGCGGGCTGATGGCCAAGCCTTCGGGCGAGATCATCGAGACGCCGATCATCTCGAACTTCAAGGAGGGCCTGACCGTCCTTGAATACTTCAACTCGACTCACGGCGCCCGCAAGGGTCTGGCCGATACCGCGCTGAAGACTGCCAACTCGGGCTACCTGACTCGCCGTCTCGTCGATGTGTCGCAGGATTGCGTCATCGTCGTCGAGGATTGCGGCACGACCCGCGCGCTGGAAATGCGCTCGATCGTGCAGGGCGGCTCTGTCATCGCTTCGCTTGGCGAGCGCATCCTCGGCCGTACGCTGGCCGAAGATATCGCCGACAAGGAAGGCAATGTCATCGTCAAGAGCGGCACTCTGCTCGACGAGCCGACCACGGCTTTGATCGAAGCGACCGGCATTCAGGCCGCGCGCATTCGTTCGCCGCTGATCTGCGAAGCCGAACAGGGCGTTTGCGGCGCTTGCTATGGCCGTGACCTCGCTCGCGGCACGCCGGTGAACATCGGCGAAGCAGTGGGCGTCATTGCCGCCCAGTCGATTGGCGAGCCGGGCACCCAGCTGACCATGCGTACCTTCCACATCGGCGGCGCGGCGCAGGTCAACGAGACCTCGCATCTCGAAGCGATCTGCGACGGCACGGTGGTCTATCGCGATATCCCGACCATTGTCGACAAGCGCAACCGCCGCCTCAGCCTCGCCCGCAGCGGCGAGATCGTGGTGGTCGATACCGATGGCCGCGAGCGCGCGATCCACAAGGTGCCCTATGGTACCCACCTGCTGCACGAGGACGGCGCGATCATCAACGAAGGCGATCGCCTCGCCGAGTGGGATCCGTTCACTCTGCCGGTGATCACCGAAAAGCAGGGCACGGTGAAATACCAGGACCTGATCGACGGCAAGACGCTGACCGAAGTGGCCGACGAAGCGACTGGCATGACCAGCCGCCTCGTCACCGAGAACCGCGCCGGTGGCCGCAGCAAGAAGGAAGACCTGCGTCCGCGCCTGACCCTGCTTGATGAGGAAAGCGGAGAAGCCGCGCGCTACATGATGGCGCCGGGAACGACGCTGTCGGTCGAGGATGGCCAGATGGTCGAAGCCGGTGACGTGCTGGCTCGCGCCAGCCGCGAAGCCGCCAAGACCCGCGACATCACCGGCGGTCTGCCGCGCGTTGCCGAACTGTTCGAAGCGCGCATTCCGAAGGACAATTCGGTCATCGCCAAGGTCTCGGGTCGCATCGAATTCGTCCGCGACTACAAGGCCAAGCGCAAGATCGCGATCATCCCCGAGGAAGGCGATCCGGTCGAATACCTGATCCCCAAGTCCAAGGTGATCGACGTTCAGGAAGGCGACTGGGTCAAGAAGGGCGACAACCTGATCTCGGGCTCGCCCAATCCGCATGACATTCTCGAAGTCATGGGTGTCGAAGCGCTGGCCGAATATCTGGTTGCCGAAATCCAGGAAGTCTACCGTCTGCAGGGCGTGAAGATCAACGACAAGCACATCGAAGTGATCGTTCGCCAGATGCTGCAGAAGGTCGAAATCACCGATGGCGGCGATACCACGCTGCTGGCGGGCGAGCAGCTCGACTACGAAGAAATGAACGAATACAACGCCAAGCTCGCTCCCGGCATGAAGTTCGCCGAGGGCAAGCCGGTTCTGCTGGGCATCACCAAGGCGAGCCTGCAGACGCGTTCGTTCATCTCGGCCGCTTCGTTCCAGGAAACCACCCGGGTGCTGACGCAAGCAGCCGTCGAGGGCAAGAAG
>Ga0114974_10001088_pt1 | contig 21672 bp, 14 predicted proteins | sample S_130206_EF_Meta_FD_87318 | JGI IMG/M metagenome (GOLD analysis project Ga0114974, IMG submission 87318) | Freshwater microbial communities from Lake Simoncouche, Canada to study carbon cycling - S_130206_EF_MetaG | ecosystem: Environmental > Aquatic > Freshwater > Lake | place: Lake... | reverse complement strand
CCCAGATATTGAACATGAAGCGGTCTAACTGGGCTTCGGGAAGAGGATAGGTTCCCTCCTGTTCAATTGGATTCTGCGTGGCTAGGACGAAAAAAGGCTCTTCCAGAGTGTAGGAAGTGTTCCCTGCAGTGACCATTTTCTCCTGCATGGCTTCGAGCAAGGCGGCTTGCGTTTTAGGCGGCGTCCGGTTGATTTCGTCCGCCAGTAGAAGGTTGCAGAAAATTGGACCCCGGATGAAGCGGAACTCCTTTTCGCCTGTGGCCGCGTTAGTCTCAAGTACATCGGTGCCAATAATATCGCCAGGCATGAGGTCCGGCGTGAACTGCACGCGTTTGAATTTCAAATTAAGCACCTGAGCGATTGTGCGCACTGTGAGCGTCTTTGCCATGCCCGGGAGACCGATGAGTAATGCGTGGCCGCCAGCGAGAATACACATCAGAATCTGCTCGAGAACTTCTGTCTGTCCGACGATAACCTTGCCCACTTCCTGGCGGATACGGTCGGCATGGGCGCGCATCTTTTCAACAAGAGCAAGCTCGTCAATGCTCGCTGTAGGGGGAGATTGGGGGTCGTTCGGATTTGCCTCCGCACGTTTTTCAAATCCGGTATAAACAAAAATCGATTCGCCAATCTTCACGGAATCACCTGAGGCGAGGACCGCAGAGGAGACTTTTTTTTGGTTGAGCCAAGTGCCATTAGAGCTTTGGAGATCAACAATGCTCCATGCGTTGTTTTCTAGGCGTAGCTCGGCATGTTCGCCGGAACAGGACTCGTCATTGAAGAAAAGATCGCGGTTTGGTTTCCGGCCGATGGTGTATTTTTGAGCGCTGAGGTCCAGAATCCGACCTTCCATCGGTCCGGAGATAAATTTGATTTCAGGCATAGGAACTGGACGTTTTTAGGAGAACCTTTTTATCTGGAGAGCTGAAGGGCGCCGACGTCCTTGATTTGATCCGCCACCCGCACTTGATGGAGGGCGCCGCTGTACTTGTGTACTGGCAATGCGTTTTTCGGGTTCATCCAAACGGGATAAAGATCGCGTGCACGAACGATTTGCCAGCCGGGACCGACATCTTTGAGCAAAAGCAGTTTGAAGGTTCGCCGAAAGTCAGGGCGGTAGGACTTACCTTCAAACTTTTCGAGTGATAGTTCTGACCCCTTGTCCCGGAGGTATGTGCAGAGCGCGCGGGCGCCATGACCCCGACCAGTTTCGCCCTCGACGCGGTGGATAAATTTTTTTGGGAAGAACGGTTCGGACTTTTGGAGCGATCCATCAATTTTGACCAAGTCTTCGGCTGTCAGTGTATTCGGTTCAGGGCTAAGAAGCAGACCCTCGTAAAACTCCGAGGCAAAAATCACCACAAGATCGTATTTTCCAACCGGAAGGCCAGTGAATTGGAAGGTGTCGCGCTGCGCACCACCCACTTCTCCCTCGTATACCTGCTCCACGTCCTCAGCTGAGACCGCGAGGATTTCTTCAATCGGAAGAGAAGGAGAGGCGATCTTGCCCTTAAGTCCACCCGTGTTAGCGGCATCAGGCTTTTTGTAGAGCCTCGTACGCTCTGGAGGGTTCTGCGCGAATGCAATTCCTACAAAACTGAAAAGAAATAGAAGGACTCGGGAGATCATAAGCGGCTATTTGGGTGCGGGCGCCGCGGTTAAAAGAAACTTGTCCAACTGGCTGGCAATCGGATGAAATTTGAGGCGATCCCTGACTTTTTCGACAATACCTCGGATGGAGGCTGGATCCGCCTTTGAGGCTTGAACGCAAAGAATCAAGGCAGCTACGGAATCTGGAAGGTAACTCGATGCATCAATCTCGCGGCAATAAGCTTCGAGCATGGGTCTGGCTCGCTTCCAGTCGTTCATTTTTATGTAGAGGCTGGCTTCACGAAGAATTAAGTCTCCACTGATTTTGCTGAGGGGAAACTCGGTTTCCCAGGCCTCAAGCGTCTGCCGCGCCTCGAGCAAAAAACCTCCGGAAGTCAGCGTGCGGACATTTTCTGATAAGGACACTTCTTGCAGGGCCCCCCCTTTCATGTCGGGCACCGCTTTTGGCGAAAGCATTGCAGAGCCACTAGCGCCCCCGGCGAGCAGCTGTTTGGATACCAGAACACCGGTGGTAACGGAGCCGGTATTGCGCACGGTCCGCGCCCTGTTTTGGACATCGGCGTAGAACTTCGTTGCCTTGTTTAAATCACCGGCTAGAAGAGCGAGATCCCCAAGGCGAATTTTGGCTCTTTCAGCGGCCTCACTCCGGCCCGCAGAGAGCGTGGTGAAAAGCTTCTCCGCATTATTGCGGTCGTTGAGATAGTACATGTGCAGCTCGCCTTCTCGGAAACGAAGTTCGTTTTGGCGTGTTATGTCGGCGGTGCCGAGGAAGAACCTTTTGAGCCACTGAATGTTTTCCTCGGGATGATCGCGGAGTGTGACATCTAAAAAAACATCCTCAAGAATAGACATCTGTGTGGGTGCGAGGCGTTTTTGCATCGCATCGAAGTGGTTGGCGAAAAGCCGGCGGAGCAGGTTTTCGCCCTCGCCGCCTTCGACGGTGCGGAAAATGTTGTTCCACCAGGCGTCGCCCCAAGTCGCAACGGGGTCAGGGTTTTTTGGGAAAACAGCGAGCATCCCTGCAAGCGTGTCGCGGAACGCATCACGGTGCGCGGCGCTTTCCAAGGTCGTCTTTTGTGCGCTGAAGCCGAAGTACGGAACGATTGCCGAGGATACGGATTGCCCGGATCTGACAGTCATCTTGACCTTGCCCTCGTGAAGCCCAGGAACGAGCCATTTTACACGCGGGCCTTCAATGGTAGCGCCGTCGGGAAAAGTCCAACTCACCTTTGAGTCCGCTGGATAACCCGTGTTGAGGGCATTGAAGTCAAAAATGATCAGCGGCTCTTCGTTTCCAAACCAATAGATGAGTCCCGGGGTTACTTTAGTCGCGGCCAGGGGGGAACCGTCACGGGATTCAACGGCCGCCAGATTGCAGGCGCCAGAGCGAGCGACCTCCGATGCTTTGATGGAGCGTGCCTCCCAGTTTTTAATCTGCTCATTGGGGGTCCGCCAGGTCAGGTACATGAGGCCGCCCCCGGCGCTCGAATAAGGCCCAGAGCCAGGGGCGGTCTGCAGGATCTCAACCCGGTGCAGGCCTTTGGAAAGTTTAAGAGCTGCACCCGAGCCACCCCATTTTTTGCTTTTTTCCTTTAGCTCAATTTTTTGTCCGTCGATTCGTACCTCTGCCTGGCCCGTGTGAATAAACGGTGCAATCCAATATTCTCCAGCGACGGGCGCATCTAGGTGCGAGAGTTGATAAAACGCCGCCGGTTTCGGGCGCCCTGTGAGGTCTGCGCCGATACTCAGAGCGGCTGAAGGGTGGCCGGGGTTCTCAACCCAATGCACGCCGGCCTCGACGCGCCCGAAATTGGCCAGCGCCATCGAGGCAGCGATGTTGTCGCGTCCAGGAAAGGTGCAAAGAATAGTGCTCGGAGTCAGGCCGGTCGCTGGATTCCACACTCTCGCGACCGCACTCGGCTGGATATACACATAGACGGATTTTACGTCCGTTTCGGGCTTTGCAAAAACAAGCGCAAACCCGGTTTCTGCGTTTTGCCATAACAGATAGCTCGGAAGAACCTTGCCGTCCTCGGTTAGAACGGTTGTTGCCGGTTTGTTTCCACGCAGTAGGCCGCCATCAGGCAATGAAACAAAGTATCCCGCACTGGCGTGCGTGGGTTTGCGGAGAAGATCAAGCTTGTAGCGCAGGGGCGCATCATCCAACTGCCATTTGTCCGCAGCGTTTGCCCAAGGCCCTAAGGATAGGAGAACCGCTCCTAGAGAGGATAAAACGGGCAGGGTGGAGTAACTTCGCAAATTGAAAGTGAGCCGGTGAGCGGCCCTTTAATTTTTGCCCGCTCCGGGATTGTCCTCACGAAGTTTAATCAAAAGAACAGGCGGCTGAGGGGGCTTCTTCGCTTCGGTGCGCGACATGGGCGTGCCACAACAGCAGCAGCAGCCTGTGAGAGACTCGGCGGAAGAAGCCATGCGTGGAGGCGCGGGAGGTTTTTTCATTTCCCGGGGCGGTGCGACAAAGCCTGGCTCACCGGTTCCATCGCCAGAAATCAACGTGCCAGTGCAGAGCGTCGCCGCGAGCGCAGCGGTCATCACTTTTTTGGTGGTGGAAGATTTCATTTTTCGTAACTCAACAAGGGCTGTTTGCTCCGGGAGGGGATGCGCGACTGGGCAAAAACCTCATATGGTTTCGAGGCAAGAAGAATATGTTGTAAGCATATCTTTACGCTGTTTTTCCAATATTATACAGTTATTTATGCAAACGAATAATCCGGAATGTCCCCTGCGTTCCGGCCATTTTCAAACCGCAGCAGAGGTCTCTACGCTCCAACGCCTTGCAGTATTCGTTTTGGTTATAATCGCTGCCTTCTTGGGTGCCGTGGAGGTGTCCGCGGAGTCAGGAAAGGACCTGTACGGTTCTGACATCTATTGGAATGCCACACCGAACGATGTGAACAATCTGCTGCGAAAGATGAAGTCGCAGACGGATGCAAACTTTCAGATGGAGGTGCGCACACTTGGGCAGATTAGTGAAAATCCGGAGCAAAACCCGGTATTGTTCCGATCCGGCCACTACCGCTTCTCCTACAGCCCACAAGAGCGGGAGAAACTCCGCAAATACATGCTCAACGGTGGCATGATGATTTACAACACAGGCCTTGGATCAAAACCCTTTTACGATTCTGTGGTGGAAGAGCTCAAACAAATCTTCCCGGAACAATCCCTGCAAAAACTTGCTCCAGATCATCCCATCTTCCATTCCCACTATGATCTCGACCGCGTCGAGTATACGAAAGCTGTCGGTGCTTCCGGCTTTCGGGGAAACGAGCCGTGGTTTGACGGAATTGAGGTCAACTGCCGCGTTGTTGCCCTCGTTTCGCGTTGGTGTATGGCCGTCGGTTGGCAGGGTGAAGTGCAAGAGGAATGGCAGGCTTACAAATCGGATTCGGCGTTCAAGCTCGGGGTTAACATCCTCTCGTATGCCTCCGCGATGCGGGCCTGGTCCAAAAACGCGGCGCAAGCCATGCGTTTTGTTGATAAGCTTAAATCCTATTCCGACACGGTATCGGTCGCGCAGATCTCGTATGATGGCATATGGAAAACGCGCCACGCAGGACTCGCGGTCATGCTCCAGACTTTCAACGCGCGCACGGGAATCCCTGTGAAGTTTGGTTTAAAAGAACTGCGCCTGACGGATCCCGCTATCTTCAATTCTCCGGTCATTTACATGACCGGCCACGAATCTTTTGAGTTGAAGCCGGAAGAAAAAGTAATGCTCAAAAAATTTCTGGAGAATGGCGGATTTCTTTTTGGAGAGGCTTGTTGTGGGCGCAAGGGTTTTGACAAGTCCTTTCGCGACATGATCCGCTCCGTGCTCCCGGACAAACCGCTGGAACGCATTCCATTGACTGCACAACTTTTCAAGGAACCCAATACGATAACGGCTGTGGGCGTCACTCCCACTCTGATGCAGGAGAGCGGCCAGGCGCGTGCTGAACCCACGCTTTTTGGCATACAACTTAACGGCAATCTTGGAGTGATCTACAGTCCCTTTGGTCTTTCAGGGGGCTGGGAGATGAGCCAGTCACCCTATGCGCGCGGTGTCAACGATGTGGGCGCAACCCAGATCGGGCAGAACGTCATGATGTATACGGTCACGCATTAAGCCAGTTTCATTTTCTCTAGCCATCCCATGAACAGACTTTCGTTGTTTTTCGCAGCCCTCGTATTGGCCGTGGCCGTTCCGGTAAAAGCGGCGACCTCGAACGGAAACGAATTCGCGCTCGCGCTGTGCGAGGCAAAGACAACTGCGGGACGAGCGGCGTTGGTTGAAGGAGCAAGCGGGCGTCCCCATTTCTTCAGGTACCTGCAAATTATTGAAATGCAACAAGTCAAGGAGGACGGGCGGGCAGGCTTTAGGATCTCCGCTTTTGAACCTGCGTCCTATTTGGATGTTGTTTTTACCGTCTCCATGCCGGTATCTCTTTCCATTCTTAAAACCGATCCGGTTACAAAAATTGGCGATGCCATCGCCGTCACTGGAAAAGTTTTAGGAATTGATTCGGACAAAAACGCAATTCTGCTTGGAGAGCCAATCGTACGACAGAAGGATCGTTTGAGCCCTAAGATCGGCAAAGAACTTCTGAGTGAAGTTAATCCTGGTGCGACGTTCTACAGTTACACCGAAGGGCCGCGGCCCATTAAAATTGAAGCGCGCGACCGGGATCTGCTTCAGCACCGTGATCGCATCATGGCGGCGGGAGGGCCTAAGGCATGGGTGGAATTCTTGGAGACTGAAATAGCCAAGCGCAAACAGCAGCGAGTGGCGGCAACCAAGGAAAGCGGGCAGCCGTGAATTTCGGCCTGCTAGCCAGATGGGGAGCCCTTTTGGATGCCTGTTTGTCCGTATTCGCCCTGTCAATGGTCTTATTGGTCGGTCCAGCGCGCGCCGCGGATGAGGATGGGTTGGTCAACCTATGGAAGCAGCATATGACGGCGCGTGACGATCACGAGTCTGTGATCGCCGCCTGTCGCGCATTTTCAGCAACCCATGCAAGCGATCCATTACTAGTTGTCGCTCATGGTATTGAAAAATGGCGGACGCTACGCGCGGGAAAGCGGGAAGAGGCGTTCGCCATGTATGAAGCCGATTTTGCCCTCCCCCCTTCGCCCATCAATGAATGCGCGCGCCGGCTCGCCAGCGGATGGATGACTCGAGCCGACAGAGAAAAAGTCGCAGCTGCACTCCAGGCGTTTTACCGCAAGGAGGTTGCTTATCCCAAAGATCTGGCTCAGGTCACAATGCATCCAAGGTTAAAGAACGAACCGAAGGCTCCAGAGACGGATCGTTTCGGCAAACCATGGAGTTATACGCTCACAAATTTGGAGAAGTTCCAGGGACTGACAGATCAAAAATATTCACTGCGCAGTTCCGTACTCGGCGATCTCTCTGATCTGAAAGTCGCTGAAAAGCTGCCTTACGGAGCCCGGATTACAGCGGTGCCGCAACGCGTCATCGCTATGCCGGACAACACAGCGGCCGTAAGTTTCAACACAGGAACAACCTCTTCTCTCAGCATGCTCGGACCTGGCACTGGAGACCTCCACCTTGCCTTCATTGGCGCCAAAATCATCGTGGTTTGCGATCACACGCATTGGAAACTTTTCTCCCGCCCCTGATGGACGCGAAACCCCAGGCCCAAGCAAAAGAGGTTGCGGACGAACCCGAGAAAGCGGGCATCGCAGCATTTTTGAATCCTGCTGAGATGCACAAACTTGGCCGCCTGCTGTTGCTTTCACGGAACAAGGTGGAGGGTAATTTAGCCGGAGCACATCGGAGTCCGTTGCGCGGCCCAAGTTCGGAGTTTGCTGACCACAAAAGCTACGGTATTGGAGATGAGACACGGCACATTGATTGGCGGGTATTCGCCCGTACCGACCGGTATTTTATCAAGCGCTATCAGGATGAAACAAACCTCCGCGTTTATCTTGTCTTGGATCGGAGTGCGTCGATGAGTTACACGTCAGGTGATTGGCCCACGAAGTTCCAATTCGCCAGTCGTCTTGCCGCCGCCGTGGGCTACGTGATTGTCAAAGCACGCGACTCCATCGGTCTTTTTCTGCACGGAGAGAATGTGGATGTAAGAATGGATGTGGGGAATTCATTCCAGCACCTTAACAATTTACTCAAGCACGTGCAGTTGCATCCGCCTGGAGGAGGCTCGGATTTGGCAAAGACATTGCACGAAATTGCAGGGTCCATTCGGCGGGGTGCACTTGTTGTGGTAATCTCCGACCTTCTTGGCGACGAAGAGGAAATAGTCAAAGCGCTGGCTCATTTACGCAAGCAACGACATGATGTAATTCTGTTTCAAACGCTTGATCCGGCAGAGCTGGATTTGAGTTTGGCCAAGCCCTGCGAACTGCAAGATATGGAGACTGGTGAGAAACTGCCAGTGAACCCGCGAGTGCTTGCGCAGGAGTATCAGGAGGTGTTTGGAAAGTTTCTCGAGCACTACAAGAAAGCATGCGCAGGCATGAACATCGACTACAGGATTATTCCGACCAGTCAGTCGCTGGAATCTTTTGTCCGCATTTACCTTTCGGAACGGCGCCGACTTTCTCGCTGATTTCCGGCCATGTTTCTCGCACCACTTTTTCTCATCGCAGCAATCGTCGGCGCCACGATGCCCTTTTTTCTGCATCTCATGCAGAATCGAAAGAGGTTGTGTCTTCCTTTTCCGACCGTCCGTTTTCTCAGAAAGGCGGAGAAAAACACTTCGCGGCGGATCCGATTGGAAAACATTTTGTTGTGGCTGCTGCGCACGCTGATCATGGCGCTGTTGGGGACTGCGTTTGCCATGCCCATGATTCGCAGCGGTGGGATGGGCTGGTTGGGAGATGCGCCGCGAGATATCGCCATTGTGCTCGATAATTCCTACAGCATGGGTTACGGGGTAGGAAAAGGAACGGTGTGGGACAAGGGGATCGAATCGGCGGTGGCGATTCTTGAGGGTCTGCGTGACCCCGATAGGTTTTGCATTTTCCTCGCAAGCGACCAGCCTGATGCAGTTTTCGCAGAGCCGGTCTCCAACAAACAGGAGGGTATCGCGCGGCTCCGCACGCTGCAACCGAGGCAATCAAGTTCGAGGGTTGTTTCGGCCGTCAATGTCGCGATGAAAGCGCTGCTCAAGGCGGACGCACAGCGTGAGCACGAGATTCATATTATCACCGACAGCCAGGCTTTGCCGTGGCGCAATTTAATCACCGGGGGACTGGAAGCGCAGATTGAACCCAAGACGGCCGTGTTCGTTTCGTTACTTGGCGTTTCTGCTCCCGAAAATACGGCGATTGTTTCCGTTGATCTTCAACCTCCGGTGGCACGAAAGGGGGCTGAAATGAAAGCGGTAGTCAAACTGCGCCGCACTGGACCGCCTGCTGACACCGCCCTTTCGCTAATTATTGATGACCGCGAAATCAGTCGCAGGCATGTGAATGCGGCTGACGCAGACTCCGCGGAGCCGAGCTTTACGATGCCCATGCTTGATGTTGGGGTACACGCGGCGCGCATTCAGACGCCAGACGACAATCTGCAGGCCGACAACGCGTTTTATTTTCTGGTGAAGGTTCAGGAGCAGATGCCGTCTCTTGTCGTTGGATCCGAAAACGAGACGTTGTTTTTGCGGACTGCTCTGCGCACTGGGCTTGGAGGTAAAAACGCGATCGAATCGATCACTCCCGAGCAGATCATTGACAAGCCGCTGGCCCAGTATGCAAGCGTGTTTTTATGCAACGCACTCCCGCTTTTTGGCCAGGCAATTTCAGCGATCGAAGCCTATGTAAAGGCCGGCGGAATGCTGGTGGTTTTTCCAGGTATGGGAGCGAAACCGGAGGCTTATGCGTCATGGACCTGCTTGCCAGGGATTCCCCACGCCGTAGAGGATCTGCCATTATCGCAGCGCAACCGCATTCTTACTTGGGATCAACCCCAGCATGCCCTCGTGCGCAACCTGCGCGAGGGCATCGGTATTCCCTCAATCTCTATCAGACGCAGGCTGGCTTTCGGCACGCTGCAAGACGGGGCGCAGCGGCTCGTTTCGATGGGAGCAAACCAACCCTTTCTTCTCGAGAGACAATTCGGGACTGGGCGGGTTCTATTGTTTGCGGTCTCGGGGGATAGGACTTGGAGCGATTTCCCACTCTCACCCTTTTTTCTGCCGCTTTTGCTGCAATGCGCTGAATATGGAGGGGGCGTCGGATCGAGAACACCGTTTGAATGGGTGACAGACTGGCTCTCGCTGAGCGAGCGGTTTCCAGAATGGAAAACGCCTCCAAACCTCAGGGCTCCCGATAGCCAGCCAGTCTCGGTGCGAGCCTCGGTGGTGGAAGGGCGCACGGTGCTGAATGCAGAAAACCTTGTACTGCCTGGCTTTTATTCGATGACAGCGCCTGAAAATCCCGAGGGTAAGCCAGTCATTGCAGTGAACATACTGCGTGAGGAATCTGACCTTACACCGGTTGTAGAAACAGAGATCCAAAAACAGCTAGGGAACGAAAATGTAGCGTTTGCGCACGATCTTGAAACGCTGCGAAGTCTCATTGAGGAGCATCGCGTTGGACGCACCTTTGGCGAGCATCTTCTTTGGCTGGCGTTTGTTTTGATTGCCGTTGAGTTTGTTTGCGCAAACGTTCTTGGGCGAACAAAGAGCGGAGGGCGCGATTTGACAGGGTCTCAGGGGAGCATTGGAATCAGCAGCGGGGCTCGCTTTTCACAAAATGAATAGGCGATGTCGGCGAGCGGGGAACGCGAATAAGATATGATTGTTTTAGAACATACTTTTCCGCTCTGGGCGTTGGTGCTGATCATCACAACGGCGCTCGTGATTGGGTTATTCACGGCGTGGCGGTTTCTGCGACGGCGGGTCGTCAATCTCGTCCTGGTGTTTTTCTACATTCTTGTACTCGCAGGGATGGCGTGGTGCATGTTGCTGCCCGGGATCAGGAACACTTTCACGCAGGTGCGGAAGCCGCGTTTTATCGTTGCGCTCGACACTTCACAAAGCATGGCGTTGACTTCCTCGCCGGAGGTTCCGAGTCGGTGGAAGGTTGCACAGGAGGCCCTCAAGCGCCCCTGGTTTTCCGTGCTGGCGGGTGAGTGTGAGGTAGAGTTTTTCCCGTTTGATATTGAGCTTTCTGAGAACACTCCTATTTCGGAGGCGGGTTCTCTCAAGCCCGTCGGAGCTGCCACGCGATTGCGCCAAGCTTTGAAGAAAATCGCTGAACATTCTGCGGGTTTGAATGTGGCGGGGATGTTGTTGCTGAGCGATGGAATGGATACTGGAGAGGCTCTGGATGATTGGGCGGGAATATCGCAGCCCTTTCCTGTATACACCCTGAGGCTGGAGCCTCCGGGAGGATGGAAGCAGGATCCGGATGTACGGATCGACGCGGTGACAACGTCGCGCCGTGTAACGCTGGGATGGAAGTCCGAATTAAAAGTGAAGGTCTCCGGGCAGGGGACCCGCGGTGTATCGGTGGCAGTGCAGCTTTACGAAAATGGAGTGCTGCTGAAAGAGATCCCGACACAGATTCCCGATGAAGGAGGAGAACGCGAAGTCACATTTGAGTTGGAACATCCGAAGATGGGTACGTTTCAGTATCGCGTGTTTGTTCCGCCACTGAGCGGCGAAAAAAACAAGGAGGACAACGAGCAGATGCTGAGTGTCGAAGTCGTGGATGCAAAAAACCGCCTGCTATATCTCGAGGGAGTTCCCCGCTGGGAATACAAATATGTCCGGCGCATGCTCCTGGCTGAGCGCCAGATTTCGCCGATCATTTTTTTCACGGGACCTGACGGTGCGCCTCACGGGGGCACGCCTGTGGGAAACGTCACCGCAGATATGACGTCGCAGCAGTTGGCCTACTTCAAAATTATCATGCTTGGGAATATCGATGCCAAGGAGCTTGGCGCCGCGAGGGCAAAAAATCTGGTGAAGTTTGTGGAGGAGGGCGGAAGCCTCATTCTACTTGGAGGCGCAAAAGGTTGGAGCGCGGGGGGGGTGGCGGAAACCGATCTGGGTAAGATCTTGCCGGTTCGTGGCGTCGATGTGAAGACACTTGAGGGAGAAAAGCCCTATCCGGTGAAACTCAGCGAGGCGGCGCGCGGGCATCCGGCATTTGCGGGCGACGCCGCGTTTTGGCAGAATATTCCTCCTGTGCTGTCTCTTTTTACGGGTTTCACTCTGTCTCCCGGCGCGGAGACGCTAGTTACGGCGGAGACCCCATTGGGATCTCAACCGGTGGTCGCAACGCAGCGTTTTGGACAAGGCAAAGTAACGGCTATTCTAACCGACTCGCTTTGGCGTTGGCAGCTTGGACCGGAGGCGGGCAGAGCGCGGCCTTACGAACGGTTTTGGACCCAGTTGATTTCGTGGCTGCTCCCTCGACAAGAGGCCCTCGACGGAATGCGGCTCGAGTTTTTCGCTGACCGCGACCAGATTTGCCTTGGGGAATCGATCGAGTTAAATGCGCGCTTTGGGACCGAAAATGCGCCAAAGCCCGATGGCGTCGAAGCGAAAATTACTCTGCCTGATAAGCGCGAGGTGCCTTACCGGATGACCCCGCAGTTGGTGAGTCTGCCCTCTGGCAAGAGCTTCCCTGGTTTTACGGTCTCATTCGCTGCAACGCAGCCTGGTCTCTATAATGTGAGCGGCTCCGCGAATGTGAAGGGGCAAACTTATACCTGCGAGCCTTTCAGCTTCTATGTAAAACCGCATTCACCGGAGACGGTACCGCGCCCCGCCAAGGTCGAGGTTTTACAGGCGATTTCTGCGGCAAGCGGCGGCCGTTTCTTCGAGTCGATTGATGAGCTCAATGACAATCTTAGTAAGCTCCAGTTTCACACCAGCGAGCAGAAGCTCTCGGATTACCGAACTCTCTGGCGCGAATGGCCCTCAGTAATCTTGCTGATGACTTTGCTTGCTGCCTGCTGGGGCTTGAGGAAAAGCCAAAATATGCCGTGATTAGAATGCGTCTTCCGAATAGAAAGAGGGGCACCCCATGCGTTTATTTCTCCCCGTTTTCATGTTCGCCTCTCTCGCGATCCAGGCGGCGCCGCTAGGTTCTGCGGCACAGTCACTCATTGAGAATGGCAGCTTTGACGATCCGGCCGACCCACTGAAGGGATGGATTGTGGACTACGCGTTCACCGGGAACTCGAATTACATCGGAAATAAATCTCATGTGTCCATCGCCACCGAGGGCATCCGCAAAAATGTGGTGCAGTTCGGTTCCGCGGGAGATGCGGGTGTGAAGATGGAGTGTCGAAGCTTCGCGCTTGAGCCTGGGTTTAAGTATACCTGCACGCTGGATATCAAGGGCGGGGGCTATCGCATTTACTTTGCGGGATATCAGTTCTCGCCGGGAGTGCGGCCGCATGAGAATCCCGATCTCGGTGAGCTTCGGATGGTTTACCAGAGCAAGGCGACTGTCGGGTCGAGCGCCGAATGGAAGCAGGAAAAACTCGAGCTTCCTGGCGTGACGCTCTCTCAGCAGGCGATAGACCATTTGAAGAAAGTACGCTACCTCACGGTGTATATTTGGATGGCGAAGCCCGGCATGGTTGACAACGTGACCGTCATGAAGACGGCCGATCCGGCGATGAAGTTTTAAGGAGATTATCCGTCATGTCTTCCCAAACCGTAGCCAGACTCGAACAGATTGGGCGGAGCCTCAATTTTTGGCGCGCTGAGCTTCAGCTCTCGCTTGGATTGGCAGTGATTGGTGGTTGGGTGTGGGCTCTAGGGTTGCTGGACGTGTGGTTGCGCATGGAGCGCTCGGCACGGATCGCGACCTGGGTTGTCTTGCTTGGGCTTATCGGCGCCACGCTTTGGGTCGTGCGCAGCGCTTTAAGGACGGTGTTCACGCTCGAGAGCGTCGCTGCGACGCTGGAAAAGGCATTCCCGCAGCTCGACAATCGTCTCATCAACTATCTCCAGCTTTCGCGGAACCCTGAGGGTGACCCGTTTAAAGCCGCTTACGTAAAGGCTGGCGTGCCGGCTTTTCAGAATCTCGACCCGCGGAATATGCGAGACCGCACAAAGCATCGTCGCAATTGGATTGCTGCCGGTTTCGCCGCGGTGCTTCTGCTTTTACCACTCTTTATTTTTGGTCAAGCCTGGTCCGTGGCGCTGTGGCGGACCGTGAATCCGTTCACGACGATGGCCCCGCCCAGTCTGACCAAGATTTTAAAAATCGAGCCTGGTCATTCGACGGTGGTCCAAGGCGGGGCACTCTCGCTCAGTTGCACGGTAAAGGGTTTTGAAGGGCACGAGGTGCGAGTGGAAGTGGAGCCCAACGACTCCGTCAAAAGCGTATACTCCATTGGTTATATCCGCGGTGGTGAAGCGCAGGATTTCAGCTACCGGCTGCCCAAGGTTACCACTGGGTTTCGTTATCGGTTTAGGGCTGGCGACGCGCAGGACTCTGCGTGGTTTATCATAGGCACGCGTCCTCCGCCCGCTTTCACGGGCATTTCGATTGTGGTCGTGCCCCCGCCTTACATGAGGATTCCCGTGCGAACGATTGATGCGCGTGAAGGGCGGTTGATTATACCGGCGGGGTCGGCTGTGCGTCTCACCGTTACGGCTAACGTTCCACTTTCAAGGGTCAAAACGGGCATTGCATCCAACGAGCAACTCCAGTTTGCCATGGTGGGCGGCAATTCGAACGTATGGACGGCCAGTTTGTTGATCTCCACCGGTTCTTGCTTTGCCCTACGTGGAGAGGATACCTCGGCGCTCGCATTTGAGGAGACCATTCCTTTCTCGGTTGAGCCGGACAAGGCCGCGGGCATTGAAATTATTTCGCCTGGGAGTCGTGCAACGCTTCCCAGGGGGGAACGGCCACAGATTGAATTTCGTGTAGCCGACGACTTCGGCATTTCTGAAATTGTCTTGGAGGAGGTGAAGCCGGATTCAACGCGCGAAGATCAAGGAACGGAGTTGAAGCGCTGGAAGGTTGATGGTCTCCAGGAATTCCGGCAAGTATGGCGTAGCGAGAATCTACCAGCGGGCGGAGCTGATGTGGCTTACCGAGTGGTGGCTTTTGATAACAAACCGCGCAGCCCGAATCAATCGGTCTCGGCGAACGTGGTCTTCAACGCGCCGATTGCGGGTGAGGCAGCAAAGCAGCAAGAAGCTCTCGACAAAGAGGCGAGAACGAACATTGAAAGGGTCCTTGAGTTACAGAAGCAAAATCTTGCCGAAACCACTCGATATAAGGAGGCGCTAAAGTCCACGCTGGAGGCACAGTGGAAAAAAGCAGCGGACGTGCAGACGGAGATTCGCAGTATTGTGCGTGATCTCTTGGCCAATCCGGTTAAACCGCTCGGCAACCTCAGCGCGGCTGCGCAAAAACTTTATGTAAACGAGATGGTGATTGTCGTGGATGCTCTGCAGTCCGTTCCTGTGGCTGATGAAAAGAAGAAGGTCGTCCTGGCTGCAGAAGCCGTCGTCCTGGAGACGACAATTTTGAAGCACCTGACCTCGGCAGTCACGGCGCAGGACGGAGCCAAGATAGAGCGGAGTGTCGGCGGGCTCAGTGTGCTGTTAGAGTCACTCCTGCGCAACCAGGGTTCCGCGCTGAAGCAGACCTTGGCTTTCGTTGAAAGCAAAGCAAAGATCGCCAAGCAGCTCGTTGACATGCAGGACAAAATCGGAGCTGAAATGGCGAGCTTTCTCACTGCGTGCAAAGAAGAGGCAGCGCAAGCGACACAGACGGATACCGCGCTCGCGGGCACGATCGAACGGATGACGGCGAAGGCCGCTGAACTCAAGATTCGCAGTGAGATGGTAATCGCTGCGGAGCGACTTGAACAGAATCAGGGCGCTGAAGCCTTTTCACTTGAGGAGCGGGTCATGAGCGGTCTGAAAGCGCTGCAGGCGATGTTGGATCAAATCAAAATGCAGGAAGAGGTCGAAAAGCGGGAACTTTTGACCGAGGTGGTCAAGCAGGCGAAGGAGAAGCTCGATAAGCTCGAGGCGCTCAACGAGAAGATGAAGGAGGCCATGGAGCAGGTGAAGGGGCAGAAGAACAAGGACGATCAGAAGATGGACGAAATGGAGGAGGACTTTGCTGAAATGAAGGCAAACATGAAACAGGCGCTTCTGGAGATTCCCAATGATCTGCACATTTTCACTGAATTAAATGTGGCCAACGACCTCGTTGAAGATGTTTTTTCAGTCTTTCAGGAAATTGAACAGGCGAAAGGATCTGAGCAAGACGGAGCGGACAAGGTCAAGGAACTGGGCTTCGCCAAGGAGGACGAGCTCCTCGCCCAAATGGGGGAAGCAAAAAAGCGTCTCGATGCTATGGAGATGTGGCTGGCGGAGAAGCCAGATGCGCTCAAGATCAATGCGGAGGCGCACGATAAGGCCGAAATGCCGGAGTCGGGCATCGCCCTTGGGGAACTTGCGGCGGCGGCTCAGGATCTTCTGGGCGATCTCCTCAAAGAGGACAAAAAAATGGGGGACGAGGCCAACGACAGTGCGACTAATCACGCGATGCCTGATCTCGCCGCGGCAGGCGAAGTTGCTGAAGGTGAGATTGCCTCGTTTGCGGCTCAGGGCAAAAGCGGCAACCAGACGCCCGACCATAAGGAACAGGATGGCAGATCAAATGTGGGTCGTCAGGGGATGTCTGTCGGTGAAACTGCGGCGGGTTCGGGAACCATCGGCGAAGGGGACAAAAACATAGAAGCCCGGCGAACTGAGGAGCCTATGCAGAGTGGAAAAGTGGACCTCGCAGGCGAGGCTGACACGAAGGCGACTGGTGGAGGAAAGCTGGGAACAGGCAAGGCAGATGCAATGGGCATGGGAGGGGGCTCAGAACGCGTGGACTCGATGGAGGCCGGTTCCAATGAGGGCATGGCTGCCCTCATGGCGCGCCAAGCCGATGCGCTTTACGCGAAGGCGTCCATGAAGAATGTGCGTGTAGACGCTCTCCAAGCTGCCGCTCACGAGTTGAGGCAGGCCTCTGATGCCGTTGCGAAAGGGAATATCGAACAGATGCGAGAATTTCGGAAGATGGCCATCTCCTCGTTGAGTCGGGCTGTGACGAATCTTTCGGCTGTACCGTCCGGCGCTATGGAGGCGAAGGGCACGACTGGCGCCCTTAACGGCATGATTGAAAGCGGTCCGGACCACGCTCCACCAAGATATCGGGGTAAGGTTGCTGAGTATTACAAGGCGCTAAATGGTGCCTTATGAACGCAGCCCAGTCTGCATTGGTGGTGGGACTGATTTTTGGAATGGCCTTCAGTGGTTGCGATTCGAGGTCTAGGGCGAATGTCACGGCAAGCGTTCGTGAGTTGAATGAGATTCCGATTGAGCAGCTGCGAGTCATGCTCAAGGGCTACCCAGGAGATTGGCGCTCTGCCAGCGAGGTGAGTACCCGGGAGGAGGAGCCGCCTACAGAAAAAACCGTCCCTCAGGGAGCGAAGCGAATCACACTTCAGGCGGCTGAACTCAGTAACCTCGGTGTAATGTCTGTTCGCGAGGCCATTGGCAGGCGCAGAAGCGTCCGACAATTTTCCGAGGTGCAGATTTTATTGGAAGAACTCGGTTATCTTTTATGGGCGACGCAGGGGATCACTGGCACAGAAAAAGATGAGGATGGGAAGATTCTCCGGCAACACCGCGCGGCTCCCTCTGCGGGGGGGCGCTACCCGCTTGAGACATATCTGGCTATCCAGCGGGTCCAAGGTCTTGCCCAAGGTCTTTACCGCTATTTGCCAAAGGAACACCAGCTTCTGTTAATTCGCGAAGACCCCAGACTTTCACAAAATATAGGAGCCGCCTGTTATGAGACAGCCGCCGCTAAGGGGGCTGCGGTCACTTTCATCTGGTCAGCGACGCCCTATCGTACCGAATGGAAGTATGCTTATCTCTCGCACCGAATGATTGCAATGGAGGCGGGGCATGTGTGCGAAAATTTGTACGTCGCGGCGGAGTCCTGTCGAATTGGAGTTTGCGCGCTTCTTTCCTACCATCAGTCTCGGCTGGATGAGTTGCTGGGGTTGGACGGGGTGGACGAATTTGCAATCTATCTCGCTTGTGTCGGTAAGTCCGTAGAAGGCGGTAGATGACATGGAAATTCCGGATTACCAACCTTTCTACATTGAGACGATGGACGGTTTGCGTTCCGAGATCGCGCGCCTTGGGCTCGAGATTCCATTGGAGGAGGACATTTCTCCTCTAGCCCGGCCACTGAAAGTCGGGGGCAGAGTGATTCCAAACCGGTTTTGTGCTCAGCCGATCTCTAGTGGTGACGCTCTGGAGTGGGGGGCGCCTAGCTTGATGACCCGGCGGCGCTACAGTGCGTATGCAAAGGGTGGCTTTGGATTAATCTGGCTGGAACGCACCGGCGCGCTTGAAGCTGAAAAGTCGGGGCGTCTGTGTTTGTCTTCTTTGACTGTTCCTCAGTTTGCTTCAATGCTTGAGGAAATGCGCGCGGCGGCAGCGCAGCCGACGGTGGTGGTACTTCAGCTTGCGCCTGCGCCACTGGCAGCGCTGGTGTCTGCGGCTCGCTTTGCGCGGGAGGCGGGTTTCGATGGCGTGGATATTCAAAGGGAACGCGAGCTTTTGCCTGAAACATTTGCGCATTTGCGTTCCGCAGTGCCTGATCTTTTGCTCACCACGCGTCTGTGCGCCTACGAGGGGGTTCGCGGCGGATTCGGCGTATCCGAACGTGATTTTCGCAAGTACGACCTAACGTCTCCGCTGGAGTATGTCCGTCGTTTGATGGAGAGCGGACTTCAGATGCTCAATGTGACCTCGTCGAGTCCGGCGATGATTGGGGTAAAGAGGGGCGAGCAAGCTAAGTTAGACTACGAAGGTCCAGATGAGCACCCTTTGATGACACTGGAGCGGCAGTTGAGCTTGGCCCGCGCTTTTCGGGCCAATTTTTCGACGCTCCCAATGGTTGGGAGCGGGCTGAGTTGGCTTAGGCACTTTGGTTCACAAATAGCGGCTGGAGCCGTGGGTTCCAAGGGGATGGATATTGCGGGATTCGGGCGGGCAGCATTGGCTTGTCCTGATCTGCCGGCTCGTTTGTTGAGAGGCGACAAGTTAAATGCGGATTCAACGTGCATGGTTTGCTCCGCCTGCTCCCAATTAGAGCAGGCAGGAAGAGCTGTGGGGTGTGTGGTGCGGGACCCAGAGAACTACGGAGCAATCTTCCGCGATATGCGGCGTCTTGATGCGGATCGACTCTTAGCGGGCGCCGCGCGGTGCCACCTTTGTGAGGCGGCGCCGTGTTCTGGAAAATCTCCCACTCGGACGGCCATACCTTCTTTTATCAAGGCGTTTCGTGAAGGACGGGAGCAGGAAGCATATGAATTGCTAAGAATTCGAAATCCTCTCCCCGAGTTGGTGTCACAAACAGGCCCTGCATGGCTTGAGGAGGAGGGGGCTTGTATTGAGTTAACGTTGACCGGGGAACCTGTGCCGATCAACGACCTGCGGTATGCCATTGCGTGGCGCGCTCGCGATCGGGGAATGGCTGGGGTCCGTATCCCGCTGGAAGGCACCGGTAAAAACGTGGCGGTCGTCGGAGGAGGGCCCACAGGCATTGCCGCTACTGAGCGGTTGATTGAATTGGGACACTGCGTCCACATTTATGAAACGGCAATGATTCTTGGAGGTGTTCCTTCTCGGGTCCTTGCGAGAAACCGAGCCCTTGCGGATCCTAGCGCAGAGATCGAGGCACTACTACGCCCTGCAATCAGGTCGGGACGACTCACTGTTGAGTTTGGGCGAACCCTCGGCAAGAATGTGTTTGTTGCAGATCTGCTTGTTGAATACGACGCGGTGTTGGTTGCTGTGGGATTGTGGAAAGAACGTTCGCTAGGCGCGGTGGAAGGAGTGATTGGTGCGTTGGATCTTCTTGAAAATGGGTTGGCCGTCATACCCCGGCGGGCGGCGGTTCTTGCAGGGGGCGACAGCGCAATGGATGCGTGCGCGCTTCTTAGGGCGCAGGGCGTCGGCGAGATTTACGTCGTTTTTGGCGGCCCGCGATCTCAGATGCATTGGCATATGGGGGAGGGTTGGTTTGCGAGCCCCGGGGTTCACGCGATGATGAACTGGCAGCCTAGTGGGTACGATATTAACAGCGGTGGGCGAGTCAGCGGGGTCCGAATGAAGCATTCAGAATTTGGTTTGGAAATAGCCCTGCCAGTGGATCTCGTGGTCGAGGCGATGGGATTGGAACGCGCCGAAAATATCGTGCCGAATGGGTCGTGTGATGCGACCCGGTTTTATACGGCGGGAGCCATGGTTAATGGCGGCGCTTCCGTCGGTCAATGTGTTGCCGAAGGACACATGGCTGCAGAAACCATTCATAAGAATCTTTCACGATGAAATTAGAGTCCCGAAAAAAAATGGCGCATGACCGGTGCGTCGCCCCTGCGCAGACCATTGCACGATTGGAAGGAATTCTCAGACCGCGATATGATTATTGGTTACACGAGGAAGTTGTTTCAGAAGAGCTGCATTGGTCAGCCATGTTCATCGAAGGCCTAGAGTTTCGTTCGATGGGAAAAGGAGTCACGGCGGATAGCAGCAAGGCAGGGGCGCTTGCTGAGGGAGCCGAATGGCTGCTTGCTCGCCCCACGGAGGAGCTTCCCGGTTACATGGTGGGAAGAGAGAAAGACGTGTGTGATGCGGTTTCGTTCGCTTCGCTGCTCGGCCATGTTGCGTCGGCGACCCCGCCGGTTTTGGATAGGATTCGTGCCCTTGATGATTCTTGCCATTGGGTGGATGGCTACTCGCTCATCCATAAGACGACGGTGAAGGTGCCTCTCGAATATGTTCGGCTTATCAGCGGGCCGAATGGAAAGGCCACGGGCAACCATCTTGAGGAGGCGATTTTGCATGCAGCTCTCGAGGTGTTCGAAAGACGGGCCCAAATAGCGGTGCTGCGGAATCGAATGGTCGTTCCAACGATTGATGTTTCAACAGTGTCGGAACCTTTGGTTCACCGGCAGATCGAGTTTTTGCGTGGGCACGGCATTGAGGTGGTGTTGAAAGATCTTAGTTTTGGAGGGGTTCTTCCCTGCATCGGGGCTTACTTTGTGGACCACAACATTCCCGAAGATTACCAGTTCCGGCACTTTTTTAAAATCGGCACATCTTTCGACACTCCCGAGGCGTTATTGCGGATGTTTACCGAATACGTTCAGGGCAGGCGCAAGGACGAGTTCTTGATTCCGGGTTCAAGTCATCTTGCGTCTCAAGTTGACACGGTGCTGGTCCACGACTTTCGCAAGCTTCGAACCCAACCGGAGGACTGCGATAATTTTATGTCCTCATTCATGTTCGGTTTTGTGCCTTATCGGAATGCAGACTTCTTCAAAGAGGGCGAAATAGTTCCTCTGGCATATCGCGAAAGTCGCGATGAGTGCCTCGAGGATATCGCGGAAGTCTGTGAGATTTGCACAACCCTCGGGAAGGACTGTATTGTTGTAGATCTTTCCGATCCGGCGGCCGGGTTTCCGGTGGTTCAGGTGATTATACCAAGCTATTCGGATGTCCTTCCATTTCATCCGGCCGATAGTTCCGGATTGTTCAGGAGATGGACCCGGACAGAGGTGCTGGATTCGTACTTCTAGATCGGTCCTAAAAACAGGAAGAGGGCGGGCTTTTTTAAGCGTAAAGCCTGGTGTCGTTGAGGCCCGATCCATTTTTCTAAGGGAAAGAGGGCTAACCCAAGGGATGCCCTTTACGCCGGGCAGATCACCCTTTTTGTGTTTTACATGTCGGCGGGGCTTTGGGTTTCAGCAGGCGGCCAAAAGGCAGGAGTGAATTTTGGCGATAGTTCACCAAAGGCTTTTGATGTGTTTTGAGAGACGGGCTAAACACTGGTTGCAATCAAGGCCAAAGTTTCTAAACAAAAAGCAATCTGAGGATCATACCAGGTAGCACCCCGTTTTATGTCCACCCCAAAAAAAGTCAGCACGCGTCGTCAATTTTTGACACAAACTACAGCGGCTTCGGCCGGCATTCTGGGTTTTCCCGCCCTGCTCCGAAGTCAATCGCCCAACAGCTT